>LUMJ01000178.1_pt1 | contig 31735 bp, 33 predicted proteins | sample 729631 | NCBI WGS metagenome assembly LUMJ01 (sample SAMN03860266, study PRJNA289734) | marine metagenome | biome: seawater column; feature: ocean; material: water; isolation source: Red Sea water column Station 22 - depth 500m | place: Saudi Arabia: Red Sea | collected 2011-10-15 | depth 500 m
ATTGCCAGAGAGGCTGCTCTAAAACTAAAAGAACTTTCCTATATTCATGCAGAAGGTATAGCAGGTGGAGAGCTTAAACCCGGACCATTAGCTCTAATGGATTCAAACGTATATGCAATAATAATTAATCCAAATGATTCTACATATAATGATACAATGAATAGCGCTAATGAGATTAAAGCACGAGGTGCAAAAATTATTGGGATATCAGATAAAGAAAGTGACATTTATGATTATTGGATTGAGATTCCTCCAGTTGATGAAATATTATATCCTATAATCGAGATTATCCCAATTCAATTATTAGCATATTATACTGCATTAGAAAAGAAAACTAATCCTGACTATCCTAGAAATCTGGCAAAATCAGTAACTGTAAAGTAGACACCAATAATTTAGTACCTTTGTTACTAAAAAAATTTAATTGGAAAAAATTAAATGGATTGAGGTCTTTCTTTTCATAATTGTTTACTAAAGATAGTTTAGAAAAAAATGATCCTAATGGAATGCATAATATCTATGATAAATGGGCTCGTATTGCAAAAGATGCATATGATTCAGATCTTGAATCTGTAGATTTCAAAGAAATTGATCATGTTGTTTTTTCTGGAATGGGAGGGTCAGGAACCATCGGTGATCTTTTTTCATCAGTACTATCAAAAACCAATATTTATTCAACAGTAGTAAAAGGATATGAACTTCCTAACACCATAGATGAAAACACACTTGTTGTACTAACAAGTGTTTCTGGAAATACAATTGAAACCTTGACTGCATTAGAATCTTCAATTAATAATGGTTGTAAAACAATTGCATTTTCATCAGGTGGAAAGATGGAATCGTTTTGTTCTAAAAATAATATTGCATTCAGAAAAATTCCTGAAATTCACTCTCCACGAGCATCATTTCCAAGTTATGTATATTCAATTCTCAAAACTCTAAACTCAATCATACCAATTAAAAAACAAGAAATAATCAACTCTTTGGAGCAACTGGAACTTATATCAAAAGAAATTTCATCTGAAAATCTATCTGATAAAAATTTATCACTAAATTTGGCTAACTGGATAACTGGAGTTCCTGTAATATACTACCCATGGGGATTGGAAGCAGCTGCAATTCGTTTCAAGAACTCGTTGCAAGAAAATGCAAAAACTCACGCAATTATTGAAGATGTTATTGAAAGCAGTCACAATGGAATAGTATCATGGGAGGGGTCATCTGATATGGTTCCAATAATGATTGAAGGTACAGACGATCACATCAAAACTAAGGAGAGATGGACTATTTTGCGTCAGTATTTTGAGGAGAAAAATATTAAATTTAAGGAAATAATTTCAGTAAATGGCGGAATTTTATCAAAAATTATGTGCCTGATTTACCTTTTGGATTATAGTACAATATACTATGCTGCAGGATTAGACATTGATCCATCACCTATAAAATCAATTGATTTCATCAAAGAAAGGCTATAGATTCACTAAAATTATAATTTTATAGTATATTAATAATATAATGATATCAGATCTTGTCTCAGTTGTAATTCCAGTTTATAATTCTGAAAAATTTTTAGAAGAGTGCATAGATTCTATTTTGGCTCAAACATATCAAAATATTGAGATAATAGCTGTTGATGATGGCTCAACTGATTCGTCGCTTGACATTCTAAACAGATATTCTGATAAAGTAAATGTTTTTTCTCAAAAAAATAATGGACTTGCATCTACACTAAATTTTGGAATAGGCAAGATGAGTGGTAATTGGTTGAGATGGTTTTCACCAGATGATTTAATGTATCCTCAAGCTATGGAGATTTTAATAAAGGAATCTAAAAGACATCCAAATACTGTAATCTATTCAAATTGGAATATTATAGACGAAAATGGAATCATATTAAGAGAATTTCGTGAATCAGATTACAATAATCTTTCAAATTTTGATTATAACGTTAGATTGCTTGATGGTCAACAAATCAATGTCAATACTACATTAATTCCATCATCATTACTTGAAAAATGTAAACTGAGAGAACTTGATGATCCCGTTGCAATAGACTATGACTTTTTTCTTTGTTCTGCATTATTACATAATGCCAAATTTCAATTAATTTCAAAACCGTTGGTAAAATATAGGATTCACTCTGCTCAGATGTCTCATAAAAATATATCAAAAACACTAGACTATATTTCTGAGATAAAATATGAAATATTGGCGCATCTTGATGAATCAATACAAAAAAAATACATTCATGAATTAGAACAATATAAGAAAACAAAACCTATAAAAAGAAAGACAATGGAATTTGGCATGAAACTGCTCTCCTCAAGTCCTTCCTGGGCCTCTGATAGAATTCTTACCTTTTATCTGAACAAAATTCGTAGAGGCAGATCAAACTAGTTTCAAAACACTTTTTATTTTCAATATAAATAAATCAAATGCATGTCATCACCAAAAGTTTCAGTAATTATTGTAAACTATAATGGAAAAATATTACTTGAAAAATGTCTAGAATCTTTATTAAAAGTAAACTATGATAACTTTGAAATTATTTTAGTAGATAATAATTCAACAGATACATCCATAGAATATGTTATAAAAAATTTCCCCTCTGTGATTGTGATAAAACTTGATTCTAACCAAGGTTTTGCCAAACCAAATAATATAGGCGCAAAGATTGCAAAAGGGGAATATCTATTATTTCTAAATAATGACACTGTTGTAACTGCTGATTTTATTTCTGAACTAGTCAAAGGGATAGAAACTGATAAAAAAACTGCTATTTGCCAAAGTCTTTTATTAAAACCAGACGGAAGCATAGACTCTAGTGGTGATTTTATTGACACCATCGGTATTGTATATAACTCAAAGGAACCAATTGACAGGATCAGGGAAATCTCTAGTGCACGTGGTGCATCAATGATTACAAGAAAAAAATTATTTGTGGAATTGGGGGGATTTGATGAAATGTTTTTTATTTCTTTTGAAGATGTTGATCTAGGATGGAGAACCTGGATCAAGGGCTACAAAGTTGTCATTAACCCAAAATCTATCGTATATCATCATGGTGGGAAAACTACAAATTTACAGGTAAAACCACAATGACCTCTACCAAATATGAGAGTAAAATTGCTGCAAAGCCTAGCATTAAAGTTATACTAAAATCACTATTTTGGATAATTTCTAATCAGAAATATCTTTCCAAAAAAAGTAATGAGATTAGCGCTTCTAGAAAGTTATCTACAAAAGAACTTGAACAAATGAATGTTTTAAGTGATATAATACAGTAAATTTTCTATTGTTTTTCCAAAAATTGCTGAATAGTCTAGCATACAAATTATTCTTAAAAGTGTGTTTTGGGCAGCTGCTAATCTAAATTATTTATATCAAAAACACAAAAAAACCAATTAAACTAGGATTTGTAGCACAAAAGTTCTTCAAGATACAATATTATTAATCTCATTCAATTAGTTTAAGCAAGAAAAATATTAATGAATCCTATTTTTAGTGTAATCCTTATGAATAAAGGAGGAAATTAGTTATTTGAAAAAGAGTGATAAAATACTTGTATTATTTTATATATTTTTGGCAATATCATTAGTTGTTACTTTTGCTTCTGTTGACTATACATTTAGCCATTTAGAATTTGCAGAGGTTGTACCTCAACCATTAACAGAATTCACAATTGAGAAAACAGTACACGTGTCTAAAGAAAAACTCTTTAACACAATGATAAGCGTAGAAGATTATCCAAAAATCTTACCAAAAAATATACTTTCAGTAAAAATTATTGAACAAAAACCTTATGAGATTTTGGCTGAAGAGGAAATTATGGAACTTGGGATAAAGACTAAAGTCCCTGTCAAACATACATTTTATCCTTATGACCAGCAAATTATTGAAATAATTGAAGGTGATGCAGCAGGAACGAAAGTAATTTTAGAATTTGAAGATGTAGATGGTTTAACAAAACTTACGGCTAATGCTGAAATAAAACTACAAGGTATTTTTATTCCATTTGGTTTTATTCCAAAACCAAATCTATCACATGCTCTGGATACTGTAATAACCAGTTTCGTTGAATATGCAAAAGGATTTGATTCTCCTTTTGAAAAAACAGTAGATGATTTGTTTAGAGAAATATTATTACGTCAAGCTGTGGCCAAAGAACTGAACTATTATTCAAAATTATTGGAGTCTGGTGAGCTAAATGAAAATCAGCTTAGAATAATTTTATTACATTCAGGCGAAAGAAAATCCATGTTTCTACTGGATATTAAAAATATCGATGAATTACAAGATGAAACAAAAATTATAATTGAATCAATTTATGAAGATTTGTTACATAGAGCACCTGATCGTGATGGTATGATGCATTATGGTTCATTATTAGAATCCAATAAAATTACTGAAATAGAAATTAGAAATGAAATTTTCAACTCAGAGGAGGCATTAAATGTTAGATTAGAACAACCTGGCGCATACATTGTTGATTTTATTTTTGTAGATATGTTTGGTAGACATGCAACTCAAGAAGAATTGGATACATATTCCCCCTTAATTCATGAAAAAAAGATGACTAGATTTGAACTTCGAGATATTTTAGAAAATTATGACAAAGTTGAGTAATTTTTAGAAGATTATTCTTTAATTTTTTTTACAAATTTTGCAGGAATTCCTGCCCATAATTCATTGTCAGGAACATTTTTCGTTACAAATGAATAAGCAGCAATAACTGAATTTTCTCCTATGGTGATTTTAGGCATGATAGTAGAATGGCTTCCTATCTTACATTTTTTTTTTAATTTTACACTACCCTTTTTTTGATCAATACTAGAATGGGAATAAATAGAACAATGAGAGCCAATTTGTACATTATCTTCTATAGAAATTCCATAATGTGCATTAATATATGTAAATTCTCCAATATCAAAATCCTTTCCAATTTCTAAATTTTCAGGATATTGAACTAGGTAGTTATATTTTGTTATTTTTCCATGTTTGATTATTGGTTTCTTCCATTTTTTCATTTTAATCTAATTGTATCTGTTTTTGAATTAATTTATCATTTATTTGAATCGTTTCTAGAATTTTCACGATTTTTTTTGATGCATTACCAGAACCATATGGGCCAATTGGAATAGATTTTTTATTCCATTTAATGGCTTTTTTTATTGCCTCATAAATTAATTCTATAGAAGTGTTTGTTACATCAAAAACATTTGTGCTTCGTTCTCTATCTTGTTGTCTGATCCCAATATTTACTACTGGTGTTGAAAAATAACCTGCATCAATTATTCCACTACTTGAATTTCCTACTAAAACATCACAATTCTTCAAAAATGCTAGATAATCGCACCTAGGCAATGATTTAAAAATTTTTATTAGTTGATTATTTTTTGCAATTTGATTTAAGGTTTGAAAAATTTCTTTACTACCTGCATCTGAATTTGGTAAAATCACAATAATTTTTTTCTTTGTTTTCATCACTGCCTTAATTGTATTATTAATCTGATTTTTACTTTTTTTAGTCTGTGTGGTAACTGGGTGTTGTAATAGTAAAATCTCACTACCATCTAATTTTATTGAATATTTTTTTTCTAATTGTTTTTTTAAGGTAATTCTACCATTTTTTATCTCGTCAATACTTGGTGAACCTGTACAAAAAACATATTTTTTGTGTTCTCCCATTTTTATAATTCTCTGCTTGCTCTTTTGAGTTGCAGCAAAATGTATATTAGAAATTTTTGTTATTGCATGTCTATTATATTCATCTATACCGGCTAATGTTTTATCTCCTCCATGGATATGGGCATTTGGGATATTCATATGATATGCTGCAATAGCTGATGCAAGGGCTTCATCCCTATCTCCTAAAATTAAATTAATATCCAGCTTGAATTTTTTAAAAATTTTTGAAAATTTTAAAATTCCATTTCCTAATGCCATAGACATATCATAATTGGTATTACCTTTTGGTAACATATCGATTTTTACAGCAGTTTTAAATCCGTCTTTTCTAATTTCGTTTATTGTATACCCATATTTTTTTGAAAGATGCATTCCTGTAACTATAAGAATCAGTTTCAATTTTTTGCTGTTATTTATCTCTTTAATTATTGGTCTTAAGATACCATATTCTGCCCTTGTACCAGTGGTTACTGCAATAGTTCTCGTCATATCATCCCAATATTTTCCCTATATCTTTTTTTGTAAAAACCTGCATAGCATTCACTTCCTTGAATTTTCCAAATGAAATTGTTCTTAATATGATATTATCTTTTTTTGTTCCTATTTTTACACCCATGTGGTTAACATCTATAATTTTTCCAGGCAATTTCCGATTTTTATCATTATTCAATTTGGATTTCCAAATAACAAGTTTTTTTTTATTAAAAAAAGTAAATGCGCCAGGATATGGTTTTGTACTTGCTCTGATCAGATCATGAATTTTATTTGCTTTCTCCTCCCAAAAAATTTTTCCATCTTCCGGAATTCTTTTATTCCAATACTCTAGAAACTTTTTCTTATTTTGTTTTTTTCTCTTTACTTTTCCATTTTTTATTAACTTGAGATTTTTTATGATCATCTTTTTTCCTTTTGAAATTACTTTTTGATATATTGTTGTAGCATCATCACTAGGAGTAATTTCAAATTTTTCTTGATCTAGAATATCTCCATCATCTATCCCTTTTTCAATATAAAAAAAAGTTAATGCACTTTTTTTCAAGCCTTTAATAATTGACCATGGAATAGGCGCTCTTCCCCTAAATTTAGGTAATTCTGTGGGGTGTGAACCAATCACGCCTAATTTTGGAATTTTTATAATTTCTGATTTTAACAATTGTGACCAACCCATTATCAAAATTAAGTCTGGTTTAATTTTTTTCAAGATTTTTATATTTTTTTCATCATTAATGTTATCTACTTTGATGTGTTTTATATGATATTTTGATAATAAATCATCAAATGATACCATGTCACTATATATTTTTTTTTTAGTTTCTTTGTATGTAAAACATGCTGAGATTTTCCAACCTTTTTTTAAAATATGAGATAAAATCTCATAACTAAATTTTACACCACCAATAAATACAATTTTCATGATTATCATCGATCATTAAATTTGATTATTTAAATATGTAAGAAAATTTCAAATTTTGTGGTATTTGTTATAGCAGAAATAGGTGTTAATTGGGATGGAAATTTTGAGCTAGTAAAACAAATGATGAAAATGGCTAAACTTGCAGGATTTAACGCTGTAAAATTTCAAGCTTTTAATGAAGACATCATCAAAGATCACCCTCAAAAAATGCGACTAATGAAATCATCTATTACAGAAAAAAATATTGAAAAAATTGATTCAGTTTCAAGAGAAATAGGAATTGAATGGTTTGCAACTCCAATGTATTTAGAATCTATTGATTTGTTGAAGCCATATGTTAATAGATTTAAAATTAGAGTTGCTGACGGTCGAACCTTATTTTCCAACAAACCTTCGAAAATAGTTGAATCAATTTTAAAAACGCATAAAGAAGTAATAATAAGCGTCGAAAAATATCCTCCAAGTAATTATTCTAACAACCAAAATATTAAGTGGTTATACTGTGTTGCTAAATATCCTTGTCAACTTTCGGATTTAGATTTTACAAATTTGAAACTTTATGATGGTTTTTCAAACCATTGCCCAAACATAATCGCTCCTCTAAAAGCCTTTATCAAAGGTGCAGAAGTTATTGAAATACATGTAACTTCTGATAAAAAACAAAACTTTTTGGATAACTCTGTTAGTTTTGATTATGACGAACAAAAATTACTTCTTCAACTAATTCAAAACTATCAAAAAATCAAACCCTAATTAAAAATTATTATATCCTTTATAATCAGATATAATTTATGAAAATTCTAATAGTTGCATCACATCCTGATGATGAAGTTCTCGGAATGGGTGGGACGATTAAAAAATTATCAAAAAAAAACTCTATAATACTTTGTATAGTTTCTGAGGGTACTTCAGCACAATATTCTGATCAAAAAATGATTGAAATTAGAAAAAATGCATGCCTAAAATCAGGAAAATTATTAGGTATTTCAAAATTTTATTTTGGAGGTTTTCCTGATCAAAAATTAGACTCCATTTCAAATCTTCAAATTAATCAATTTTTGGAAAAAATTGTTTCAAAACACCGCCCTGATATTGTATTTACTACTCCTAATAATGATCTTAATAATGATCATCTCATTGTTCATAACTCCACCTTAGTGGCTACTAGACCCCTTCGTAGTTCTGTAAAAAGATTACTATCATATGAAATACCTGGATATACAAAAACTTCTTTTCATCCAAATGTATTTGAAGATATATCTAAAGAATTAAAATACAAAATAAACGCATTTAAAATTTACAAAAGTGAAATAGAAAAATTTCCTTATCCAAGATCCATAGAAGCAATTCGAAATCTTTCTATTTACCGCGGTCTACAATCAGGTTTTAAAAATGCTGAATCTTTTATTCTAATTCGTTCTAATTCAATTTAGATTTTTTTTGAAAAATTTTCCAATTTTTTAAGGTGGCGTTTGCTACAAACAAATCAAATAATGTATCTATATCTAAATTCAATTCCTCTTTTTTTATTATGATTGATCCTATTTTTGGACCATAAATTGAATTAAATTTTTTTAGATTTGTAGTCCAGAATGTGTAAATTGAACCATTTGGATAATACATCTTTTCTCTTTTCTGTCGTATAGTATGTTTTTCAAAATTTTTATCAAGTGGAATTAGATATTTATTTTTCTTTGAAAACAAAATTGAAGGATGCATTTTTACATTACACACCGAAACTATACTAGTATAATCATTCTTTCTTAATTTGGTTATAGAAAGATCAATTATTCCTTTACTTCTAAAAGGAGTAGTAGGCTGTAAGATTACAATAATATCCGGTACATATTGTTCTGTTTTCTCAAGATAATTTATCGCATGTTTAACAACTTGAAATGTTGTAGCATTTTTGTCTGAGATCTTTTTAGGTCTTAGAAAAGGTGCTTCAGCACCATTTTTTAGGGCTTTTATTTTTATTTCTTGTAAATCTGTACTAACCAAAATTTTATTTATTAATTTCGATTTTTTCGCATGGGAAATAGTTAGTTCTAACAAACTATTTTTTCCTATTTTTTGGATATTTTTTTTTGGAATTCCTTTGGAGCCACCTCTAGCTAAAATTAATGCTAATACTTTCATAATAATTAATAATTAAGAGGTTTTTATGTATTAAATCTTATTACTTATTTATTATGTCCATTTTTTTTGTATTATTAAAAAAATTTCTTCATCTTTAATATGTAATAAACAAAAATCTTTTAGAAATTGAATAATACAAATATTGGTATGATTAACGTTATTTTATGCGTGTTTTAATTACGGGCGGTGCAGGATATCTAGGCTCAGTTTTATCTAGAAAATTACTTACAAAGGGATACAAAGTAAGAGTGATTGATAATTTATGGTATGGGAAAGAACCAATTCTTGATTGTGTTCAAAATCCAAATTTTGAATTAATTCAGGAAGATATACGAAATTTGATTTCTATAGTTAAGGCTCTAAAAGATGTTGATGCAGTAATTCACCTTGCATCTATAGTTGGAATGCCTGCCTCTAGTATAGAACCTAGAACAAGTGAAGAAATAAATTATTTGGCTACAAAGAATATTGCTGAGTTATGCCAATTACATGGAATTGAAACCTATATTTTTGCAAGTACTTGTTCAGTTTATGGCGCACAGCCAAATCAGTTAATTACTGAGAAGTCTGCTACATCTCCTTTTGATTTTTATTCTAAACAAAAATATCTTTCAGAAAGAGCTACTGGATGGCTAAATAGCTCTCCAACAATTTTTCGTTTTGGAACATTATTTGGTTTATCATCTAGAATGAGGTTTGATTTGGTTGTTAATCTTTTCATAGCACAAGCACTATTAGAGAAAAAAATAACAGTTTTTGGAGGCGAGCAATATAGACCATTTTTACATGTATCTGATGCAGCTGATGCATTGATTTTTGGTTTGGAAAATGAATTAACTGGTACTTACAATGTAGCTTATGAAAATTTTACAATAAATGAGTGTGCTGAAGTTATTAGAAAGTTTACAGATTGTGAAGTTGAAATTAACAAAAACGATGAGGACAAACGAGACTACAAAGTTTCTGCAAAGAAAATTAAACAAATGGGATTTACCCCATCCAAGGATATAGCATTTGCATTTGAAGAAATTCAAAACGCTTTTGACAAAGGACTTTTGAATGATTACAAAGCATCAAAATATAATAATTACAAACATTTGTCTGCTAAAGATATGCGAGATAAAGTGTTTTTGATGGGTCTCGACTAACTTTTTCTAATAATTTTCCCACAGTAATCTTTCCATTTCAAGTTCTTTTTTTGATTTACAGACATCACAGAATTTATCCCACTTTTCTGAGTGTTTCCATTGTTGTAACTTTGTTTGTGCATACCTTTGATGCGCCATTTGTAGAATTCTTCTTGTATCATGTTTGAACATGAAATTTTTTAGTGATATCAAATCAGAAATAGAGAAATTTTGACTAACTGTTGCAGTGAAATCTGTTGCATCACCGCAATCTTGCATATTGTTATAGAATAATGGGGATCCAACGTATGGTGTACATATGAAAGGATCTACCTCAAGGTTATTCTCAATCCAAAAAGTTAGAGTTTCCATAATATCGTTAATATCCTCATGAGGATTTCCTATCATAAAGGTCGTTAAGGGAGTCATATCATTTTGGTGTAAAGCATCAACGGTCTTTTTCAAATGAAGCTGTGTTTGTCCTTTCTGTATATCATCATTCAAAACCTTGTCTGAAGCTGATTCAAATCCAAAAGAGATGTATGAACAACCAGCCTCTTTCATCAACTTGATTATTTGTGGCTTAACTGCAACACTAGGAGCATCCCCTAAAGTACCCCATTTCACTGAATTGTTAAGACCTTCTTTAATATACAAATCACAGAAATCTTTTGTCCATTTTAGATTGCTTGTCATGTTTTCATCTAAAATGGTTATAAAATCAACATTGTAATTACGTATCAAAAATTTAATGTTCTCCACTGCATATTCTGGTGAAGGCCATCTTGCTGGTAGTTGGAATGTATTATTTTCCTTATCAGAGATCCTAACTAGTTTTTCACCTTCTTTTCTGTCACCATATCCATAAATATTTTGTAAATCAATTCTAGACATTCCGTTATGGGAACAAAATGTGCATCCTCTAGGACATCCTCTTTCCCATACTACAGATGCTCTTCGTTTAGAATTGTAAGCATCAACTGAAAGTGGAATAGACGAATTTTTGAAGTAGATATCTAACTCCATTAAATCATATAACGGATATGGTATAGTATCCAAATTTGATATTAAGGCTCTGGGTTTTGTATATTTACATGAATTTTTATCTCTTATACATAGACCATTTATTTCATCAAAATTTTTCTTGTTTTTGGAAACGTGATCATATAACTCAGCAAATGTTTCTTCACCTTCACCGATTACTAACATATCAATTTCTGGTATTAATTGCAAGATCTCATCTGGATTATAGGAAGACCATCCACCTCCTCCTATGAATAATGATGATGGTGCTGATTTTCTAATTACTGATGCTAATTCTTTTATCCTAGAATATACTGTTGTTAATCCTCCTATTCCAATTATATCCCAATCTTCACTCTGAATCTCTTGTTTTATTACATCCATTGGTACTAAATTGCCACCATATTTCATTCTAAGTGCATTCAAATCCAAAATTCCTACACCTCCTCCCTTCTTGTCAGCTATAGCTCCTAAGATTCCAGCCCAAAAGGGTATATGATATGGTAACGAATCTAGTCTAATTTCAGGAACAACAAAGAGTGTTTTCATACGGTTTTGGTAATTTGTTTTTAATTAAAAGCTTATGTATACTAGCTATCATTTTTTAGTAGAAATTCATTAAACTTCATACAGTTAATCCTGTCTCCAAAGATACAGCCTCCTTCTGTGGCATTAATTGTTTGGAAATTTGTCGGTGATCTTGCAATGAATTCCTTTAATCCATTGCTGTAGTATTGAAAAATAGGATCTAAAATACAGGTACAATCAAAAAATGGATTATAGATCTTTGGAAATAACTTATTGAAATCATCTTCGTTATAATTTATTTCAAATTTATGTTTAGGCTTTCCATGGGTTGTGATTACATCCAACGAATCATTTTCCGTCCAACTATGATCTATTCCTATAAGACAGGCAGTATTGCACTTTAAAATTCTCCATGCTGCAAACCAACATGTGGTTCCTACATTTCCACCAGTTTGCAAACCTGGTAATCCTTTTTTGTGTTTTTTTGAACGTACCATTAAAGCTGAAATCTTGTTGAATGATTTTTCTCCCTCATCTAAATCAAATAAAGAGTGGAACCAATGAATTCCTATTTTCCTCCTTCTAGCTTCGTTTACTGTATCAGGATCAGTTACTGTTGAAAATAGACCTTTAATCTTTGGACCATATTCATTAATTTTTTCATGATCATAATATTCCTTGATAATCTTATCTGCATCTACTGTTATGACAAAAAAGTTTGGAAATCTGTCTGGCGTAACACCATTCTCTAAAGCAGTACTAAGTATACCATCTGAACATATAATTGCGCCTTTGTAATTACTTTTAGAAAGTAGTTGTAGATGTCCATGCTTTTTCAAAGAAGGTCCTCTACCAATTACTATAGCAGAGTTTGGTCTGTTCTCAAAAGAAATATCATCCAAAACATCATTTGCTGATCTTTCATTCCACACATTCTGTAAGTTTATACTAAAATTTTTAATGCTTTTTTCATATAGGTTTTCATAAAAATATGACTTCATATAATTCTCAATTTTGTTCTCCTTGTCATCATTGTGTATATCTAGAATATGCTCAAACCATTCATCCCAACTTTTATTTTCAAATCCCATTCTAGTTTTTTTTTCAATTAATTTATACAAAGTTTTTTCATCAATAGATGGAATATTATCACTAGTCATTTTATAGGATCAATTAAATCAATAATGATTTAAAGTTCATCCAAACCCATTTCTTGTTCTTTTTTCGATGAACGATATATCATAAAAGATCCTTTTGCACCAGACTTGCTTACATATTCTTCAAATTTTTCTTGTGTTAAATTCTTTTGTTCAGGCGTTACCTTTTCGTCTTCCTGCGTGTCATCTTTTTTTGTTACCCTAAAATTGGTTTTCATATATAGATACTCAAATCTTCCTGAATATATTAAATTTTATAAAATTTCAAAATTTGTTCTGTATTGATAATTTAATTAACAAAAAAATTCAGAAATGGAATCAACAAGATAGTCTTTTTCTTCATTTGTCATATTAGGATATATTGGCAATGAAATAACTTGCTGTGCAATTTTTTCTGTAATAGGCAAATGAGGTATTTGGAAATTATTTTTGTAGAAAGCGGTCAAATGGATAGGATCAAAATATACTTTCGAAAATATGCCTTTCTTTGTGAGATGTGATTGTAACCCATCTCTAATATTTACATCTGGAAGCCTTATTGTATACATTTGAAAAATATGTTCGTTATCCTTTGAAATGTTTGGTGTTTGGATTTTTGATATTTTATCTAACTTGGATGAAAGATATGCAGCATTAACTTGTCTCATTTTAATCAATTTTTCAAGTTTATTAATTTGAGATAAACCCAAGGCAGCTGTAATTGATGACATTCTCCAATTATATCCAATTCCTAAATATTGTGGATGAGAAGGATCATCAAAATAGTTCATCTTATCAACACGACCGTGAGATCTTAATAATTTGAGTTTCTCATGTATTTCCTCAGAGTTAGTAACAACAGCACCGCCTTCTCCTGTGGTCAAAACTTTGTTGCCACAAAAGCTAAAGATAGCAGTCTCTGAAACTGATCCTACCTTTTTATTTTTAATACTTGCACCTAAACCTTCAGCAGCATCCTCAATTAATACTAGATTATTATCATTGGCAATACTGTTTAATTCAAACATTTTACAGGATTGCCCACCATAATCCATTGGAATAATGGCTTTGGTTTTTTGAGTAATTTTTTGTTCTATTATTTTTGGATCTAGACCATATGTCTCTTCTTCTATGTCTGAAAAAATAGGATGACCATTAACAAAAAGAACAGAATTCACCGTTGAAATAAAAGAAAAAGAAGGTACTATAATCTCATCATTTTTTTTAATTCCATATGCAAGTAATACAGCATGAAGAGCTGAAGTACCAGAATTAAAGGCAATACAATATTTACTTCCAACATATTCTTTTACAGCGTTTTCAAATTGTTCAATTTCTGGTCCAATAGTCCAATATTGTCCACGTTTTATTACGTCAGAAACCATCCTCAAATCTTCCTCATCAGTTAAAATTTTGTAAAGCGGTAACTTCCAATTCATTTTTTACGTTTCCTTCTTTCAAGTAAATCTATTATTGCTTCAGACAACCGGTCAGATGCTTTCCCATCTGTTTTAAAAAAAAAGTCACTCATGAATTTTTCAATTTTTTGGTTAGTAGCAGGGTTATTTTCTACTCCATTTTTTATCAAGTCAACTAATTGTGAGGGATTTTCACAATTTAATACTAATTTTTCATCAAAAAGTTTATCGCCTTTCATATTAAAAAAATTGGTAATAACTAATGGTTTTTTGGCTAATAAAGCAAATATTGCAACTGAGGTAACTCCAGAATAGGAAATTACTAAATCTGTTTCTTCCAAGTAGTCTAAAAAATCTCCATCTTGATAAATTGGAATATTTTTATCAATATTATTAACAATTGATGCATATTTGGAATAGTCTTCTAAAGGGCCTATTTTGATCTTTAAAGATATAAGATCTTTTTGCAATGAGATATTTTTTATGATATTTTCAACTGCGGTATCTCTTTGTTGTTTAGACCAAATTCCATGTTCCACGACAGTACTAGTTGCAAATAAAACTTGAATTTTTTTATTAATTCTATGCTGAGATTTAAAATTTTGAATACGTTTTATTGGTATATCATAGAGTGGATTTCCAGTCACTATTAATGTGTCTTTTTTAAAACCATATCTACTCATCTCATTTTTCATTGAATCATTTTCTAGCCAATGAAGATCACTAACATACTTAGGATCATATCTACCTGTAGAGCTATGAGCATCTACAAAAAATTGTTTTGATATTTCGCACAGTTTTGAAAAAGATTCAAACCTAGAAAATCTCATTGCTCTTAATGTTTTGTATAAAAAAAGAGTTTTATAAATAAAAAATTTACCTCTTCGCAAAAATGTCTTCTTATTTTTATTAGTCTCAAATGGTACCTGATTTTCAAAAAACCGCATAAAATATGAAAAAATTTTTTTTGATTTCCTATTTTTTATCCAACGGTTTGACCAAACACCACTTAGAACAGGAACATTAAGAAATTTTGCAGCTAAAGGAACAGCAAATTGTGGATCTAATGCTGGAGCCATATGACCATAAACCAGATCAGGTCTAATATTTCTAATTAGTTCTACAGCATTTGAGAAATCATGAATATCAAGAATTTTATATCCTTCTAGTTTGGTGCTGATCCTATCTGGAAGATAAACAAAACAGTTTAATTCCACATCATATTTTTCCTCTAGTTTTGGTAACAATGCTTCAAAAATTCGTGAATGTACTAAGGGAACCGAAGGCAGAGTGTAAAGAGGGAGTAAAATTTTAATTTTGTGTTTGGTCTTTATGTTTTCAACCTGATTCACCGAATTATTCATGATGTAAAAAATTTTCCAACCACTTTTTATATATTTGTAAATAATCCATTTGCAACTTCTAATTATTTTCTAGTAGCATAAATCATACCTATATACATATTCTTTTTGTTAGCTTTTTCATTAAAACAATATACAGGTTTTATGATTGTGACATCGAACCCATCTTGTATTAATTTTTTTTCCAAGTTTTTGTAACCATAGTGGTATTCTATCATCATAAACTCAAATCGTCTTAATGTAGATGTAGATGATTTTAATATTACTTGATATTCACAACCCTCACAATTCAGCTTCAATATATTTTCATCACCATCTATCTTTTTTACTATGTTAGCCAATGTTATCATCGGTATTTTTGTGCCAGATCTATTAGAACTATTAATTGTAGCTTGATGAGTAGCTTTCACTTCTTCCTTTACTAGAATTTCTCTTTCTATATCTCCACAAGCTACATTATGCAGTTCAATTAGATGCGATAAATTGTTTCTTTCAATATTTTTTCTAGCAATTTCATAATTTCGAGGCATTGGCTCATAGGAGAAAATTTGTTTTGCACCTTTGATACTAAAAAATATAGCAGAGTCACCAATAAAAGATCCAATATCAACAACAACTTTCCCTTTGATTGGAATTGTATACGAGTCATTAATCAGGTATTCTATTATACTTCCACCATAATTTCCATCTGATTCAAGTATTATGTTATCTCTGTTTTTTAAGAAAATGGTAATCATTCCGTTAGCATCTATTCTATATTGATTTTGTACTGAAATTGATGTTGTATACACTTCAAATCTATTCATTAAACTAATTACTTTCCCATTTTTTAAAACTCCTTTAATTGGGTATTTTTTTAATAATACACAACCAATAACATTGATGAAGTTTTTGTATGTTTTTTTGTATCTTAAAATTGATCTAAGATACGATGTATGACTTATTACAAATGCCTTAAAACTCATGTTTTTTATTTCGACCAAGATTACTATCTGTTGTAAATACTATGTTGTAGTTATTTATACTCAATAGCAGTTTGACCATATATTATATACCCCATTTTTAGTTACTTAGTCATGCCAAAACTTAATTTTTCAGTAAATATTCCATCCCCACCACAAAAATTAATGGAAATATTATTAGATCATCAAAATTGGTATCAATTTTTTCAATATTTGAAAAATGTATCAGTTATTGATAAAACTGAAAATGAGATCACAACACAAGAAGAATTTGGCTTTGTTTTTCATAGATTATCACACAAAATTCAACAACAGACAATATTCAAAATTAAAGATTATTCCATTGAGGCAAAAATTGTTTCAGGACCATTAAAAAACACTACTAGTAAAATTACTTTTGAACCACTTCCAGATGGTTCAAAAGTAAATGTATATTTGGATTGGAATGTATCATTCAAATACAAATTTTTGATGCCCATTATTAAACCTCGAATAAAAAACATGATCATCGCAATTTTATTTAAAGCACATACGGTAATAGCCAGTTGAATATATCAAAACAAGGTGAAAAAATTGGTAGATTTTGATGAAATGGTTGATTGGAATGTTCTAAAAGAAAACTCTATTTCATTTAAAAATTCAAAACCATTCAGGCATACTTTTGTTAAAGGATTTTTTAAACAGAGCTTTTATGATAAATTATACGAAACTTTTCCAAAAATTGATGATAAATGGTTTGTTAATAATGATTATAGAAGATCAGCAAGAACACTGTATTTTCAAGATAAAGATGAACATAAAAATCCAAAACCTGTTCCAACAATTGGTTCCGAATGGAATAATGTAAAAGAATTAGTTAATTCACAAGAATTCATAAAAAATTTTTCTGACTTCACTGGAGTAAAATTTTCAAATGTTTACGAAAGTGGTTTTTTTGGAAATACCAAAGGAGATTTTCAATTACCACATGTTGATGAGGAAGGTGATTATAACTTCAAGTTTCAAATAATGTTTTATTTTGCAAAAAACTGGCAGAAAGGTGATCCTGGTGGAACTTATCTTTGTAAAGAAAATGATGAATCATCAATATTTTTTGAGCCATATGACTTAGATAATACTTTTGTGTGTTTTGAGGAAACACCACATTCATGGCATGGTACCAGATATATTACTAAAGATGTTGTAAGACAGGCGTTAAGTGTTTCTCTTCAATAATATTTTTGTCTGTAACTAATTGAATAAAATTATAACTTATTTTATTTTATCCAAATTTTAATTCTATTTAATTTATGATAAATACTATTTTTTAGACAACTTACACGAAATAATTCTGTAAACTTCAATATATTACCTAAAAAAAACTTAATGTAGAATGAAATTTTCTGTCATTGGGGATGTTAGTTCAATCGGCGTTTCAAGAATTTTGGAGGCAGTAATTAATGGAATTTTTTGGTTTATTTTGGCTGATTGGTTATCCAAGTCAGACTATGGTGAAATAACGTATTTAGTTTCAATTTCTATGATGGGTTTTGGGCTTTGCGGTTTAGGATTAGATAAGCTTTTGGTGGTTTATGGTGCAAAAAAAGAAAATGTTCTTTTTCCTACTTTTGTTTTAGGATTAAGTTCAACAATAATATCTGCCCTCGTTGTTTTTGTTGTAACAAACAATGTTGCAGTAAGTTTGCTTGTAATTGGATTGACGATATTTAATTTACACGTAAATAATCTACTTAGTGTTCCTAAGTATAGGCTCTATTCGATTTTTTTTCTAGCACGACGTTCATTAACGACTGTTTTTGGATTAGCACTTTATCCACTTCTTGGGATTGAAGGAATAATACTAGGATTCATACTGGGCACGTTACCTAGCGCACCCGGGTTCTACAATTTTTTAAAAAAACCTCGTGCTAATATTTCAGCAGTCCTTAAATCCAGGACTAAATTTATTGTACAAAATTATGCAATAGTTTTAGTATCAACTTTTCGTGGTTCGGGAATAAAATTACTTGTAGGTATTTTGTTCGGTTTTGCTTTATTAGGTGAATTTCAATTGGCTTCTCAATATTTACTAGTAATTGGAATTCTTCCCGCAGTACTTGCTACTTATTTGTTGCCACAGGAAGCAAAAGGGAAATCAAATAGGAATCTAAAAATCTGTTCAATATTAATATCCTTAATATTAGCTATTTTATCAGTCATCTTTTTGCCTTGGGGGGTAACTAATATCTTACCAAAATATGCAAGCATAATTTTTCCAATGCAAATCATGAGTATTTCAATTATTCCTCAAGTTATTGCCACAATATTAGAAAATGATTTTCTGGGTCGTGAGAAGAGTCGCTTGGTCTTACTCAGTACTATAATCAACACATTAGTTTTTATGATCTTAATGATTTTTCTTGGAAATGCTATGGGTATGGAAGGAATTGCATATGCATTTGTTCTTGGGAACGTTGCTTGGTGTTGCTCCTACGCAATTTTCAAATTTTATAGGTTCTCTTAATACTGAACTAGTTCATTAAAACTTTGATATTATTATTAATTATAGGTTTTCGTAAGTTCGTTTTATAATTATTGCATTTTACTTTTAATATTTTTCCAGCATTGAAATTATTGGATCCGTAATTCTTTCATCCACATTTCTATTTATTTTATGAAGATAATCTTTAACAAATGAATAAAATTTTCATTCAGGGATTTTTTCTTAATATTTCAACAATTTCTTTAGTTAATATTGGTCTTTTTTTCAACTTTTTCACGATTTTTTTCACATTTTCTAAATCTTTAATCGTATCAACCGTATATCGAATATTAGAACAATCTTCTGAATTTTTTAAATTACATATTCTGAATTTTGAGGCATTTTCATAAAAATATTTTGTTACATGTTCTCTGTCTTCATCATTACATGCATTTTTCCATGCATTTTGTAGAGAACTAAAAGAAAAAATTTCAATTTCAGTTCCAAAAGGAAATGTTCTAGGAAAACAGTTTGTGACAAAATCAAATTTTTTAGTTAAATATTTAGTTATTGCTATGTCGATTAATTCTGGATCGATTAAAGGATTATCACATGTTATTCTAACAATTACATCTAGCAATTTTTCTTTAGCACATTGGTAGTACCTATCTAGAACATCTAAATTATTACCTCTAAAGCATTGTATATTTTTATTTTGTAATGCTGATTCGATTACATCATCCTCTTCTAAATTAGTTGTTGCAATTATAACAAGGTCAGCTTTTTTACTAAATTGTAGTTGTTCTAATACTGAATCTAAGATCGTTCTTTCTCCATCAATCTTCATTAAAACCTTATTTGGTAATCTAGAGGATCCCATTCTGGCTTGTACAATAATCCCAATAAATTGATTCCTTTGGTTCATATCTAATTTATTTAGATGTTTTTACATATTTATCTAAGCAATTTATTGTAAATTTATGGAATATAATGAAAATATTTGGACCGAATACACTAAAGAAAATGAATCTAATTCCAAATCAAAAATCCCAAAATTTATCAAATATTCTGCAATTTTATTAGGTGCCAAAAAAATATGTGAAATTGGTTGTAATATTGGCTACAATCTTTCATCCTTTGATAGTTCATTTGATGTAACTGGGGTTGATCTTAATGATTATGCTTTACAAAAAGCAAAAGAGAATTTCCCATCATTCAACTTTTATAAATCAAATATTATTGATTTACCTTTTGAAAACGATGAATTTGATTTCATTTTTACAAGAGGCGTTCTCATTCATATTAATAAAAATGATATACAAAAAGTACTTTCAGAACTCTCTAGAATTTCATCAAAATGGATTATGAATATTGAATACTTTGGACTGGATGGTAAGGCGATTGAATGGAAAAGAGGTAATGATCTTCTCTGGTACAGAAACATGAAAGAATTATGGGAAAAAAATAATATGAAAGTGATAACGGATATAGATTTACCAATTTCTATGGATAAAGATCAGACTCGGTTAACACTAGTATGCAAAAATTATGATTCATTTTAAGTTTAGTAAAGCATTAATCAATGCAGTTTTATCATATTAAACACATGTATAAAAATAAAAAAATTCTCATTACGGGTGGAACTGGTTCGTTAGGACAAGCTTTGACTAAGCGATTACTAAAATCTGATATTGGTGTAATTAGAATATTCAGCAGAAATGAAAATAAACAAGTAATGATGTCTTCTGAGATCTCAGATCCTAGGTTACGATTTTTTATTGGCGATGTGAGAGATTATGAAAGACTTGAACAAGCAATGGAAGATGTTGATATTGTTTTCCATACAGCAGCACTAAAACATGTTCCAGTAATAGAATACAATCCATATGAAGCAGTCAAAACTAATGTTATTGGTTCACAAAACGTAATCAAGGCTGCTGTAAAAAATAATGTTCAAACTGCGGTTGGTATCGGCACTGATAAAGCTGTTTCTCCATTAAATGCTTATGGAGCAACGAAATTATTGATGGAAAAATTATTTGTCACTGCTAATAATTATCTTAGTAAAAAATATCATGGAATAAAATTTTTCTCATTAAGATATGGAAACGTACTTGGGAGCAGTGGCTCTGTTGTACCAAAATTTATCTCTCAAATAAAAAATAAACAGAAAATTACTATCACAGATCCTTATATGACACGGTTTAGCATTACTATGGACGAAGCATTGGATTTTATTTTAGACTCAACATTTAATGCTAATCCCTCTGAAATACATGTTCCAAAATTAAAAGCATATTCTATAATGGATCTAGTTGAGGCACTAAAAGAATTATTGGGAGGTGTTGGTACTAAACAAATTTCTATTAGACCAGGTGAAAAAATTCATGAAACATTAATCAATTATGCTGAAATGAAAACCACCTGGGAAAATTCTAAAAAATATGTTATACAGAGTCCTTATCTTGACAAAAAGGAATTAGCAAAACGTACTAAAAACATGAAACGAATACGTTCTAAAATTCCATATTCATCAGATATGGTACCTAAACTTACAAAAAAGGAACTAAAAAAATTAATAATTAAATCCAACTTAATATGAACAGTCTATTCTTAATAGATTATTATAATATCTGATTAAGATTTTGGAATTAAGTTCTCTTTTTAAATTCATTCTTTAAAATTGAATAAACTTCCACATCACACCATTTTCCATTTCGCCATAATTTTTCTCTTAGGACACATTCGTGGAAAAACCCCATAGTCATGAAAAACCCCTTTGAAATATAATTAAAGTCAAAAATGTTTGCTTCTATTCTATGTAAATTTAATTTATTGAATCCAAATTCTAACAATTTTTCTAAACTTTGTTTTCCAATGCATTTTCCTTGCAGATTTTTTTCACCTATTATAATAGATACTTCTGCACATTTCAATTCTTTTTGATAATTCATTAAACTACAAACACCGATTGGTTTTTTATTAAAATTTATCATGAACACGAATTTGGAATTTTCTTTTGAGATTTGATCAAACCATTGTTTTTGATTTTGCATATTTAATAAAATGTATTGATTATTAAACCGCCAAATTGTCTCTGAATTTCTCCATAGTATTGTCTTTGATAGATTTTTTTGTGAAATTTTTGTCAATGAAACATTCATAATTTTTTATTTTGTTGCTTCTTTATTTAGTTAGTGTCTGATTTAAGAAAATTCATTTACATATTTATGATTTTATTAAATAATTTTCCATTTCGCCATAATTTTTCTCGTAACAGACCTTCCTTTTTAAATCCCAAATTTTTAAATAATTTAATATTTTCTTCTGAAATTTCAAATATCTCTACATATAACCTATGTAAATTTAATTCTCCAAATCCATATTTTATTATTGTATTAATTGCATTTTTGGCATTCTGCTGTTTTTGCCATCCTTTCTTTGAAAAAAATATTGATATTTCGGAATGTCGATTTTTCCAATCAATATATGTTAGTCCTCCTACTCCAATTAATTTTCCTTTTTTATTTTCTATTCCAAACATTATGAATTGAGGAGGATTTGTTTGATGAATAGAAACAAACCAATTTTTTTGATTAACCATGTTTAACAATCTAAACTCTCGCACTGTTTTTCTTATATGATCCAAATTTCTCCATTTTTTAAGTTCCTTCAAATCCTGTTCTTCAAGAGCCCGTAAATTCACATATTTTTCTCTAAACAATGTCAATTAATACTATCACACCATGAAATACTTTATTATGAATATTCACACATTATTGATAATTAATAGTTAATTTTATAATGAATTTGAAATCATACAATTTGTGAAATACTGCGTAAAATGTCTATTTCCAGATACTAAACCAGGTCTTACCATGGATGAAAATGGAGTTTGTAACGCTTGTGTATCAGCCAAATTAAAAGAACAAATTGACTGGGATAAACGTCGTGAAGAATTAAAAAATCTTTTAAACAAGTATAAATCCCGTGACGGAAATTATGACTGTATTATACCTGTAAGTGGTGGAAAAGATAGTCATTTCCAAACTTATGTAATCACTCATGAATTTGGCCTAAACCCACTTTTGGTTACCTTTCACCCTAGAGACTTCACAGAATTAGGACGCAAAAACATTGAAAATCTCAAAAATCTTGGTGTTGATATGATTGAATTCACATCTAACCCAATTGTGTACAAAAAATTAGCAAAGTATGGATTATATGAATTGGGAGACCAAGCTTGGCCAGAACATATTGGAATTTTTACAATTCCTGTGCAGGTAGCTATAGCATATAAAATCCCATTATTGATTTGGGGTGAAAACCCACAACTTGAATACGGCGGTCCCTCAGAAGTAAGTTCTAAACCATATCTTGATAGAGAATGGAACGAAAAGCATGGAGGATATTTTCTTGATAAAATCAAACCTAGTGATATGATAAAATACGGGTTTAAAGAAAGTGAATTAAAACCATATCTTTATCCTTCGGATGAGGAAATAAGAAAAGTTGGTGTTACTGGAGTTTTTCTTGGGCATTATATAAAATGGGATGCTAGAAAACAAGTAGAAATAGTTAGATCTGTTGGTTTTAATACTATTTCTGAACCTGAAACTACCGAGGGTACTTATACAACTTATGAAAATCTTGACACAAAATATGTTGCAATACATGATTACTTTAAATTTATTAAATATGGATTTGGTAGGGCTACTGATCATGCTTCAATTGATATACGGAATAAACGTCTTACCAGAGAAGAAGGATTAGAACTTGTAATGAAACATGAAGGGAAAATTCCAAGAAAATATTTTAATGAATTTCTCAAAGATTTTGAACTTACAGAAAATGAATTTCTCAAAATCTGTGAGAAATTTACTAATAAAGAACTTTTTAAAACTGATTCTGCTGGAAATTTAATTCGTGATTCTAATAATAATATAGAAAAAATAGCTTATGATAACATCTAATCAAATTAATTCATTAATTGATTTATTAAATAAAGATTTTTTCGTGACTCAAATTTTGATGAATAAGAATAGATAATTTTTTTTTTGATTTTATTTGAGATATTTATTACAAATTTTTTAATTCATTAATTTTTATTATGTGTTGTAGTGCTGATTTTTTAAACAATTCTTGATTTTTATCTAAAAACTCTGTTACCTTTTTATAATCTAAGTCTAAATCTGTCAAAAATCCTCCATAGTAACACATACTTGAAAAATCAGTTGCTAATTTATTTGAGTCAAATTCAAATGAAGATTCGTGTACTTTTTCAACAAAATCTTTTACTTTAGAAAAGTCATGATTTTTTTCTAGAACTTGTAATATCATATTTGGCAAATCTTCAATAGATTTTAATCTATAAACTGACGGAATCTCTGAATAAATCACATTTGATAACACTATAGTTGGTTTTTTATAAATAGCAGCTTCTAATCCCGCAGTTCCAGTAATTGTAATGACTAGCGCACATTTTTTGTAAAGTAATACAGGTTTGAGTGAAGGATGTATTAATTTTACATTAGGCAATTCTAAAATTTTTTTATAATATGAAATACTTCTCCATCCCATAGTTTTCATTACTGGATGCTCTTTGACATATAATCTGAAATTAATTGGTAATGATTTTGCAATATTTGTTATAGTTTCTAACTGATTTGTAAAATATGGTGCATCAGTTGATAAAGTTCTTTCTGGCTCATAATGCAATGGGAAAAAAATAAATGGTTCATTGGAAATTTCTCTTGCTAACTTTCTATCAATAAATGATTGACGAATTTTAAGTTTTAGTGAAAAACTCAAATATTTCTTTAAGATTTTTAACCTAGTTCGTCCTTTGTTTGAAAATCTTTTTTGATAATTTGTATTACTCAGATTAAGAAAAAATTCTAATGTAGATTTTACTTTATGTAAATTAAATCTTTGATAATCATCTGTAAATCTTGTAGCCTGTTTAAATGAATTAAAGCTTTGGAGATAATTTTCTAAATGTTCAATTTGGTATTTTTCTTTTCTTTCTATTGCATCCATTTTATCTACTTGTTCTGAAATTATGCAACGAAAGCCAAATCTGGTTGGAATTGTCATCAAAATTTTTATTCCCTTTGCTTTACACAAGTCATATAGTAATTGATTATGATGCCAATCGGTCATTTTTATTATTAAGAAATCAGGTTTTATTTCATCTAAAATTTTTTCATAAAATTTACATTCTTGTTCAACTATGTTTAAAATTTCATTAGAAAAAAATTTGTAGTGTTCGTTAAATTTGTAAAAACTTCTGTCACTATAAATTAAATTCCAGAGTTTTATGTTGTATTTTTTTTCAAAATTTACTAAGTAATCTACGTCTGTATTTTTTCCAGATTTGATTTCATCAAGATAATACCACACTTTATTAAATTTAATTATTTTTTGTTCATCAAAAAATTTTTTTGCTTTTTTATTAACATCAATTATTGCATACGCATCACAATCATAGTTTTCTAGAATATTTTTAGCTATTCCAAAATATACAAACTCAATATCTACCCAAAAAAGAATTTTGTCTTTCATTAGTCAAATCTGAATTTATATTATATAATTAACTTTGTTTGGTAAGACTCAAATTCAATGTTAATTCTATTCAATGAGATGATAATTAGTGGTAAATTACTAATAATTATAGTACTTTCTGTAGCAATTGGTATCTCTGCTGCAAATATAGCTGTTTTTGGAATGGGAGTATATTTTGTTAAAGCTAGTTTAGAGAAATCTGAAATTCATTATGGTGATACAGCAAAAATTTTCGTTCAAATCCAAACTTATGAACCACATACAGTATATGGTTTGAAAATCAAAACATTTTTTGTAGATAGCGATGCTCAAGATTTTTTTGAAATACAGAATAGTGAAATCAATATAGGATATCTTACAAAAAAATACAACTTAAGCAAAGAAATTCCTATTAGAATAACCGCGATAAATCCAACAGATACCGAAAAAAAATTTAAAATTTTTGTGACATCTATCATGAATGAAAAGGAGACCGACCGTAAAATGTTTGAATTAACACTTCTTCCAAACTCTTAAATCAACCACATACTTTGTTTTTAACAGAACCAAAAAATTATCATATTTAGTTTATTAATCAGAAATTTCACTTAAAAATGTAAAAAATATGAATAAATACAAATCAATAAAAATTGGAAGTAAGAAAATAGGATTTAGACATAAACCATTTATCATTGCGGAAGCTGGAATAAACCACAATGGAGATTTTCATACAGCTCTAAAAATGATAGAAACTGCAAAAAATGCTGGTGCGGACGCTGTAAAATTTCAGACATTTAAAGCAGAAGAGTTTATTGCGGATCCAAGCCTAAAATTTACTTATTTTTCTCAAGGAAAAAAAATTACAGAATCTATGCAAAAAATGTTCAAACGAGCTGAGTTTTCTAAGAATGAATGGAAAAAAATCAAAAAGAAGTGCGATAAAGAAAAAATCATGTTTCTTTCTTCCCCACTTAACACTTCGGATTTAAATTTATTATTAAAATTAGGTGTAAATGCAATAAAACTCGGTGCTACTGATTTTACAAATATTCCATTTTTAAAAGAATGTTCAAAAACTAATCTTCCTCTGATATTGTCTAGTGGTATGGCTGATCTTTCTGAAATTTTTTCAACACTTAATACAATAGGGTCCTTTGACGGGTACCCTACAATTCTTTTTTTAACCACATCTGAATATCCTACCCCAAAAGAAAATGTAAATTTATTAAAATTAGATGCTCTCGCAAAAACATTTCCGATGATTACATTAGGTTTTTCTGACCATACTCGTGGCTTTATGGCTTCATCAATTGCGGTAGCCTTCGGGGCGCGTGTGTTTGAAAAACACTTTACGTTAAACAACAGTTTTTTTGGCCCTGATCACTGGTTTTCTGAAAACCCTGATGGCTTGAAAAAATGGGTTGAGTCAATTCATAATTCCTATAAGATGTTAGGATCACCAATTTTGAAGCCTACTAATAAGGAAATAGAAATGAGGAGTATTGCTCAAAAAAGTGTAGTTGCTTTGAGAAGTATCAATAAAGGCGAGAAATTTAATTCACGGAATATTTCTGTTAAAAGACCCGGAATAGGTTTACCACCATTAATGTTAACAAAAATAATTGGCATGACTGCTACTAGAAAAATTAAACAGGGTGAACTATTAAGATATGGTGATTTCAATGATTAACTTTAAGTAATTCTCAAATTTGTTACATACTTAATATTATTAAAACTAATTATTTTAAGAATAATTTAATAATTACTCCATTAGCCAAATCAATTAATGAGTGTTCTTGTTATTAGAATAATCCAAGACTAAAAATTCTTAGTCTCTTTCAAAATTTTTGCTGCATTTGGTCCCTCATTGAATAGTAAATCAATCACAGATAAATTTGGAATAAAATCACCATAAATTTGATTATATTTTGGGGGTTCAAATTTTTCATAGACGACTTTTATTCCTTCATTTTTAAATAAATCGTTATCTAAGTAATTTTTTCCTAGTTCACCGGAAAGATATATTTCAGCATTAAGTTTTTTACAAATATTTAGTAATCTTTGTGAACCAGTATTATGAATTTTTAATTCAGAGGATTTTATAGTTTTAGTCTTAATGTCAAGAGATAAATTAAAAAAATCAATTAATGCAAAATTCAGCTCAATTAATCTATCCCAATTTTTTTGCAGAATTTTTTCAATCTGTAGCCAATATTGTTTAAAATAGGGAGCTTTGGAATAATTATTTTCAATACTGACCTTATGTTTTTTTTGCCAATTGATGGAATTTACAATTTTTGCTTCGTTTAGTTTCTCGTCCCTATTATTATGGATTGGTACTGATAAAAGTAATTTACCTCCTGTCGCTTTAATATAGTTCCTATTATCCCAAGCTCCTCTTTTATACTTAACATCATCAAGATAAACAAATTCATCAACTGATTGAATTTTTTTGAAAAATCCAATATTTGGAATGTATCCTGGTTGTCTAATACAAATTGTTTTCAATTTAACTCACGTTGGTTTTGTCATCTTATATGTACATATTGATTAATAATGCAATAAATAGTGTATTAGAAAATACTTGCTTATGAATAAAAAAATAAAATTATTTGATCCATTTATTGATTCAAAAGAAGAGAATGCTACTATTCGTACACTACGAAGTCATGTTTGGTCATCGGGTTTTGGAAAAGGAAATGTTGAAAAATTTGAACATGATTATAATGAATATACTGGTTCAAAATCTTGCATCGGGGTTTCTAATGGTACAAGTGCTTTATCACTTGCATTATCACTAATAGACATAAAAAATAAAGAAGTTATTTTACCTTCACTTACATTTGTTGCAACTGCTCATGGAATTGTTGCAAATGGAGGCATACCAAAATTTGTAGATATAGAACCAGACAGATTATGTATTGATCCCAAATTAATTCAGGAAAATATCAATGATAAAACTAGAATAGTTTTACCAGTTCATTTTGGGGGATTACCCAGTGATTTAGGAAAAATTCAAAAGCTAGGTAAAAAATTTAATCTGAAAATAATTGAAGATGCGGCTCATGCTGTAGGTGCATCATACAAAAATAAAAAAATTGGCAGTCATGGATTTGCGGTATGTCATAGTTTTAACCCCACAAAGAATTTGTCAATGCCTGGCGGTGGTGCAATTACTTTGAATTGCAAAAAACATAAAAAATTTAGTAATATTTTAAAATCTAAACGTTGGTGCGGTTTAGTTAATAGAAAAGGCTTCAAATATGATGTAGCTAGATTAGGGGGAAGTTATTTCATGAATGAAATATCTGCGGCAATTGGACTGGTCCAGTTAAAGAAATTAGATCGGTTGAATAATAACCGCAAAAAAATAGCTAAGCGTTATTTTGACGAAATACATAATGTCAAAAAAATGCCCTTTGACAAAGCGGGTTCATATTATATTTATTGGATTCATGTTAAATCACGTAATAGTTTTATGAAAAAAATGTGTGAACATGGAATTGAAACTGGAATCCATTATCAACCAGTACATAAAATGTCTTATTATAATTCATCCATAAATTTACCTGTAACTGAGTTAGTATCAAAACAAATTGTTTCATTACCAATGCATGCAAATTTAATGGATGAGGAAGTTGATAAAGTGATAAAGTACACGAATAAATTTACAAATTAACCTTATTACATAATTAAATATATCTCTAAATTATATGAACTGTGAATAAAAGGAGACTTGGTGTTACTGATGTTTCCATATCTGAAATAGGACTAGGCTGTTGGCCGTTAGGGGGTCAAGCTTTCATTAATGGATTTCCAATTACATATGGTGATGTTGACGAAAAAACAGCTATTGATGTAATGAATTATGCAATAGAAATGGGTGTGAACTTTTTTGACACTGCTGATTCGTACTCTTTAGGCCGCTCTGAATACCGTCTTGGTCAAGTTCTGAAAGAAAATAGAAATAATATTTATGTATGTACAAAAGGAGGAAATATTCCATCTTTAGTTTTTCAAAACGACATGTTCGAGTTAGATTTGTCGTCAAATTATCTAACTTCTGCTTTAAATCGTAGTTTAAAGCGTCTAAATACAGATTATGTTGACCTTTTTTTAACTCACAAAGCACCAGATAGTAAGTATATTGAACAATTAAGCAAAATATTTCAAAAAATAAAAAAGGAAAATTTGTCAAAATATTGTGGTGTTTCAATAGGGAGAAATTATGATATTGCGTTCGAATTAATTAATAGAACAGATGTTGATGTAATAGAACTATATTTCTCCTTATTAGATTTTCAACCCAGAAAGGGATTATTACAATACGCTTACAAAAATGGTGTAGGTATTATTGTAGCAGAACCATTATTTCAAGGATTTCTGACTGGTAAATATTCATCCAAACACAAGTTTTCTTTAAATGATGTTAGAAAGGGCTTTTCATTTAATGAGTTAAAGAGAATTTTTTCAAAAATTGATAGCTTACATGAATTTACTAATGAAAAAATCACTATGAGTGATCTTTCATTGGCATATATTCTACACCATGAACAAATTTCAACATGCATTCCTGGAGTAAAATCCAAGACGCAGCTTAAATCCAGCGCCAAATCTAGTAAAATCAAACTATCATCAAAAAAAATTAAAGAAATTAATTCAATTCAAGATGAATGGGTTTAAGGATGTGTTTTCCCATCTTTGCCAACAAAAGGTGTGTGCAATTTTACGTTAATTGGAACAGAAGTTATGGGCTATTGGCTTGCCACTCGCTTGATTGCAGATATAAAACTATACTTGAGACGATGAATGCAGATACTATCGCAATCCCTCGCAAGTTAACAATTTTTCTCTCATCATCATCATCCGTCATAACATCCTAAAGGTGATTCTAATTGATTAAATTTTAGCTATTGAACAGTAGCCTTTAGTTCATACGGAGATTCTTGCCACCAGCTATTGTACATCTCGTCAATCTCTTTCATGTCGGAACCGCTTATGTAATTTCCGTCAGACATTGCGGCAAACCGTTCGATTTCCTCCTCGCTGATGACTGTTGGCAGTACTGATGATATTGAATTCTTTGAAATGATGAACTTGATTGCAAGTTCTATGATACTAAGATCGTTTCTTTCAGCTATTGGCCGAAGTTGCTCCACTTTTTTCAACGATGCCTTAATCCATTCGCCCTTGCGAACTGAACGGTGGTCCTTTTCGTCAATCTTGGTATTCTCATCAACCTTGCCAGTCAGAATTCCAGAGGCATCTGGAACACGAACCAGTATACCAACATCCTTCTCTGTAGCCCTTTCAATAAGCTCATTACCAGGCGTCTGCTCTAAAATATTGTAAACAGTCTGTACTGCGCTAACATTTTTCCTTTCCATAGCCTCAATACCTTCTTCCGTCCATCCAATTGCGGGACCCAGTGCCACCTGGTATGTCTTGATCTTCCCTTCCCCAATCAAACAGTCAAGTGTTTGAAATATTGTATCATCGTGAATGTGCCTAAGTTTTGGGTTGTGTAAACCGTAAACATCAATATAATCAGTCTGCAGCCTGGCAAGACTGTTTTTTAGCGCACGGTTTGTGAATTCCGAGTCAAACCTTTGCGGCAGCTCCTTGTGGCCAATCTGATCAACATTTTCAAAATCATAGCTGTATTTTGTTGAAATCACAATCTCATTGCGCATTCCGGAAAAAACTTCTCCCATCAGCTTCTCGCTCTTTCCTTTTCCATACATGTCGGCAGTTTCAAAAAAGTTGATTCCTAAATCATACGCTTTCTTGAGCATTCTTTTTGCTTCATCTTCCTGGATTTCTTTTCCCCACCAATTCAATGCTATTGTCCATGCGCCAAATCCAATCTCAGAAACTTTAATTCCACTTTTTCCCAGTTTTTTATACTTCAATTTACAATCTCCTTGAACTCTCT
>LUMJ01000231.1_pt1 | contig 31617 bp, 36 predicted proteins | sample 729631 | NCBI WGS metagenome assembly LUMJ01 (sample SAMN03860266, study PRJNA289734) | marine metagenome | biome: seawater column; feature: ocean; material: water; isolation source: Red Sea water column Station 22 - depth 500m | place: Saudi Arabia: Red Sea | collected 2011-10-15 | depth 500 m
TATAAAAATTGTCTAGTTAAATTTGGATATTTTGTTGCAACTCTTAAAAGTCTTTTTTTCTTCTTTTTAAATTCATCAGCTACTTCATCTAAATCTAATAATGTTTGTACGTCTATCCATAAATCTGGAATTGCTAATACTAAATTTGCTTTTCCATAATTAAACTTTTTATTTATTGATATTTTATTTTGAATATTTGCTTCACTTTCTTTTAATAAGTCTAATCCAGAAAACCCAATATCAATGTTTCCTAATGATAATTGCTCAATACACTCTCTTGCGTGCAAATATATAATTTTAATATTTGGAAGTTTTTTAATATATCCAAACAAACCTCTATCCTTAGAAATAACTTTTAATTTCTTTCTCTTAAATACGTTAAGAGTATCTTCTTTAAGTCTACCCTTTGATGGCAATCCTATATTAATAATATTTTTACTCATAAACATTCATATTGACAGCAGCACCAACAGCTGGGGTTTCTTTGAATCCTAAATTAGTCGTCAATTGATCATATCTGCCTCCTGAAATAAAATTCTGGAATTTTGAACCTTTTTTGACCTCTACTGAAAATATCATTGAACTGTAAAATTCTACATCTCTTCCATTGCTTGCTGTAAATTCAACTTTTAAATTTTTATTGCTATTTTTTTTTAAAGGAAAAAAACCTTTTCCAACAATTATGTTAATTTTGTTTTTTTTAAAGAATGCATTTAAAACTTTTGGTGCCTTTTCTATTGGACATTTTATCTCTAAGAATTCTTTAATTAATTTTGTATTTTTTTTACCAGTTGAAGATTTTCTTGGGTCTTTGATTTTCATATCAAATCTATCAAGAATTTCTTGATAAGATCTTCCAGCAACTATTTTATTTTGATTATCTTTTCGCATTTTTAGAAATCTTGATTTATCTATTTCAACAAAAACTGGATCTATGTCAGAATTGGTTTCTAATCTTTTCAATAATTCATTAAAGTAACTTTCATTCCAATAATGTCTTTTTAGTCTATTTCTCCATCTTGTTGGAATGTCTAATTTTTCAATTAACAAATTAAATAACTCAACATTTCCAATCTTTAAAACTGATTTTTTAAAAGGACTGTTTCTTAAGATATTTATTGATGTATCTATTATTTCCTTGTCATCCTTTTGGCGATTGTTTGAACCTAAAATTTCAAATCCAATTTGATTTTTAATAAAGCTATCTTTTTTTTGATAAGTTTTTCTAAATGCTTCACCACGTAAGCACAATTCTTTGCCATTTAAATCATAAAATGAAAATAAAAATTTCTTAAAATTTTCTCCTGATCTTTGAAGGATATATTTAGTCTCTATGACAGGATCTAGTTCTATAACTTTAAAACCCCTAGATTTAATAGATCTAAGAATTTTTTCAGATAAGTTTTTTGACTTCATTTATTAGATTTTCCTTTGGAAAAGTTACTTGAATATTTTCACTTTGTTTCCAATCCTCTCTAGATTGAAGTTTTTCAGACTCTATTTTTCCTTTTTTTAAATTCTTTATAGTTATTTTATTTTCTTTAAATTCATTATCGCCACATAAAACTACGGCTGGAGAGTTTCTCTTATCAGCATATTTAAGTTGTGATTTAAGACTTGCATCTCCAAGATAAATTTCTGAATTAATATTTTTATCTCTTAATTCTTTTAAAATTTCATAATACTTTGGTAAATATTTATTATCTAAAATACAAATAATAACGGGCTCTTTATTTTGATAATCTACTTTTTCTAATTGAGTTAATGCAAATATTAAACGATCCAACCCTAGTGAAATCCCTGTGGCTGGTAGATCAATTTTATTAAATCTTGAAACTAAATTATCATATCTGCCACCGCCGCCTATTGAACCAAACTCTACTTCTTTTCCTTTTAGGTTTTTGACTTTGAAAGTTAAATTTGCCTCAAAGATAGCTCCTGTATAGTATTCAAGTCCCCTTACAACTGTAGGATTAAAATTTAATTGAGATTCATATCCACCATACTTAACTCCTTCTAAAATTTTTTGAAGTTCATCAATACCTTCAACGGCAAGTTCATTAGTTAGGATATTTTTAACCTCTGAAATATTTTTCAAATTTAAAAAATTTATAATCTCTGATGTTTGGCTATCTGAAAGATTGGCCCCTTTAGTAAAATCACCTGACTGGTCTTTTCTTCCTTTTTTTAAGAGCTGCTCAACTCCATTTACACCAATGCGGTCTAATTTATCAATCGCTCTAATTACTATTAATTTTTGTTCATCATCATTAATTTTCAATTGATTAATTAAACCTTGAATAAGTTTTCTATTGCTCAAGTTGATTTTAAAATCTTTTTTTTCCAAGCCACATTTAATTAAAGTATCTGAAATTAAACTGCACATTTCAGCATCTGCTAAGTTATTTTTTGATCCTACTATATCTGCATCAATTTGAGTAAATTCTCTAAAACGCCCAGGCCCAGGCTTTTCATTTCTCCAAACTGTACCTACCTGATATCTTTTAAAAGGATTGCTAATTTCATTAGAATTTTTTGACACATATCTTGCTAGAGGAGCTGTTAGATCATATCTCAACGACATCCAGTTATTATTTTCTTCTTGAAATCCAAATACTCCAGACATAGGTCTACCTTCATCTGGAAGAAATTTTCCAATATTTTCTGATATCTCAAAACTTGGTGTTTCTAATTGTGAAAAACCAAATCTCTCAAAATTCTGTTTTATAATACCTATTAATTTATCCTTAATACTTAATTCTTTTCCTGATCTATCAGTAAAGCCTAAAGGTAAATTAGGTTGTAATTTTTTTTCTTTTGCCATTTTTTGGTACACCGGGGCAGGATCGAACTGCCGACATCTAGTTCCACAAACTAGCGCTCTAACCAACTGAGCTACCGGTGCATCCTATTGTTGTTTTATACTAATTGATTTTAAATTAAAATTTATAAATGATTAATAGCTAGCGTTTAGCCAGCATGGAAATGGTGTCTATGTTTTGATCTCAGAGATATTATTTTTTTAATCATTGCGAGACTTTTAACAAATTAAAAATCTTATGCAACATATAATTGTATAGGGTTATAGATACTAATAAGATTAGCAGATATTCCCCCATACAATTATGATTGAATTAGAATTAAGAGGTTTTTTGCAGTTTTACTGCGGAAGGACCTTTTTCTCCGTCTTCAACTTCAAATGTAAGTTCGTCACCTTCGTTTAAGTATCTTAAACCTGCTTCTCTTACAGCTGAAGCATGTACGAATACATCTTTTTCTTTATCTTCACGTTCAATGAAACCATAACCTTTTTTTCCATTAAACCATTTTTCCTTTTGTTAAATCGTAAGGAGTAACTTCTACAGTAACATTATCTCCAAATTATTTAAAAGTGACTAGCCCCCAACCCAAAAGAGTCGGGGGCTAGCCCCCTTGTAAAACTCGAATTCTGTTTTTTCTCAGCTTGCCTGCTGTATGAGCTGTTACTATGTGCCCATTTTCTAATTCAACACGGAACATTGCATTTGGAAGTAAATCAATTACTTTTCCTTTAAATTCAAGTGTATCTTGTTTTGCCAAATCTAATTACTCCTTATTCTAGATTTTATACTTTGTACATGCCCATTAAGACCTTCATACTCCGCAAGAGTTATAGCTTTCTTGCCAATAACTTCAACGCCTTTTTTTGATAATGTTATGTGGCTAATTTTTTTATTAAATTCGTTAACGCTTAAACCCGATGAAAATTTGGCCGATCCATTAGTCGGCAATACATGATTAGTACCAACGTTATAATCTGTCACTGCCATAGCTGAATATTTACCAATACAAATACTTCCTGCGTTATTTATTTTTTTCAATATTTTTTTATTATATTTAATGTTTAATTCTAAATGTTCTGGAGCAATTTCATTAATTACATTCACTATTTGTTGATCGCTATAAACCTTAATTATTAATCCATTTTTTTTTAAACTTTTTTCAGCAATTTTTTTCCTTGGTAAGTTTTTTAAAATTTTAGAAATTAGTTTTTTTACTGAGTTAATTAAATTCTTATCTTTTGTAATTAATATACACTGTGAATTTATATCATGTTCTGCTTGACTAACTAATGAAGTTGTTACATCGTTTGCATTGGTATATTTATCTGCAACTACACAAATTTCACTTGGACCTGCCACCATACTTTCAATACCCACATCACCAAAAACTTCCCGTTTTGCTTTAGCTACATATATATTTCCAGGTCCCACTATTTTGTCTACTTTTTGCACATAAGCTAAACTTGAAATTGCTTGCACGCCTCCCATGCTAAAAATTTCTTTGATACCAATTTTTTTTGCAGCATATAAAACTGCAGGATTTAAAGATCCATTTAGTTTTGGATTGGCCAAAACAATTCTTTTAACTTTGGCAATTTTTGCAGGAATAGCATTCATTAACAATGTTGAGGGAAGATTTGCTGGCACATATATTCCAACTGATTGGATGGGCACATGTTTATACTCTAACTTATTGTTTAAATTATCTTTGAATGATAAATTTTGTACTTTTTGTTTTGAGTGAAATTTGTAAATTCTATTGTACGCAAAATCTATGGCTTTTTTAACTTTAATATCTAAGGATTTAATTGCTATATTTATTTTTTCTTTAGATGGCTGAAGTTGATTATTTTGACTAAACTTTTTTTCGTATTTTAAGACAGCTTTATTTTTATTTCTTTTAACATCTCTTATAATTTTATTAACAATTGAAGTATTAACTGATTTACCTGATCTTCTTTTGTTTAAATAAGTTTCAAGCTTATAGATAGAATTTTTACCAGTATAATTAAATGTTTTTATCATCTATTTTTTTTGGTCCTCTAAGGTAACTTCAATTATTTCTGCACTGAGTGTTATAAATGCATTATTAGAAAATAATAGAATTATTTCATAATTTTGGTTTTTTTTAACTAAGTCTATAGCAAGCAATTCAAGAATTATTTCTTGGTTATTTTGGTCTATATTTTTAGATTTTGAAGATTCTATAAACTCAAATTTAATTATACTATTAATTTTCTCAATTTTATTTTCAATTTCTTTATTTAATCTTTCAATGGAGATAAGAAATAATTTGTTTTTAGGTAAATATTTTATGTCACTTAATTTTAGTTTCGCTTCAGAACAACAAGCTGAGATCATTTTTAAATCTAAAGGTGACTGAGCTATTATTTTTTTTAAATATTTTTTATCCATTAAGGAATTCTTTTAATATTTACGCCAATTTTCCTTAATTTATTTTCCAATTTTTCATAACCTCTTAATCCATGAAACACACGATTGATAGTTGACTCTCCTTGGGCACCTATCGCACCGAGAATAATAGAAAATGTAGTACGAAGATCTGAGGAAATACATTCTGCTCCATATAACTTTTCCCTTCCAATAATGGTTGCCTTATTTGATTTAATGCTAATCGAAGCTCCTAGTCTTATTAATTCAGGGGCAGACATATATCTATTTGTAAATATTTGTTCTTTTATTATACTTTTACCTTTTGTTTTTGTTAATACGGCCAACAAAATTGGCATGTTGTCTGTAGCAAAACCTGGATAGGATGATGTTTTAACTTTTACAGGTTTTAATCTTTTATTTGCGTTCAGTTCGATAGATGAATTTTTTATTTTTATTTCACACCCCATCTTTTTTAAAACCTGTAACTCTGAAGTTAAATATTTTGGATTTATTTTATTTACCTTAATTTTTCCTCTTGTCATCACTGCAGTTGACAAATATGAGAAAGCTTCAATTCTATCTCCAATAATTTCATGAGAAATGCCCTTAAGTTTATTTACACCATTAATTTTAATGGTTCTTTTCCCTATAAAATATATTTTGGATCCAGATTTATTTAAAAAATTTATCAAATCTAAAACCTCCGGCTCAATGGATATGTTTTTAAGTGTCGTGGGTTTGTCTTTTATAAAAACAGATGCCATAATTAAATTTGATGTACCAGTAACACTCACTTTGGGAAATTTGAATTCATTTCCCTTAAGACCTTTTTTGGTTGAGATATTTATGTATCCTTTATTTATATTAAAGTTAGCTCCCAGTTTTTTAAAACCGTTTAAATGAAAATTTATTGGTCTGGGACCCAAGGCGCATCCACCGCTCATTGCTGAACGACATGATTTATATCGAGCTAACAAAGGGCCCATCGCTAAAACACCTGCTCGCATCGTCGAAATTAACCTATATGGTATAATTAATTTATGTTTTTTTTTGTTTGTTATCTTAATTATCTTGTTCTTTTCAGAAATTTGAACTTTTGATCCTAATGCTTCTAAAAGATTACACATAGTTATAACATCTTTAACAAATGGAACATTTTTAAATGTGACCGTATCTTCAAATAAAATTGATGATGCCATTAAGGGTAAGCAAGAGTTTTTTGCACCACTAATATCAACTGAGCCCCTGACACCTTTATTGGAGCCTTTAATAATATATTTCTGCATACAATTTTACTTTGACTTTGCGAGTGTTATTCCAACTTGTCCTTGATACTTTCGTTGCCCTTCTGCATATGATATTTTGGGTTCCTCCCCCAAAAAAAATAACACTTGGGCTGCCCCACTGTTCGCATAAAGTTTTATTGGCAAATTCGAATGATTTGCGAATTCCATCACTAAGTTGCCAATCCAACCGCCTTCAAGGACAGTCGAAGGCGTCCCGAGACCAGAACGGCAATATGAGGATTTACCTGTAACCAACCCCGTTACACGTCTTGGCATTTTAAAATATTCCATACTTGCGGCTAAAGCAAAAGAGTTAGGAGGAACTAGAATAAATGGTTCGCCTTTGACTGTTATAAAACTATCTTCAGTAAAATTTAAAGGATCGATAATCGCAGATTTTGCATTACTAAAAATTTTAAATTCATCTCCGCACCGAATATCATACCCAAAGGTTCCAAGCCCATGGCTTATACCTTTGTGGACTAGTTTATCTACAAAAGGATTAATCATATCCTCCTCTTCAACTAATTTTCTAATTTGTTTATCGTTTAAAATCATCTTCTATTTTTTTTTTTTTTTTTAATTTTTTTTGGAAAATTTTTCTTTTTTTTAAATTTTTTTTCAAAGCTTCCTCTAGCTTGATTTGCTTTGACTTTTTGTCCATTATTTTTTGTCTGGTCGGGTCAAATCTTCCAAGGTGATAGTGTGTTCAATGGGGATTGTCTTATCTTCTTCTTCTTTTTTAATGCCCTTACCTTCCGCTTTAGCTTGTTTTTTTGCCCTTCTGTCAGCAAGCTTTTTTTCTCGTTTAGCCTTTTTTTCCATTGCTTTCGCCCCGCGGGTTGATTTAAAATCGTAATGGATTCCACAATAAGAAATCAGACCAAAATAATTATAATAATTCTCCTCTATAACATTATTATTATTATCAAGAATTATTTTAGTAAAAATTTTCATAGCATCAAAAAGAGTTAGCAATGTTATAAACTAAAATTGTAATATGGCAATATTTTGAGTAATTTATATTAATACTCTAGTATCAGTTTAGTTGCCGTTGTAGTTCTAGTGATAAAACAGGCGATTGGTAATCGTCAGTCAGGAGTTTGATTCTCCTCGGCGGCACCATTTACTTTTTAATCTTTTTTTTTAAAACTAAAATAAATAAATTTATTAAAGTTCTAAAAATTTCTGTTTTTGGAATTTTTGACTGTCCTTTAGATCTGTCGCGAAAAATAATTGGAATTTCTTTTATTTCAAAACCTTTTTTAGCTATCTCGTACAATGTACTCATAAAAAAACTATAACCCTTATTTTGAACTAAATTTAAATTAAAATTATGAAGCTTGTTTAAATTAAAACCTCTATATGCGCTTGTAAATTCATTACAATTTATATTTAAAAAAAATTTAATTATTTTATTTCCATATTTGCTAAATATTAATCTTCTTCCTCTCATTAAACACTTTCCTCCATCAATATATCTTGCGCCAATTACAAATGGAAATTTTTCTAAATAATAGATAAAATTTTTAATCTCTTTTGGATCATGGGAAAAATCTGCATCCATAGTGATTAAATAATCATAATTATTTTCAACAGCATAATCATAAGCTTTTTTATGAGCGGTATCTAAGCCTAATTTTGAATGTCTTTTAATTAAAAAAATATTTTTAAATTGTTTTTGTATTTCTTGGATTGTTTCATAAGTTTTATCCGGTGAATTATCGTCAATTATTAGAATATCTGCTTCAGAACAGCTTTGCATTATAGAATATATTAATTCTCCAATATTATCTTTTTCATTATATGTTGCTGTAAATATAAGTATTTTATTTTGATTTGACATTAATAATTATTTTTTATTTTGATAACTTTTTTTTCTAACAAATAAAGTAATAATTAATATTATAAAAAACCCTAAAATTGGATAGTAAATATCTTTTGAAGTTAAAATATCAAAAAAAGAAGGAGCGATTTCATTTTCATTAATTATTTTTTCAATTCCACTTCCTAAAGTAGTGCCTATAAAAAGTGTTGGCAACATTCCAAAAAAAGAACCAAAAAAATAATTTTTTAATTTTACATTAAATAAAACAGGTAGAATATTAGCTATAGCAAAAGGTATACCGCCAACAAATCTATAAATTAAAAAAAATACAAATTCATTTTTTTTAAATTTTTCTGAAAGTGAATGAAATTTATTTAAAAATTTTTCTATTATTAAGTCTTTAAAAAAATAACTAGCAAATACATATAATATGGTTGCACCAATAGTTAGAGAAAATGTTACAATTAAAGTACCAATCCATTTTCCAAAAATAAAACCACCTAATAAAAAGATAGGACTCGCAAATCCTAATAGAAGAACCCAAATAATTGTAAAAAAAATAAATAAAAAAATTGTAATAGAAAAATTATTTTGTTTAATTTCGAAAATATAATCTCTATTATTTTTTATAAAATCATAGGTAGCTAATTCATTTAGTGAAAATTTACTAAAAAAAAACCACAAAAATATTAAAACTATAGATAGATATAATATCCCCAAGTAAATTTTAATTTTTTTTGCTTTTTCCATATATTTTAACTGACTAAAATTAACTGTACTTTATTACACTTATTTCTTATAACTACCGAAATTTTAACAACAATTTAACTAACTTATTTATGAAAAGAACTTATCAACCAAGTAAACTAGTAAGAAAAAGGAAACATGGCTTTAGATCAATAATGAGAACTAAAGGAGGAAGAAAATTATTAGCTAGAAGAAGATTAAAGGGAAGAAAAAGACTTGCTATTTAATGAATACAAAAATTTCAAGTCTATCAAAAAATGAAGATTTCAAGTCTCTTTTAACTGGGAAGAAAATTACAAATAAATATTTAACAATTTTCTTCAAAAAACTATCTGATAAAAACAATAAGAAATTAAACATAAGTTTTGTTACACAAAAAAAAATTGGAAATGCTGTTAAGAGAAACAAAATTAAAAGACGACTAAGAAATATAATGATTGAAGCTCTAAAAAAAATGGAATTAAATTTGAGTTACTCGTATTTATTAATTTCCAAAAAAAATATTTTTGATGATGAATTCCAATCAATTAAAAAAACTATAATTAATGATTTTGGTAAAATTAAATAATGAATATTTTTTCTTATTTGCTGATAAAAATAATTAAAGTTTACCAAATAGCAATATCTCCTTATCTTGGAAATAATTGTAGATATCTACCGACCTGTTCTGAATATTTTATTGATAGTTTGAAGGAATATGGAGTTGTTAAAGGAACTTTGATTGGAATAAAAAGAATTTTGTCATGCCATCCAATTGAATTCTTGGGCGGTGGTAAAGGATTTGATCCTATAAAGAAAAAGGAGAAATAAATGGATACTAAAAATGTTATTGCAGCAATATCATTAAGTGCAGCAGTCATAATTCTTTATGGTCTTTTCTTTGCGCCTAGTCCGCAAAAATTAAATCAAATTCAAGAAGAAAAAAACCAAATTATACAATCATCCGAGACACCAAGTTTGGAAGTGGATGAAAAAATTACTGAGATTTCAAGAAACGATGCATTAACGGAAAATCAAAGAGTAGTTTTTGAAAATGAAAGTATCAAAGGATCAATTTCACTAAAAGGAAGTACAATCGATGATTTGACATTTAAAAAATATACCGAAACTTTAAATGGAACAGATCAAGTCATTCTTTTAAATCCAAGAGAAGCTCAAAATGGATATTTTGTTGAAACAGGTTGGGTAACTAACAGTAAGAATGTAGATGTTCCTAATGCTCAGACAGTTTGGAAAATAGAGGGCAATAATAAATTAACTCCGAATAGACCTGTAAATCTTGTATGGGAAAATGATTTAGGAATCAAATTTCAAAAAAAAATTAGTCTAGATAATCAATATTTATTTACTATAGATCAAAGAATTACAAATTCTACAAATAACAAATATAATTTTTATTCATACGGTCAGATAATTAGAAAAACTGCTCCAGAAGTAACTAATTTTTATATTCTTCATGAAGGTTTGTTGGGTGTATTTGATGAACAATTAATTGAAGAGGATTATGATGATATTGCAGAAAAGAAATTTACGGTTAAAGCCAAATCAGGTTGGTTTGGAATTACTGATAAATACTGGATCACAAGTTTAATACCAGAAAATAATAAAGAATTTAAGACAGATTTTGAATACAAAAACAAATTTAAAGCAAATTTTATTGAGACACAATCCACTGAAATTGGAGCAAATGAAACAAAATCAAATCAAATTAAAGTAATAATAGCTGCAAAAGAAGTAAGCATCATTGATGGTTATGCTACAAAATTAAATATAAACAAATATGATTTAGCTATTGATTGGGGGTGGTTTTATTTCATAGTTAAACCTTTATTTTTTGTAATTGATTATTTTTTTAAAATTACTGGAAATTTTGGAATTGCAATTATTTTAATAACTATTTGTGTTAGAATTATTTTCTTTCCACTTGCAAATTATTCTTTTAGATCAATGGCCAAAATGAAAGTACTTCAACCTGAAATGACCAGACTTAAAGAATTGCATAAAGAAGACAAGGTTAAACTACAACAAGAAATGATGGCACTTTATAAAAAAGAAAAAGTAAACCCAGTTTCTGGGTGTTTGCCAATTTTAATTCAAATACCTTTTTTCTTTGCTATTTATAAAATGTTATTTGTTACAATTGAGATGAGACACCAGCCATTCTTTGGTTGGATTAAAGATTTATCAGAGAGAGATCCTACAAGTGTCTTTAATTTGTTTGGTTTAATTCCATGGGATCCTCCATCATTTTTATTAATCGGTGCTTGGCCGATATTAATGGGTATTACAATGTATGTGCAGCAAAAATTAAATCCAACTCCACCAGATCCAGTACAAGCAAAAATATTTATGTTCTTTCCATTATTTTTAACCGTAATATTAGCACCCTTCCCATCTGGACTGGTAATCTATTGGACAATTAATAATATTTTAACAATGGCACAGCAAATTGTTATAATGAAAAGAACTACTGTAAAAACGGTTTAATTCAGTTTAATGGATTTACAGAATATAATTCCTAAAGATGGTCCTGCTATAGAAGAAGTACAAAAGTATATTAAAAAATATATAGATGAAATAATTGTTATTAAATGTGGTGGAAGCGTTTTACTAAATCAAAATTTATTTAATCAATTTATACAAGATATATCTGTAATTAATAAACTTGGATTGAACTCTGTAATTATTCACGGTGGTGGGAGAAACATTAAAAAAAAATTAGACCAGCAAAATATTGAAAGCAAATTTATAGATGGTTTAAGAGTAACTGACAAAATAATATTAAAGGTAGTTGATGAAGCTCTAACAGAATTAAATTTAGAGATAGTAAAAAAATTAAATATTCAAAAATGTAAAGCTCAGTCAATAACAACAAAAAAAAATAATGTAATTACTACTTTCCCTGAGAGAAAAGAATTAGGATTTGTAGGTAATCCAAAAGAAGTAAAAAAAGAAACACTTTTAACAATAATTAATAATAAAGAAGTTCCTGTTATAGTTCCTATGGGAATTGGTGATGATCATAATCCATACAATATAAACGCAGATATAGCCGCAGGAGCAATCGCAAAAACACTAAATTCTAGAAGATTATTATTAATGACTGATGTTGAAGGAGTACTAGATAAAAATAAAAAATTAATATCAGAGATTAATTCAAAAATTGCTCAAGAAATGATTAAAGCCGGCACTATAATTGGTGGTATGATACCAAAGATAAATACATGCATAGACGCCGTAAACAATGGCGTTACTGGAGTTGTTATTGTTGACGGAAGAAAGCCTCACTCGATTTTATTTGAATTGTTTTCAGACAAAGGTGCTGGCACACTAATAAGAAAATGAAAGAATTTAAAAATATAAAAAATATTATCTTCGATTGTGACGGAGTACTCTATAAAGATCTAGATTCTGTATTTGGCCAAGTTAGTAAAAGAATGGGTGAATATATTTCTAAAAAATTAAATGTAGATTTAACAGAAGCGAAAGAACTCCAAAAAGCTTACTTTCATCAATATAACACCAGTCTTAATGGATTAATGATACATCACAAAATCGAACCAAACGAATTTCTTAAATATGTACATGATATAAATTTAGATTTTCTCGAAAAAGATGAAGATTTAAGAGAAGAACTACTAAATCTTGATGGTAAAAAATTTGTATATACGAATGGTTCACGTGATCATGTCAACAATATAACTAAACATCTGGGTATTAATGATCTATTTGATGGAATATTTGATATTGTGGATGGAAAATTTTTTCCCAAGCCACAAATAGAACCACTTAAAAATTTAATTAAAAAATTTGAAATCACTCCTGAGGAAACAGTTTTTATTGAAGATATTGCAAAAAATTTAGAGCCTGCAAAAAAATTTGGCATGAAGACTGTATGGTTAATTAATAATGAGTACTGGGGTAAAAAAGATTCAGATAAAGATTTTATTGATTTAAAAATTAAAAATCTTTCTAGTTTTCTTAAAGAAATTAATATATTAAAAGCAGCATAATACTTATGAGTGATATTGAAAAAATTATTAATGATGCTTGGGAAATTAAGGATCGGATAGATAAAAATTCTGATAAATCAATAATTGATGCAATTGATCAAATTATTGAAGACTTAGACCAAGGGAAAAAAAGAGTTGCTGAGAAAATTGATGGCGAATGGACAACTCACCAATACATCAAGAAAGCTGTAATGTTAAGTTTTAGAATTCATGAAATGGAAGTTTTATCTGGTCCTTATAGTGCATGGTATGACAAAGCTCACCTTATAAAAGGAAAAACTGCTGGTTGGAAAAAAGAAGATTTTATAAAAGCTGGATTTAGAATAGTTCCAAACTCGCCGGTAAGAAAGGGTTCTTATATTGCTAAAAATGTTGTTCTCATGCCATGCTTTGTAAATATAGGTGCATTTATTGATGAAGGCACAATGATGGATACAAATTCTCGTGCTGGAAGTTGTTCTCAAATAGGAAAAAATTGTCATATAAGTGCAGGAACAGGTATTGGAGGTGTGCTGGAACCAGCTCAAGCTTTGCCAACAATAATTGAGGACAATGTTTTTCTTGGTGCAATGTCGGAAGTCGTGGAAGGAGTAATTGTAGGTGAAGGATCGGTACTTAGTATGGGGTTATATATTGGCCAGTCTACTAAAATTGTTGATAGAAAGACTGGCGAAATTACATATGGAAAAATTCCGCCATATTCTGTTGTTGTTCCAGGTTCACTACCAGACAAAAAAAATCCATTAAGTCCATCATTAAATTGTGCAGTAATAATTAAACAAGTGGATGAAAAAACTAGATCCAAAACTTCAATAAACGACCTATTGAGAGAATAAATAATGAAGATTTATAATGAATTACAATTAGCTAAAGAGCTAATAAAATTTCCTAGCATTACTCCAGTTGACGCTGGGGTAATTAATTTTTTATCAAAAAAATTAAAATCTTTAGGATTTAAATGTAAAATTTTAGAATTTAAATCAAAAAATTCAAAACCTGTTAAAAATTTATATGCAAGATTAGGAAAATCTAGACCAAATTTTTGTTATGCTTAGCTAATTTAAAAGCAAAAAATTTAAAGGCTCGATAAGTTTATTAATTACGGGCGATGAAGAAGGTATAGCCGTTAATGGAACTAAAAGAGTTGTTGAATATTTAAAAAGAAAAAAAGAAAAAATTGATTTTTGTTTAGTAGGAGAGCCTACCAATCAAAACAAGCTGGGAGAAATGATGAAGATTGGTAGAAGAGGAAGTATAACAGGATATCTAATAGTTCGTGGAGATCAAGGTCATGTTGCCTATCCGCATGATGCAAAAAATCCAGCTCCAGTTATGGTAAAAATATTAAATAAAATTGAAAATATAAAACTTGATAAAGGAACAAAAAACTTTCAACCATCAAATTTAGAAATAGTTAAAATGAATATTGAAAATACAGCCGATAATGTTATTCCAGCAGAAGCATCGGCCACTTTTAATATAAGATTTAACAATAAACATTCATCGAATTCTTTAAAGAAGAAACTAAATAATATTTTTCAAAAAGCTTGTAGAAAAAGTAAATGTTCTTTTAAAATTTCTTATATGGTATCGGGCGAAGCATTTATCACAATTCCCACCAATACAACAAGAATGATTCAAAACATCATTAAAAAAATAACCAAAATAAAACCAAAATTATCAACATCAGGTGGTACATCGGATGCAAGATTTATAAGAAAAATATCTCCATGTGTAGAATTTGGTCTTGTTGGAAAAACAATGCACAAAGTTGATGAAGCTGTTTCGATTTCGGATCTTAAAAAATTAACTAATATATATAAAGCAATTTTAGAAAATTATTTTAAGTGAAAAAACTTTTAACATTAAAAGAAATAGAAAATTTTATTGCTGATGGAGCTATTGTTCTTAGAAAAAAGTTTGATATTAACTGGATTGAAAAACTAAAAAGAGGAATTAAAAAAGATATAAAATCTCCAAGCCCTAGATTTAAATCACATACAACACAAAAAAATTTTCCTGCATATTTAGAAGATTATTGGACATGGGATCTAGTGCCTGAGTTTAAAGATTTTGTATTCAATTCTCCTGTTTCGCAAATAGCTTCGGAATTGATGTCGGCTAAAAAAGTAAATTTATTAATGGATAATTGGTTTTTAAGAGAAGCGGGCGCAAGATCATCAACACCCTTTCATCATGATATATCTTATTTTGATGTAGATGGAACTATATGTATTCTTTGGTTGCCATTGGAGCCTACTGGTAAAGATGAAGGAGTTGCTTGGGTCAAGGGCTCTCATTTGTGGAATAAAATTTTTTTAAGAGTTCGTTTCACTGATGGTCACAAAGTAGAAGGAAAAGAATCTATTATTAATGGAAAAAAATACGAAGGTCCTCCAGATATTTTAGGCAACAAAGATAAATATGAATTTTTAAAATGGGATTGTGAATTAGGAGATTGTGTAATGTTTGATATAAGAACGCTCCATGGAACACTGAATTCTTCCATACCCAAAAAAACCCTAAGTCGTTACACTTTAAGAGTAGCAAAAGAGGACACTAAAATTGAATACGTGGGAGATTGGACAAGTTATACATATCGAAAAGCGATGCAGGATGCCGGTTATAAAAATGGCGATAAATTAGGTGGAGTTATGTTTCCTCAACTTTGGCCTAAAAATAATTAAATGAAAACAGGCATTATAACAACTGACACTTATATAAACCACAATACAGGACAAGGGCACCCTGAAAATGCTGATAGGGTTTCTGTTGTAATTGAAAATTTAAAAAAAATTAAAAATAAAAATTTTGTTTGGAAAAAACCTAACAAATTCGATACTAAATATTTAAAAATTACACATAATTCCAACTATGTAAGTGAAGTAGAAAAATCTTTTCCAAAAAAAGGATTATTTTTTCTAGATGGAGACACAATCATATCACCCGGAAGTAAGGAAGCTTCATCTGATGCTGTAGGTTCGATTATAACAGCAATTGATGGGGTTCAGAATAGAGAATTTAAAAATGCTTTTTGTGCAGTTCGACCCCCAGGACATCATGCAGAAAAAAATAAAGCTATGGGTTTTTGTATTTATAACAATGTAGCAGTGGGTGCTAATTATTTATTAGAAAAATATAAATTAAATAAAATAGCTATTATTGATTTTGATGTTCATCACGGAAATGGAACTCAGGACATTTTTCATGATAATGAAAAAGTATTATACATATCCACTCATCAATATCCTTATTATCCAGGAACTGGAGGAAATAATGAAAAAGGTAAATTTAACAATGTGTTAAATATTCCATTACCAGCTGGTACAAACTCGGAAGAATATTTGAATGCTTATGAACATGTATTAAAAAAATTAAAAGAATTTAAACCAGAGTTTGTACTTTTTTCTGCAGGATTTGATGCTCACAAAAATGATCCACTAGCTCAACTACATCTAAGTTCTGAAGATTTTTATAAACTAACAAAAAGAACTCTTGTTTTAGTAGAATCAAGCTGTAAGGGAAATGTTGTTTCAATTTTGGAAGGCGGATATGATTTAAACGCATTAAAAGAAAGCACTGAAATGCATCTTAATGCACTTTTAGAACATAATAATTAATGATATGTTAAAAACATCATGAGCATAGTAACGGATATATTTTTACCACTAGCCCTAGCATTTATTATGTTTGCTCTAGGTTTGGGGTTAACTGGGACAGATTTTTTAAGAGTTATAAAGCAACCAAAAGATTTTTTTGTTGGAGCAATCAGTCAAATTATTTTACTTCCAGTTATTGCATTTGTTTTAGTTAAAATTTGGCCAATTTCACCTGAACTTGCAATTGGTGTTATGATTATTGCTGCAGCACCCGGAGGAGTAACTTCCAATATACTAACTTCTTTTGCAAGAGGAGATGTTGCTCTTTCAGTTTCTCTTACTGCAATTATAAGTCTGTTAAGTGTTATAACGGTACCTTTTATTATTGTAACTTCCTTAGGATTATTAGGATCAGAAAATGTATCTCAAAATATTTCATTAACTAGTATGGCTATCAGTATGTTTTTAATTGTAACAGTTCCTGTAATCATCGGAATGATATTTAGAAGATTTGCATCAAATACTGCCATAAAATTTGAACCAATCGCAAAAAAAATTTCAGTAGTATTGTTTATAATTGTCTTGCTTGGAGCCATTCTAGCTGAGAAAGATAATATTGTTTCTTATTTTGCTGATGCTGGACTTATTACATTGGTATTAAACGTTCTAATGATGGTCGTTGCTTTTTATGTTGCACAATTACTTGGAACTGGGAATGCACAAAAAAAATGTATTGCTATAGAATGCGGATTGCAAAATGGTACTCTTGCAATTTTTGTTGGCACAACTTTATTTGGTGGTGGAGCATTTGTAATACCTGCAGCTACTTATAGTTTAATAATGTTTGTAACTTCTTTAATCTTTGTATATTTTGTAAGAAATACTAATAGTTAACTTTGAATAAATAAAGACCATGAGCAGGAGCAGGAGGGGCACAAAGTTTTCTGTTTTTTGATTTAAATACACTTTCAAATTTTTTTAAACTCCATTTTTTTTCACCTAAATATTTTAAACATCCAACCATAGATCTAACTTGATTTCTTAGAAAAGATTTAGATTTAAATTGAATTGTAATTTTTTCATTTAATCTTTTAACTTTAATTTTTTTTAATGTTCTAATTGGGCTTTTGGAATAACAATTAGAGGCTCTAAAAGTTGAAAAATCACAAGTTCCAGACAATTTTTTTGCACCTTTTTTAATCATTTCTAAATCCAATTTTTTCCTGATATGCCAAGCCCTATTTTTTTCAATTGATGGCGGAGCAAGTCTATTAATAATAACATATTCATAAATTCTCTCCTTTGCTGAATATCGTGCGTTAAAATTTGAATTTCTTTTTTTTAATGTTGTAATAGAAATTTGTTTTTTGTTTAAAAAAAAGTTCAAAGATTTTATAAACTTATATGAATTAATTACTTTTTTTTTGCATTCAAAATGAGCTGATTGTCCCTGGGCATGAACACCAGCATCAGTTCTTCCTGAGCCAACTAAAGATACTTCCTCTTTTATAATCTTTGAAATAACTGATTGAACAAATTCTTGAACTGATTTTCCCTTTTTTTGAATTTGCCAGCCAATAAAATTTGTTCCAACATATTCAATACAAATTTGATACCTATGCATAATTTAAGTCTGAACCCTTTTTTATTTGAGTACCAAGTATAAATTCATTTATTTTTTGAATTTTTTTTCCCTCACGCTGTATTTCCAAAACTTTTATTGAATTATTGCCACAACCAATTTCAAAATTTTCACTTATAATTTTACCTGGATTCCCATTGGCATTAGATAGTTCGGCCTTTAAAATTTTATATCTTTCACTATTATATAAAAACCAAGCACCTGGAGTTGGATATAATCCATTTATTTTTCCTATTATTTTTTTAGCACTTTCATTCCAAGAAATTTTACCTTCATATTTTTCAATTTTTTTTGCATAGGTAGCTTTATCATGCAGTTGTTCTTTAAATTCAGCTTTGTTTTCAAATATATTATCAATATTATCTAATATTTTTTCTGCTGCTAATTTGGATAATCTATTTGCAAGTTCCTCATTGTTCTCATTATTTAATATCTTTATAGGATATTTGTTGCAAACAGGCCCCGAGTCCAAATTTTCATTCATTTTCATAATTGAAATACCTGTTTCTAATTCGCCTGCCATTATTGATCTTTGAATAGGAGCAGCTCCACGCCATTTTGGAAGCAAAGATGCATGTATATTTACAAATCCATACCTACTAAGTTCCAAAATTTCCTTAGGTATAATTTGTCCATAAGCAACTACAATTCCTAAATCAATATTTAATTCTTTTAAAAAGTTTTTTTCTTCTTCATTATTCTTAAGTGTATGAGGAGTTCTAAATTCTAAATTAAGTGTTTCCGATAAAAATTGTACAGGTGATTTTTGTATTTTATGACCTCGATTAGATTTTTGTGGAGGTTGTGTATAAACTAAAGAAACTGGATAACCATTTTGGTATAATGATTTCAATATGGATACAGCAAAATTGGGAGTACCCATAAATACAATTTTTTTGCTCATTAAAATTAAACAACAATTCTTTCTGATTTTCCTTTTTGTTTAGATAGTTTTTTTATAATCATTGTTTTTTTTAATTTAGATAAATAATCAATAAATAAAATACCTTCTAAATGATCAATTTCATGTTGAATACATGTAGCTAATAGCCCCTGTGCTTTAAGCAATTGAGGTTGACCAAAATAATCTAAATATTTTACATGACATTCTTTTGGACGATTTATTTCTGCAAATTGATTAGGAACTGACAAACAGCCTTCTTCATAAATTTTGTCTTCATCTGCTTTCCAAACAATTTCGGGATTAACAAAATGTAAAGGATTTTTCTTTTCTTTTTCTCTACTTATATCTATTACAATAATTCTTTTTGGTATACCTATTTGTATTGCCGCAAGTCCAATTCCGGGTGCGGCATAAATCGTGTCAAGCATATCATCCATCAATTTTTGCTCCTCTTCGCCAACATGATCAACTAGATTTGACACCTGTCTTAAAATCTTATTTGGTTCAGTAATAATAGTTTTAATGGCCATAATTTAATTTTATTACAATTTTTAAATTTTTAAAGGAAGAACTTTTAAAAGAATATTGTTTCTAATAGAATCAATATTCAACTGATTCAAGACGTCAACCATAAAATATATAGTATCTGAATTAAGATCTACAAACTCATCTTCTCCAACAATTTCCACAAATCTGAGTAAAACTAAGCCAATCTCATTATTATTGATCAATAATTGAAGATCTGTTGGGATATTTGACTGATTAAATTGAAATAATTTTAGATATTTTTTAGAAATTTCAACTCCATCGGACTGTAAAGACTCTAAAAGTATTAAATCTTTTGTTGAAACAAAGTAGTTTTTATTTTTTTTAATTTTTTTTATTAAATCATTCGTATCTTTTTCAACTTTTTTAATATCATAACTTTCTCTAAAATAATTTAATAATTTTGATTGATAAATTATTTTATTATTTATTTCAATTTTGGATTTTTTTGGATTTTGATTAATTAAATTTTTTGTATAAAAAGTAGAATAATTTGAAGGTATATCTTCGACATTTATCTTGCCTAACATTTTCGATAACTCTTTATTAAAAGCATTTTCAATATTTTCGCTGACAAATGAATCTTTTAATTTAGAAGATAAATCTAATATCTGTTCTGGATCTTTTGATAATAATAATCTTTGATAAAGAAGCGCTCTTCCTTGAACTGATGGTAAAAGTTTATAAGCATCTTTGACATTCAAAAGTTGATTAATAGTAAATTGAAATCTTTTATATAAATTTAATAATTCCTTTTCACTATAGTTTCCTTCATGAGTTGCTTGTTCAATAAGTGACAGTTTCTCTATATCTTCCAAATCTATTTCGCCAATATTCTCTAATAAATTTGAAGATGAAAGATATCTCCAAATAATTTTTGATGTATTTTTGTTGGGTTTATATTGAAACTGAGGATTTGTTCTGTGAGATAAATGAAAATCTAAAACATTTTTTTCTGATATTTGTTTCTCATCATCTGAAGTGTAACCCATTATAAAATTGTATTTTTTTTCAAAAAATTCATCATTAAAATCTAATTCTTTCATTAGATCAAATTGAAGTTGGGCTTCTTCTGTTCTGTTTTCATTAATTAGACAATAAATTTTAAATTTTGCTAGATAATCATCATTTAGCAAATTAATTTCATTGAATATACTACAGGCATTTTCTAAATCAGAATTTGCAAGATATTCCTCAACATAATAACTTAATAACTTTGAGTTATTCGAATTGTTTTTATTTTTTAACAAATATAATTTAATCAGTTCTAAATTGCCGTTTTGAATCAAATAATCTGTTTTATAATTTAAAAATTCATTTTCGCTAATATTCTTTTTTGGAAAGTAAGAATTGGTGAATAAAGCAATATATAAAATTTCTTTTGCATCATCCGACAATTTAATTTTATTTATTCTCTTGAATATTGATACAATCTCATTGCCATCCGAATTAGACCACATGTCTATTGTTAATCCGTTTTCAGCAGGATCGAAGAGACCAGCTAAATTTATATTGTTAGAATTAAGTTTGTTTCCTTTTACAATTTTAAATTTATTGCTTTGATTAGTTTGCATTTGAATTATTGAATCAGCATAAATATCATTATCTTGTAAAACAATTTCCGATTTATTTTCTTCATTTTTTTTTTCTAAATTCCAAATATCAACTGGCATATCTTCAGCTGCTACAAAACTATTTAATAAAAAAAATAGGATGACAAAAATTGATAAATAATTTTTATTTAACAATTTTGAAATTTTCATTAGAAATTACTTTATCAATTTTTTTAGTAGGTGATGGAAAATCAATCTTATCAATAAAAATAACAGCTATTAGCAATATTAGACAAATCAAAATAATTTTGATTAATAATTTAATTTTAGCGCTTATGCTACCAACTCTTGTTTTTTTTTCAAATTGCATATACCGTTAAATAATTTCAAATTAAGACATATTTGTGTTTTTTCAATAAAGAACATATGAAATCAAATAAAAATCTTGTTTTGCTAGGCATGATGGGCTCCGGAAAATCAACAATCGGATACCTATTGTCCAAAAATTTAAATATAGAATTTATGGATGTAGATAAAATTATTGAAAAAGAAGAAAAATGTAAAATATCAGAAATTTTTGAAAAAAAAGGGGAAATTGAATTTAGAAAAATAGAGGAAAAAATTACTCTTAAATTACTTAAATCAAACAAAAAAATTATTTCTTTAGGAGGTGGTGGATTTATCAATGATAAAATAAGAAATGAAGTTTTATTAAATCATATTTCTTTTTGGTTGAATTGGGATAATACAACATTAATTAATCGTATAAAAAGCAGTAAAAAACGACCTATTGTAATTAATGCATCCCAGAATGAAATAAAAAAATTAATTTCTGATCGATCAAAAATATATTCAATGGCAAATTATAAAATAAACTGTGAAAAATTTTTTAAAAATGAGATAGTAAAAAAAATTTTAGATATTTATGAAAAAAATTAAATTGGTAGTTAAAACAAGTGCTAAGAATTATCCAATTATTATTGGATCTAATATTATAAAAAATATATCAAGTATTATTCAAACAAATAATATTAAATTTAATAAATGTTTAATTGTTGCTGATAAAAAAGTGCCAAAAAAAAAATTATCAATATTAAAAAATAAAATTTCATGTAAAACAAAATCTATTCACTTATTTAATCCTAGCGAAAAAAATAAAAACCAAGAAAGTGTAAATAAAATTTTGAATAAACTTTTAATAAATAATTTTAATAGAGGAGATTGTATTATTTCTTTTGGAGGAGGAATAACGGGAGATGTTACAGGTTTTGCGGCAAGTATATTTAAAAGAGGTCTAAAATTTATTAACATCCCCACAACCCTGCTTGCGCAAGTAGATTCTTCAATTGGTGGAAAAACTGGAATTAACAATAAGTATGGAAAAAATTTAGTTGGTTCATTTTTTCAACCCGATCTGGTTGTTTCTGACATAAATTTATTAACAACTCTACCTAAAAGAGAAATTGTATGCGGTTATGGTGAAATTTTTAAACATTCGCTAATTGCTAATAAAAAAATATTTAATTACCTAGATAAAAATAAATTTAAAGTTTTAAATTTGCAAAGCCCTTATATAGAAAAAGCAATATCTGATAGCTGTAAGATTAAAAAAACGATAGTCCAACAAGATGAGAAAGAAAAAAATTTAAGAAAAGTTTTAAATTTAGGTCACACTTTTGCTCATGCTTATGAAGCTACGCTAAGATATTCAAAAAAACTAAACCATGGTGAAGCAGTAATTTTAGGAATAACAAGCGCTGCTAAGTTTAGTTTGGAAAATAAATTTTTAAAAATAAAAAAATACAATAAAATTCTATCACATATTAATCACTTAAATTTACCCAATAATTTAAAGAAATTTTTTAGTAAAAAAAATATTAATTTAATTTTAAATTTTATGAAATCAGATAAGAAAAATTACTCAACAAATATTAATCTGATATTATTAAAAGATATAGGCAAACCTATAATAAATAAAAATTTTAAAATTGAAAAAATTCGAAAATTTTTTGAAAAAGAATTACTCAATTAAAATTTGTATTGAATGTATATATTTTTTTAACTCTTCATCTAAAATTTTATAAATAATTTTCGAAGATTCAATTTTATTCAATTTTTTTAAATATAATGAATTAATTATCAGTTTAATATGAAATTTTCCATGTTGATGGCTCTGATGACTTTCGTGCAAAAAAGTTTTGTCTATAATCTCAATTTTTTTACAAGATATATTTTGATTAATTTTTTTTTTTACAATTTCTATTAATTTATTAATATCCATAGTTTATAATAGTATATATCATGAAAAACATTTGTGACTGGAATAATTGTTCAGAAATTGCAGAGTTCAAAGCTCCAATTGAAAAAGATAATAGTAAAAATTTTAGACTACTGTGCTTAACACACGTAAAAGAATTTAACAAAAATTGGAATTATTTTTCTGGAATGAGTGAAGAACAAATATGTAAGTTTATAAAGTCTGATATGACTTGGCACAAACCTACCCAAAGTTTTAGTTCTTCGGATAATTTTTTTAAAATTCTATGGGATAATGCTTTAAAGGATGGAATAGATAAATCTAAGTTTAATAGTCAATTTAGCCATATGGAACAATTTAGATTTAGTCATAATGATGTTAAAGCTTTTAGTATTCTTGGCTTATCTGTTGGATTAAAATGGAAGAAGATTCAAGAAAAATTTAAAAAACTTGTCAAAAAATTTCACCCTGATATGAATTTGGGAAATAGAAAATATGAAGATAGGCTTAAAGTTATAACTTTAGCTTATACTCAGCTAAAAAATACTTATAGGATAAAAAAATGACACCAAATTTAAACATAAAACCAGATATTAAAATATCGGTTAAACAAAATTTTGGTATTGATAGTGATATGGAAGTAAATGCTTTTTCAAAAAAAAATGAACTTGTTCCGGAAATAGATAAAGATTATAAATTTGACAGAAATACCACGCTAGCAATTCTTAGTGGCTTTAATTATAACAAAAAAGTGATTGTACATGGGTACCATGGTACAGGAAAAAGTACTCATATAACGCAAGTAGCTGCTCGTTTGAATTGGCCCTGTTTAAGAATAAATCTCGACTCCCATATTAGTAGAATTGACTTAATTGGAAAAGATACAATCGTAATTAAAAATGGTAAACAGGTCACAGAATTTAAAGAAGGAATTTTACCTTGGGCATTTCAAAACCCAGTGGCACTAGTTTTTGATGAGTATGACGCGGGTCGCCCTGATGTCATGTTTGTATTACAAAGAATTTTGGAAAGTGACGGATATTTTACTCTTTTAGATAAAAATAAGGTAGTAAAACAAAATGAACATTTTAGATTGTTTGCAACAGCAAATACAATTGGATTAGGAGATACTACAGGTCTCTACACTGGCACACAACAAATTAATCAAGCGCAGATGGATAGATGGAATATTGTTACAACTTTAAACTATTTAAGCTTAGAAAAAGAAATGGAAATAATACTTGCAAAAAATAAAAATTTGAACAGCATAAAGGGCAAAGAAAAAGTAGCAAACATGATTAAAGTTGCATCTTTAACTAGAAAAGGTTTTATGGCAGGAGATATTTCAACAGTAATGAGTCCTAGAACAGTACTATTTTGGGCTGAAAATTCAAAAATCTTTAAAGATACAGGTTATGCTTTTAGAGTTACTTTTTTAAATAAATGTGAAGATGTAGAAAAAAATATAATTGCTGAATATTATCAAAGATGTTTTGGTGAAGATTTGCCAGAGTCATTGATAAATACTCAGATTTAAATGAATAAAGAAGACAATTTCAAAGAAAAATTTAAACAAGCGCTCATTTCAACAATAAAAGTAATTTCGGATGAGTATAGAGTTGAAACTGAATTAAAAAAAAATTTGAGCTCTAAAAATTATAATTTTTTTGAATTAGATAATCTGAGTAATAAGCAGGATTATATTAAGTTAAGAGCAGAAACAGATTCTGAAGCTTTAAAAAGAAAATTTTCAAATAAAAAAATATACAAAAAAAATTTACCAAAAAATTCTTCATGTAGATTGCTTTATGATATTACAGAAAAAATTAGATACGAATTGCTAGGTACAAAAATGCTTAAAGGAATATCAAAAAATTTGAAAGAAAATTATAATCATAAAATAATTATAAAACGAAAAGATCAACTCAAAACTAAGGAAGATGTTGATATTTCTGAAGCTTTTGAACTTTATATGCTAAAGAATTTTTTTGATATAAAGTTAATTCCATCATCAGAAAAAATTTTAAGCTTTTGGGAAAATGATTTTAAAACGTCCTTAGACAAACACTTAAACTATTTAAATAAAAATCTTGAAAATCAAGAGATATATAATTCAAAATTCTCTCAATTATTACAAGAAATGAAGATTTTTAAATCTGAAAATTATGATGAAGAAGAAAATCAAAAAAATGAGGATGAACAATATAATAACTCAAATAGAGATTTCGAAAATGAAAATCAAGATAATCAAGAAAAAAGTCAACAAGAGCAGGATCAAAATGGAATTGATGCAAATTATGACTTAGATGAATACAGAATGGATGAACAACTTGTAGATACAGACTCGGACAAACAAAGCTCTGAAACAGTGTTTCAAAAGATAAATGTGGGTATTGAGGATAAAGAATATAAAATTTTTACAAGCCAATTTGACGAAATAACTATGGCTGAAAATTTAGAGAGTAAAGAAGAAATAGTTAAGTTAAGAAAAAGCTTAGATCAACAATTAGTCAGTTTTCAAGACTTGATTACAAAACTTGCTAATAAACTCCAAAGACAACTATTGGCAAAACAAAATAGAGCTTGGGAGTTTGATCTTGAGGAAGGATTGCTTGATAGTTCAAAATTAACTAGAATTGTAATGGATCCTTATAATTCTTTATCTTTCAAAAAAGAAAAAGATTTAGATTTTAAAGATACAGTTGTCACACTTTTGATAGATAATTCTGGATCAATGAGAGGAAGACCAATTACTATTGCTGCTATTTGTGCAGATATTTTATCAAGAACTTTGGAAAGATGTTCGGTAAAAGTAGAGATACTTGGGTTTACAACAAAAAATTGGAAAGGTGGCAAAAGTAGAGAAGAGTGGAATAAAAATAACAAACCAAAAAATCCAGGTAGACTTAACGATTTAAGACATATTATTTACAAAAGTGCTGATACTCATTGGAGACAATCTAAAAGAAATTTGGGTTTAATGCTCAAAGAGGGTTTGCTTAAAGAAAATATTGATGGTGAAGCTATTTCATGGGCATTCAATAGATTAAAAAAAAGAAAAGAAGAAAGAAAAATATTGATGGTAATTTCGGATGGTGCACCAGTGGATGACTCAACATTGTCAGTAAATTCTGGTGACTTTTTAGAAAAACATTTAAAAAAAGTTGTCAAATTTATAGAAAGTAAAAGCGAAATCGAAATTTTGGCTATAGGAATTGGTCATGATGTTTCTAGATATTATAATAAAGCGATAAAAATTACAGATGTTCAAGAATTGGGAGATGTTATGATCGGTCAACTAAGTGGTTTGTTTGATAACAAAAAAAAACTTCATTAAATCTTAATTAAATCCTTATTATTCCATTTAATATTTATTTCTGCTCCACCTCTTGTTTTTGAATTTCTGCAAAATAGTTTGGCTCGGTTTTTTTCTAATAGAGTTTTTCCAATAAATATACCAAGTCCTAAACCAGATTTTGAATTATCATTGGTCCTAAGTGATTTTATATAAGGTTCTCCAATTTTATTTAGAATATCTTTTGGATAGCCTTCACCATCATCTTCAATAGTAATTTCAGAGTTTTCGCTGTCACTTTTTAAACTAATGTAGATTCTTTTCTTTGCAAATTTATTTGCATTGCCAACAAAGTTTCTAATTCCATAAACAATTTCTATTGATTTTCTTATATGAAATGAATTTGAATTTTGTTCAAGATTAATAATAAACTTTTTATTAGAAATTTTCTCATAAGATTTTACAATTTCATCAACATACTCCTCTAAAGATAAATCTTTATGTATAAAATCATCTTTAATAGTTGGATTTAAAGTAAGCTTGTGTAAGATTTCATTACATCTGTCAACTTGACTAATTAATAATTCAAGATCTTTATTTATGTCTCTATTTTCTTTAAATTGATCAAATAATTCTTGGGAAATTATCTTAATTGTTGATAAAGGAGTTCCTAATGAATGAGCCGCTGCTGCTGCTTGGCTTCCAAGAGATACTAGCTCATGTTCTTTTGCTATAACTTCTTCAATTTTATCTAAAGCTTCTTTTCTTAAGCGCGATTCTCTACCAAGAGTTATTGCAAAATAATTTAGAAAAACCAATGCAATAATTAATGCTAAAGGAATGGCATAATAATAATAGTCCTCTACAACTATAATAATTTCATTAATAGGATGTGGTAAATCTTCATAAATAAAAGTTAAGAAAATTATAGATAATATAGTTATAAATATTAGAGTTAAATTTGTTCTAATATCCAAATTAGAAGAAGAAAAAACGCTTGGTATTAACAAAAAAATTGAAAATGGATTTAAAACTCCACCTGATAGATAAAGAAGATAACTTAATTGAATTATATCTATACTAAGAAAGTTAAAAGACGATCTATTTGATATTTGATTTTTATTGTAAAAATATAGTAAATATAAATTACTTAAAGCTCCTAAAAAAATTACAAAATTTGCTAAAAGATAGTTAAATTCAAAATTAAATATAAACTTAACAGAATTTATTGTTATGAATTGACCAATAATTGCGATCCAACGTAAGTTTATATAAGTAGATTTGGTTAAATAGTAAGCTTTCGAAGTTTTAAAAAACTTCATTATTAAATATCAAGATTTGAAACATTAATTGCGTTTTCTACAATAAAATCCTTTCTTGAAGCAACATCATTGCCCATTAAAGTATGTATCAAATCATGATCTTTTTTTAAATCCTTGGAATATTGAACTTGTAGTAAATTTCTTGTCTCAGGATTTAGTGTTGTGTTCCATAATTCTTCAGGATTCATTTCACCTAATCCTTTAAATCTTTGAATACTGAGCCTTGATTTTTCTTCTTGATATTTTTTTTCAAATTCTTTTGAATTTTTTTTTAATTTTTTAAATTCTTTTGAGTTACCAATAATATATTTTTCCAATTCTTTTTCATCTTTCATATAAATTCCCTTTGAACCTTTATTTATTTTAAACAAAGGTGGTTGAGCCAGGTATATATGGCCACTTACTATTAATTTATTGAAAGGTTTATTGTTAAAGAATGTTAATAACAAAGCTCTAATATGAGAACCATCAACATCAGCATCAGTCATAATAATAATTTTTTCATACCTCAAGTCTTTTAGGTCAATTTCTTCATTTTTTGGATCCAAACCCAATGCATTAATTAAGATTACAATTTCGTTAGATGAAATTAATTTAGAAAGTGTTTTAGTTCTTAATTCACTTCCATTTCCATTAATATTCTTTTTGAATCCATTAATATCAGTATATGTATTCAAAATTTTGCCTCTTAATGGTAACACAGCTTGATTTTCTCTGTTTCTACCTTGTTTTGCTGAGCCTCCCGCAGAATCTCCTTCAACAATAAATAATTCGGTACCTTCTTGTTTAGATATTTGACAATCAGCTAACTTGCCAGGTAAACCAGTTAATTCCAATGCGCCTTTTCTTCTAACGTTTTCTCGTGCTTTTCTTGCTAAATCTCTGGCAAGAGCTGCATGGGCAATTTTTGCTAGAACAATTTTTGCTATAGATGGATTTTGATCAAACCATACGGATAATCTTTCATTTAAAATTGTCTCAACAATATTTCTTACCTCAGACGAAACAAGTTTATCTTTTGTTTGTGAAGAAAATTTTGGATCTGGAATTTTGATAGATAATACACATGTTAAACCTTCTTTTATATCATCTCCAGAAATTGATAATTTGTTTTTCTTTAATACATTTTGTTCAGATGCATATTTATTTACAACTCTAGTTAAAGCGTTCCTAAAACCTAAAAGATGAGTTCCACCATCTTTTTGAAATATATTATTTGTGTATGCATAAATATCTTCTGTATAACCTGCATTCCACTTTAAAGAACATTCAATTTCTAAGCTATGTTTTTTTCCCTCTATAAATATTGGCTTTTTAAATAAATCATTATTGTTTTTATTTTTTAATTTTTCCCTTTTCTCATCTAAAAACTCTACAAATTCTAATATTCCACCATTAAATTTAAATTCTATACTTTTCGATTTTTTTTGAGTTAAATCATTGATAACTATTTTTGTTCCTTTGTTCAAAAAAGCTAACTCCCTCATCCTTTTTTGAATCGTTATAAAGCTAAATTTTAATGAGGAAAATATTTCTTTTGATGGTAAAAATTTTATTACAGTTCCTGTTTTTTTTGATTTTCCAATAACTCTTAAAGGTTTTACTGAATGACCATTTTTAAATTCAATAAAATATTTTTTTCCATCTCTATCTATTATTAATTCTAATTTTTCAGAAAGCGCATTTACAACAGAAACTCCAACTCCGTGTAATCCTCCAGAAAGTTTGTATGAATCGTGATCAAACTTACCGCCAGAATGTAATTGTGTCATAATTACTTCAGCTGCAGACTTTTTTTCTCCTTTATGAATATCTACTGGTATTCCTCTGCCATCATCTTTAACTGTAATTGTTCCATCTTGGTTAATATCGACTTCAATATTTTTACAAAACCCTGCTAAAGCTTCATCAATAGAATTATCTACTACTTCGTAGACCATGTGATGCAGACCAGTTCCATCATCAGTATCTCCAATATACATTCCGGGTCTTTTTTTAACTGCTTCAAGACCTTTCAAAACTTTTATGGAGTCTGCCTTATAACTTATATTTTCTATTTTTTTGTTCATTTTAACTTTTTTGGAAAAAAATATTTATATCATTTTTTTAATAATTAATAAAACTGACTATATTGTTAGCCTTAAATTTTCGTTGGTAATTAATAATTATATGGCAATTAATAAATTACTTTTGTATTTTTTTAAAATAACTAAAAAAACAGATTTTTTAGCTTATTAATATTGCAAAAAGAGCAGGATTCGAATTAACAACAAATTAGATATTATCTCACTTTATTGTGAAGTGTGTTATTGGTGTGTGAATTAAAAAAAACCAAATTTTTAGACAGCAACTCCTTTTTTGCCTTACTAATATCTTCAAATGAATATTTTGACGGAACTCTAAAACTTGTAGAAGGATTCAAAATTTCAAAATTTTCTTTTAAATCTCCTCTTATAAAAAAAGCATTTACACAAAATGAATCTAAAGCAATTAGATAATAATCCTTAAAATTTGCTAAATCATTTAAACCAAGCAAAGATGCTCCGGAATATAAGGATCCAATTTCCCATTGAAAGTTTTTTGAATATGGAACTGAACATTTTTCCTCTATACCGTACCAAAAATTATATTCAATACAAATAACTTTTGGTCTAATTTTTAAAGTTTCAAATAAAAAATAGTCTATTCCATCAACATCAATAGATAAAAAATCTATTTCGTCATTTTTTTTGAAATTATTATTAATTAACAAATTTATATTATCTTTATCTACAAAACTGCTTATAACTTTTAAATTTTTTTTTGGATAAATAATTTTTAAAATATTTTTAAGCAAAAAAACTTTTTCTTCAGATCCATCAATAAATAACCCTTTTTGCAAATTCTTAATAAGATTTAAGGAATTATTCTCAAAATAATCAAATCCAATTTCAATAAAATTTAAATTTTTGATTTTGAGTTTTGTAATTATATAATCAATAATTCCATCTTTGTTATTTTGAGAAGTTTTTTTATATTCAAATTTATTGATTTCATCTAAATTTGATGAAAATTTTTGAAATGATTTTTTTTTATTTATTTTATAAATAAATTTTAAAAATGCCCCAAAAAAAATCAACAATCTATAAATTAAAAAATTATTTTTTTTAATTTTTAATAAAATTCTATCTCGAAGTTTCGTTATTTTTCTACTAATTCTTAACCCCATCTAATAACTAGATTTATAATTCTTTTTTTTTCTCTGAAAAGGTTAAATTAATGGCGGAGAGAGTGGGATTCGAACCCACGGTACCTTTGACAGTACACACACTTTCCAAGCGTGCGCCTTAAACCGCTCGGCCATCTCTCCGATTAGAGATCAAAAGACTCAGGAGGATTGGCAAGCAATTTCAGTCGAATTCATACGTTG
>LUMJ01000729.1_pt1 | contig 31511 bp, 29 predicted proteins | sample 729631 | NCBI WGS metagenome assembly LUMJ01 (sample SAMN03860266, study PRJNA289734) | marine metagenome | biome: seawater column; feature: ocean; material: water; isolation source: Red Sea water column Station 22 - depth 500m | place: Saudi Arabia: Red Sea | collected 2011-10-15 | depth 500 m
AGGTGTTTACTCATCAAAAATTGCTAATAAGGCTGTATTAATGAAAGTTGAAACACATAACCACCCAACCGCAATTGCACCTCATCCGGGGGCAGCAACAGGTTCAGGTGGTGAAATCAGAGAAGAAGGCGCCACTGGTAGAGGTTCGAAACCGAAGGTTGGTCTATGTGGCTTTTCTGTTTCCAACTTAAAAATACCAAACGCTTTAAATGCATGGGAAATAGATTACGGGAAACCCGATCAGATTGCCTCAGCTCTTGACATCATGATAGAAGGTCCAATAGGTGCAGCCGCATTTAATAACGAGTTTGGTCGACCCAATACTTGTGGCTACTTTAGAACCTATGAACAACAAACTCATGACAATGAAATCAGAGGCTATCACAAACCAATCATGTTAGCTGGTGGTATCGGCAACATTAAAGTAAACCACGTAGAAAAAGGCTTAATTTCCGATGGCGACAAGTTGATTGTTTTGGGAGGACCAGCGATGTTGATTGGTCTAGGTGGTGGCGCAGCCTCAAGCGTTGGTAGTGGAGAACAAAGCGAAGATTTAGACTTCGCTTCGGTGCAGCGCGCCAACCCAGAAATGCAAAGACGTGCCCAAGAAGTTATCAATTGTTGTATAAATTTAGGAGATGACAATCCGATTGTTTCAATTCACGATATAGGTGCAGGGGGGCTTTCAAATGGTATTCCAGAAATCGTTAATGATTCCAATAAAGGTGCTCAACTTCAACTAAGAAATATTCCAAATGATGAAAAAAAAATGTCACCTATGGAGATATGGTGTAATGAATCTCAAGAAAGATATGTTCTTGCAATTAGAAAGGAAAGTGTTTCTCTATTTAGTGCAATTTGTGAAAAAGAGCGGGCACCATTTTCTATTTTAGGCGAAGCCACTGAAAAACCACATTTAAGCTTAAAAGACGCACACTTTAACAATAAGCCAATTGATATAGGGATGTCATTATTGTTTGGGTCAAGCCCAAAAACACTCAAAAACGTCGAATCTATCATCAAAAATGAGCCAGAATTCAAAAATACAGGAATTAAACTTGATGAAGCCATTAATCGACTATTAAGATTGCCAACAGTAGCTAGTAAAAATTTTTTGATTACGATCGCTGACCGAACTGTTACAGGGTTGATTGCCAGAGATCAAATGATTGGCCCATGGCAGGTGCCCGTAGCAGACTGTGCAATTTCATTATCTGATTATATTGGCTATCACGGTGAAATTATGTCAATCGGTGAAAAAACCCCTTTAGCCTTAGCTAATGCTCCAGCGGCGGCTCGAATGAGTGTCGGTGAAGCCTTGACTAACCTATTGGGTGGATATATTGAAGACATCAAGCACATCAAACTATCTGCAAACTGGATGTGTGCTAGTGGCTTTGCTGGAGAAGATGCAAAGCTTTATGAAGCCGTTAATGCGATCGGAATGGAGCTATGCCCGGCTTTAGGCCTTGTCATACCAGTAGGCAAAGATTCGATGTCAATGAGTAGCACTTGGCAAGAAAACGAAAAGGAAAAATCGGTGACTGCCCCGCTTTCACTGATCATAGACGACCCCAAACTTTTCGCTCATTTCTTTACAGTTATTAACCGACTCAACAAGGATGGATTAATTGTCGCATACCACGACCGTTCTGATGGTGGAGCGATCGTAACCCTACTAGAAATGGCTTTCGCTTCACATTGCGGACTAGATATCGAATCATCTAAACCTTTATCTGAACTATTTAATGAAGAGCTTGGTTGTGTCATACAAGTCCCTAAAACTAATAGACCTGATGTTCTTAATGCTCTAGAAAATGCAGGCCTTAAAAAATGTGTTCACCATATCGCCAACATTAACCAATCTGACAATATATCGATTTACCAGCAAGGCAAGTTGGTATTTAATGAAAAACGTGTCAATCTCTATAGTTGCTGGTCTTCCACTTCATTTGAAATCTCTAAATTAAGAGATAACCCTGTATGCGCTAAGTCAGAAAATCAACAATTATTGATGCACTCGGATGGATTAATGGTTTCAACGAAATTTGACATCAATGAATCTATTAGTGCACCCTATCTTAATGTTAAAAATAAGCCTAAAATAGCCATTTTGAGAGAACAGGGAATCAATGGTCATGTTGAAATGGCAGCAGCCTTTGCACAAGCGGGATTCTCTGCAATCGATGTTCATATGAGTGATATTTTATCTGGCAGAATCTCTTTCTCTGACTTTCATGGTATAGCAGCCTGCGGAGGGTTTTCATATGGAGACGTCCTTGGTGCCGGACGTGGTTGGGCAAACTCAATCCTTTATAACAACCAAACCAAAGATGAGTTTAGTCGATTCTTTTCTAGAAGCGACAGTTTTGCTTTGGGCGTATGTAACGGCTGTCAGATGATTTCTAATCTCAAAGAGATTATTCCTGGAACTCAAGATTGGCCTTCTTTTGAACGCAATACTTCTGAGCAATTTGAAGCACGTTTTACGAGTGTTGAAATTCAGAGCTCTCATTCTCTGTTTTTTGATGGCATGTCTGGCTCAATAATGCCAATTGCTATTGCTCACGGAGAAGGCAGAGCAAATTTTGCTTCTTCACAAAATAAAAGTAATATTACAGTCAAGTATGTCGATTATCAAGGAATTCCAACACAAACATACCCTCACAATCCGAATGGCTCCGAAGTTGCAGTTGCAGGTCTTTGTAATGACTCAGGCAGGGTTACTATAATGATGCCTCATCCTGAACGAGTCTTTAGGGTAGTACAAAACTCTTGGCACCCAAATGAATGGAATGAAAGATCACCATGGATAAGAATGTTTGAAAATGCTAGAAAGTGGGTTGACTAATGTCATCAAAACCATTCTATTTATTTTAGGAATTTTTTATAGATGACAACTCCCCAAATTATTCGCAGCAATCGTAAAACATTAAGTCTCGAAATCGATGATAACGCTGACCTCATTGTTAGAGCTCCGCACAGTGCACCATATGTTGAAATTCAAAAATTTATTTCTAAGAAGTCTGCCTGGATTGATAACAAAAAGAGACTCATAAATGCTCAACTTAAGGATAACTTGAATTATATTTCAAGCAGTCAGTATCTCTATCTAGGAAGCATGTATCCAGTCAAGATAGATAATGATATTGAGTCAATATCCTTTAATGGTGAGATGTTTACCGTTACTAATGTCAATAGAGAAATAATGATCTTGACTCTAAAGAGTTGGTATAAAAAGAAATTTATGGAAATTGCGCTGCCACGTTTAAGTTATTTTTCCGATAAACACAATCTTGCATTTAATCAGGTTAGAGTCAAAGAACAAAAAACTCTTTGGGGGTCATGTTCAAGTAAAAACAATATAAACCTGAATTACCTATTAATTATGGCCCCAATGAAAGTAATTGACTATGTGATAGTGCATGAATTAGTGCATACTATACATAAAAATCATTCAACTAAGTTTTGGCAAAAAATTGAAACCATAATGCCAAATTATAAGGACGCTAGATACTGGCTAAAAAAGAATGGCCACAAGCTAAGACGTCTTTAACCGTTATAAATAATTTACCCGTTATACTTCTCAACTGCCTCTTCCATAGCCGCTTTCAATGTATCTTGCTCTGCCATTTCAACTATGATGTCACCACCACCAACCAATTCTGAGTTAAAGTAGATTTGAGGAAAAGTAGGCCAGTCAGCAAAATCAGGCAGGCTTTGAAAAACTTCTGGGTCTTCAAAAACGTTAACGTAAGCAAACTCAACTCCTGTTGAAGCAAGTGTTTGAGCGGCACGAGCAGAAAAACCACATTGAGGAAATTGAGGTGTTCCCTTCATATAAATAACAATTGCAGCACTATCAACTTGTTTTTGAATTTTCTCTAATACGTCCAATTTAATACTCCAAAAAATTTACCTACTATTTTAGTATAGTATCGAATTACGTGTAAAGAATTGTCAACTAATTACTGCTTTGTTGCTTGAGAAACAATATATTTTTGTCCCTGCTTTAATTTTTTATAATTACCAAATACCGACTTAAAATTGTTTTTAATAAAGTCCTTTAGTCCCTTTATTGTTACTACAGTAATTTTTCCGCCCGGCTTTAATGCATCTAAAGCGTCATAAAGAATGATTGAGAGCTGTTCTCGCCCTACTTTAGCTGGAAGATTGGAAATAACTTGATTAAATTTTACTTCATTAGGAACCTGCAAAAAAGCATCAGAAAAATATGCTTTTGCATTACTTAAGTTATTTAATTTTGCATTATTATTGGCAAGCTCTATAGCAACAAAATCTTTATCAATCATGTGTACCTCACCTTTTGTGCAATGTTTTGCTAATGCAATACCGATAGGACCATATCCACAACCCAAATCAAGACAAACATCATTTATATCAACCTCAATATGCTTCATCAGTAGTAAAGTACCCTCATCGATTGATCGAGGACTAAAAACACCCCATCGAGTATGAAATGTAAGCTCGTTATCTAAGAGATTAACGACAATCTCCATATGTTTTTTTAAATTAATGATATCTTTCCTTTCAAACATTACGCCCTCAAAAATTAAAAAATTATTTCATACTTTTTGTTTTATTTTTTTTGTAATTATTTTGCTTGCATCGTCACCAAGATGAGTTTCGCCTCGAGCTTTTGCAAGTTGAATTTGCTTTTCTCTTTCACGGTAGCGATTTATTTGTGTGACGTCTTTGGTACCATAACATCTAGGACAAGACACTCCCTTTTCATAATTTGGGTGGATTTTATCTTCCTCTGTGATTGGGTATCTACATGCATGACATTGGTCATACCGACCTAACTCTAAATTATGCTTGACTGCAACCCTGTCATCAAAAACAAAGCATTCTCCCTCCCATAGGCTTTCTTCTTCTTCAACCTCTTCGAGATATTTTAAGATGCCACCTTGTAAATGGTAAACATTTTTAAAACCTTTTAATTTTAAATAGGCAGTAGACTTCTCACATCGAATTCCACCAGTACAAAACATGGCTATTTTTTTATTTCGATATTGCTCCAAATTGTTTTGCGTATAACTAGGAAACTGACGGAAAGTTTCTGTATTTGGATTAATTGCTCCCTTAAAACTACCGATCTCGAATTCATAATTATTGCGGGTATCAATTAAAACAACTTCAGGGTCACTAATTAATTCATTCCAATTTCTAGCTTTAACATAAGTCCCAACAGAATAGGTCGGATCGATATCTGCAATACCGAGAGTTACAATTTCTTTTTTGAGTTTAACCTTAAGTCGCTTAAAAGGAATTGTTTCACTGTAAGAAAATTTATAGTCTAAATCTTCTAATCTCTTGTCAGCATTGAGGTAATCAAGGACTTGATTAATCGCACTATCGCTTCCAGAAATAGTACCATTAATTCCCTCCTTAGCGAGCAACAAAGTTCCTCTGACGTTTAATGAATCCATAAAATTTCTCAAAGGTCGTTGCATTTTGTCGAAGTCATCCAACCTAGAAAACTTATATAGAGCGCAAATGGTAAACATAATTCTAGAAAAAAAATACAGATTTAATTTTACTAGTCAGATTTCCTCATTTCAACTCTTTTGAATTATCAGTAAAACTACACAATGACTTCATTTAAATCTCACAATTAAGACATTAGCGCTTAATTAAAATTTCGCATGACAAGTGTATAATGTCCACCTTTCCTAATAAAAAAATAAGCTTTAATACATACTCTTAATGCTTGAAGATATTAACAACCCAAGCGATATAAAAAAGCTTGATATTAATCAGCTGCAATTGCTTGCAGGTGAAATTAAAGAGTTTTTAATTACAAATATAAAAAAAACAGGTGGTCATCTTGGTTCGAATATGGGAACTGTTGAGCTAACCTTGGCATTACATTATGTTTTTGATACGCCTGATGATACTTTTGTTTGGGATGTAGGACATCAGGCCTATACTCATAAAATACTCACCGGAAGAAAAGATTTAATGTCAACTTTGCGCCAAAAGGGTGGTATATCAGGTTTTACAAAAAGAAGTGAAAGTGAGCATGATGCTTTTGGCGCAGGTCATTCCTCAACGTCAGTCAGTGCAGCACTAGGTATAGCGATTTCGAATAAGTTAAAACAAAATATCGATACCTCAATTGCCGTTATAGGCGATGGCGCTTTAACTGGCGGTATGGCTTTTGAAGCACTCAATCATGCAGGCGATTCAGATGCCAACCTTCTTATCATACTCAATGATAATGACATGTCCATTTCAAGGCCTGTTGGCGCTTTAAGTAAATATTTAACTCGGCTTATTTCTGGAAAGATATATTCAACAATGAAATCAAAATCTCTTGAGATTCTTGAAAGTTTACCCCCTATAAGAAAATTCGCAAAACGTTCTGAAAAACACCTAAAAGGAATGCTACTCCCAGGAACTTTATTTGAAGAGTTGGGTTTAGATTACTTTGGACCAATAGATGGACACGACATATCATTAATGATTAAAACATTGCAAAATTTAAAAAATCTTGAGAAGCCTAGAATCCTGCATATTATTACAAAAAAAGGTCATGGGCTAGAGGATGTAGAAAAACATCCCTCAAAGTTTCATGGTATTTCACCACCCTCAAGTTCAACTAATAATCTACCAAGCTATAGCAATGTTTTTGGAGAATGGCTTTGTAATACAGCTAAAAATGACTCAAAATTAATTGGCATTACTCCAGCCATGTCTGAAGGCTCAGGTATGGTCAAATTTTCAAAGACTTTTCCAGATCGTTTTTTTGATGTAGCGATTGCGGAACAGCACTCCATTACATTGGCTGGTGGAATGGCAACTAAAGGCTTGAAACCTGTTGTAGCTATCTATTCAACCTTTCTGCAACGCGGATATGACCAATTTATTCACGACATTGCCTTACAGAATTTAAACGTCGTTTTTGCGATTGATCGTGCTGGTTTAGTTGGAGCAGACGGTGCCACTCATGCGGGTATTTTTGATTTAAGTTTTTTAAGATGTATTCCGAATATAGTCATAATGGCGCCAAGCTCTTCCCTTGAATTGTATAAAGCACTTAATACTGCTCATAAATTAAATGGACCTGTTTGTATCCGCTTTCCAAGAGGCAAGTCAAAGGTTGAAGAGTTTACTACTGATGAAATGATAGAGCTTGGAAAAGCACATGTCGTTAGGACCGGTCGTGATATTGCAATTTTTGCATTTGGCAATATGCTTGATCCAGCCATTGAAGCTGGTCAAGAAATCAATGCAACAGTTGTTGATATGAGATTTATTAAACCTTTAGATGAAAAACTAATAATAGAGATTGCTCAAAATAATGAAAAATTAATTTCTATTGAAGATAATACCTCCTCTGGAGGTGGTGGCAGTGCAATAAATGAATTATTGCAACGAAATAGCATTAAAACATCTCTCAGCATCTTAGGTGTACCAGATATCGTTACTGAACATGGTTCACAAAATGAGCTTTATGAAGAGTACGGTTTAAACACAAAAAATTTGATTAAAGTAGGTACTAGCTAGTGAGGGAAACATTAAAACGATACAGCCCAAAACGTGAAGATGTTAATAAGTATAGAGCCTTTAAACAAATTAAACATTGGAGATAGGGAGGCGCTTTCTAATATTCGCCTCTAAAGCATCAACCAGAGACTCATTATCTACCTTACTATCTTTCTTACCATTGATATAAATTAAATTTGGTGATCCCCCTGTAACCCCAACACTTACTTGCCTGGCTTCACCTGGTCCATTTACAACACATCCAATCACGGCGACATCAATTGATTCTGTTATGTCTTCTAAACGAGACTCAAGCTCATTAACAACTGCAATAACATCAAACTTTTGTCTAGAACATGAAGGACAGGCAATTAAATTCACGCCTTTCTTTCTTAGATTAAGTGATTTTAGAATATCAAAACCTACCTTAACCTCGTCGACCGGATCCGAAGCAAGAGAGACTCGAATAGTGTCACCTATACCTTCACTCAATAGCAAACCCATGCCAATCGATGACTTCACAGCACCTGACCTGAAAGAACCGGCCTCAGTAATTCCTAAATGAAGTGGATTGTCAATCTGAGAAGCTAGCTGTCTATATGCAAATATAGTCATAAAAACCTCGGATGCTTTGAGAGAGACCTTGTAATTATTAAAGCTAAGTTTATCTAGAATATCGATGTGCCTGAAAGCTGACTCCACCATCGCCTCAGGAGTTGGCTCTGTATATTTTTTCTGTAAATCTTTTTCCAATGAACCGGCATTGACGCCAATACGAATCGGTATATTATGATCCTTTGCTGAAGCAACAACTTCTATAACACGGTCCTCTTTACCAATATTTCCAGGATTAATTCTAAGACAGTCTGCCCCATATTCAGCCACCTTGAGTGCAATTCTATAATCAAAATGAATATCTGCTATCAATGGAATATTGGAACGCTGCTTGATCTCTTTAAAAGCTTCAGCTGCATCCATAGTTGGTATTGAAACCCTAACAAGATCAGCACCCGCTTTTTCAAGTGACTCTATTTGAAGAAGCGTAGACTCGACATCACAAGTGTCGGTGTTTGTCATGCTTTGAACGCTGATAGGGGCACCACCACCTATAGCTACATCGCCGACAAAAATTTGATTGGAGACTCTTCTTTTAATTTTGTGTACTTGCTTCATAAGTCTTTATTGCTTCATCTAAGCTCTCAGCGTTTTTAACAATTATAGGAGCTGATGAGACTTTTTCTATGTCCTCAGTAATGGACACTTCATTGTTCTCAAAATTACTTGGCTCACTGATAATAATTGAAGTTGACCGGGTACCACCAATCTCTACATCCTCGAAATAATACCAGATACCCAAAAACATTAAAATTAACAATAAAAGAAGAAAAAGCTTCGGTTTTAAGCGTTTTTTTCTTTTAGGATAATAGTTGATGCCGTCCAACATTTCTTCTACTCCTATCTAGAACTTTACCTGCAAGTTGTCCACAAGCAGCGTCAACATCATCACCCCTTGTTCGTCTAGTTGTTGTCCTAATGCCTGATTGATACAAAATATTTTGAAACTGATTAATTGTAACTTCTTTTGAAGTTTGATATTGAGTTTTTGGAAATGGATTAAATGGAATTAAATTTACTTTAGCGGAAATGCCTTGGAGTAATCTTGCTAGAGATTTTGCGTGCTCAGGTAAATCATTGACACCATCAAGCATAACATACTCAAAAAATATGTGTCTCTCTTGCGTCCCAGCATTTAAATAATACTTGCACGCCTTTATCAATTCCTTGATTGGGTATTTTTGATTGATTGGAACGAGTACATCTCTCAACTCATCATTAGGTGCATGCAACGAAATTGCTAAGCTGACTGGAATCATATCAGCCATTCTATATAGTGCAGGGACAATACCAGACGAAGAAACCGTGACTTTTCTTCTCGATAGCCCGAAAGCCCAATCATCCAATAAAATGTTGCAGGCATCATATACTGCGCTTTCATTAAGTAAAGGTTCACCCATACCCATAAAATCAAAACTTGAGCAATGATTTCATGACTCTTTAGATTTCGATTAAATCCCTGGACACCTGTTGAACAAAAAGTACAGGCAAGCGCGCAACCAACCTGTGAAGAGATGCACAAAGTTCCTCGCTCTCTTTCAGGGATGTAAACTGTTTCTATATGATTTTCTTCCCCAAGCTTAATAATCCACTTGATGACTCCATCTTTTGCATGATTTAGAGTCATTATTTCTGGTAAATCAATTGTTGCGATGGCTTGCAACTTTTTACATAAATCCTTAGACAGACTATGCATACTGTCAAAACTTTTAGCATCTTGGCGGTAAATACATTGCATTATCTGTTTAGTTCGAAAAGACTTCTCACCCAGATCAGAAAAATAAATTTTGAGTTTATCTTGAGGAAGCCCTAATAAGTTTTGTTTTTCTAACATGGGAAAAAGTAGCCTTCAAATCGACTTTTTAGTAAATATTTTTTTTAATTTAACTTTATCTTGTCCTTGGGCAAACACCATCTTCACCAAAAAAATAGGCAATTTCAATTGCAGCATTCTCAATTGAATCAGAACCATGGACCGCGTTTTCATCTAAAGATTCAGCGAAGTCAGATCGAATAGTTCCTGGGGCAGCTTCTTGAGGGTTTGTAGCACCCATAATTTCACGATGTTTGACTACAGCATTTTCACCTTCTAGAACTTGAACAATCACAGGACCAGACGTCATAAAATTCATGAGATCTTTAAAGAAAGGTTGATCTTTGTGAACAGCATAAAAACCACCCGCCGTTATCTCATCCAAATGTAGCATTTTTGCAGCAACAATTTTAAAACCCGCACCTTCAAAACGTGAGTAAATTTCACCTATCACATTTTTGGCAACAGCATCAGGTTTAATTATTGATAAAGTACGTTCCATGAACAATCCTCAAATATTTTAGAAGACGGTATTTTATCATGTTGCAGTGAAAAGCTAATAGTTAGAGGTAAAAATGGTAAAGACAAGCATGGTGAGATTATTTCTATGACTGAATTATATTTTCTTTAAAGATCTCTTGCGGCGAAAGTCATCAAGTAAGTCGTGCCCTCTAAATACAGCACTAACAAATGGCAAGAACCATGCCCTTCCAAAATAGTAAGGGCGGGCCAGAAGAGGAGTCTTTTCAAAAACACTGTGATCTTTTTCAGGATTTAATATTTTAAGAGCAGCCTTATGTCCTAAATAAGGTGCCATCGCAACACCATTTCCACAATAACCTAAAGCATAATATATTCCTTGATCATGTCCTAGGCTTGGCAACTTACTAAAACTAAATCCGGTAAAGCCTGTCCAGCAATGACTAATCTCTACATCAGCTAACGAAGGAAAAATTTCAATCAACATTTTGCGAAGAGTCGGTAATGCTTGTTCAGCTGTTATTGAATGCATAGCTGCTCTGGTACCTATCATGATTCTTCTTCCACAAGGTGTTGCACGGTAATAGCAATAACGTTTTCGTGTTTCGACCATACAATGCTCACCAGGCAAAAGTAATTTAACTCTTTCAACTCCAATATCTTCTGTGGTTATGATATAACTCGGTACAGGCAATATTCGTCGTGATAAGTATTTAGAGAGACTTGGTCGGGTATATCCATTAGTCGCCATAAGAACTTGGTTACACAGGATGGTCGTATTTGAAGTGAATACCTCAAAACCTATAACAGTATCTTTAGAAACTGGTTTAACTTTTCTGACAGGAAATTTTCCAAAAACTTTCGCTCCAGCATTTAAAGCAAGCTGCAACAAACCATAATGAAATTTACGTGGATGCACAGCTCCATGGTCTTCATAAAATTGCCCACCAAAATATAAATCTGTTTTTATAGAGTTATGCATCAATTCTGGCTCTATCATATTTGAATTAAAATTCTCAATAGCTTTCAATTTTTCTAGATTTTTTGACATGTCAATTCGATCTTGTGACGTCCATGCTGTTCGTAATCGACCACAAATTTGCAATTCACAATCAATATCATTTTCTTTGATTAAATTGGTGGTAAAGACTAAAGAAGCATTGGCCTCTTTATGTATCTGAGCAGCAATTTTTGAACCATAGCGACGGACAGCTTGATCTGTTGAAATTTTATGACCAGATCCTAACATACCTCCGTTGCGTGTACTAGCTCCAAATCCAATCTCTTCTGCATCCAAAACTACTACACTGCGACCTGCTTGCGACAAGGTAAGTGCAGCACTCAAACCGGTGTAGCCTGCTCCTACAACCACTATATCCGCCTTCTCTGGAATATTATCGGAATTGCTATACTGAGGTTGATCTTGCCACCAATATGGTGAAAATTGGGTCATATTAATTTATTATCAGTGGATTAAAGAATAATACTATCATAAAACAAAAAAGGCGCCCTAAAGCGCCTTCAATGTTGTCTATATTTATAACTTAATTTACTGCTTCTTTCAATGCCTTACCGGCTTTAAACGCTGCTACATTTGAAGCGGCAATCTGGATAGTTGCTCCCGTTTGTGGATTGCGCCCAGTGCGTGCAGCGCGACTTCTCACTACAAAACTACCAAAGCCCGTTAATTGAACACCACCTCCACTTGCCATCTCTGAAGTGATAGCACTTGTTGTTGCATTTAAAGCTCTTGCCGCATCGGCTTTTGATAAGTTGGCACCTGCAGCAATTGCATCTATTAATTCTGATTTATTCATATTAATTCTCTCCTAAAGAAGTTTGACAAAAAAAATTAGAAATAGTGAAAGAGGTAATGTGTGCACCTATTTAAGGAGGAAAGAACCAAAAAAAACAATCTGCCTCCAACGCTATATCTAGTAAATCATTGTACTATCAAAATAAAGTTAATTGAAAATAATTACAAAAAAATTTTATAACTTTACCGATTTATTTCTTTTTGGACTCTCTGTTTGTCTCTTTTCCAATCCTTTTCTTTAATGGCCTGACGCTTATCATGGGCTTTTTTTCCCTTTGCAAGTCCAATTTCTATTTTCACTTTTCCTCTGGTCCAGTAAAGTTTTAAAGGGACTACGGTAAAACCTTTCTGTGTTATTTTTTCTCTCAATCGATCAATTTCAAGTCGATGCATAAGTAACTTTCTTGTCCTTGTTGGGTCAGGATCAATGTGACTTGAAACTGAACTGAGTGGTGATATATGTGCACCAAAAAGATAGAGCTCATTATTTTTCAAGATGACATAGCTTTCCCCTATTTGCACTTTTTTCTCTCTCAGGCTTTTCACTTCCCAACCCAGCAAACTTAGACCTGCTTCAAAGCTTTGTTCGATAAAATAGTCATGCCTTGCCTTTTTATTTAAGGCAATGGTATTTGAATTATCTTTCTTATTTTTTGTCATGCATCATATATCCAAAAGTGCAATTGTGCCATTTTCACCCCAACAGATGTTTGAGTTAGTCAACAACATCAATGACTACCCTCAATTCCTAAACTGGTGCGAAGATGTTTCCATTTTAAATCAATCTGATGATCAAATCACTGCCTCGGTTCAGATTAATAAAGGGGGACTAAAGCAAACTTTCAGCACAGAAAACACATTGAGGCCATTTCGATTAATAGAAATGCAATTATTGGATGGTCCGTTTGAACAACTTTCGGGTGAGTGGCGTTTCGAGCCATTGGGTGAAAATGGTGCAAAAGTTTTTTTGAATTTAGAATTTAAGTTTGAATCGAAACTTCTTGATATGAGTCTTTCACCCATTTTTACAAAAATTGCCAATTCACAGCTAGATGCATTTGTGGCAAGAGCTAAAAAAATATATGGCTAGAATTATTGGTTTCAAAAAGCTTTACTCCGACAACTTATGAAACTCTACAAACTCGCATTCGATGCTCTGATGTGTATTGACGTTTGTGAAAAAATAGCACTTACGCAAAAACTTAATAAGCATCAAATTAAATTCAAAGACCTTAAATCTAAATTAAGTGTCCAAAAAATTACAATTCCTGGTCGACCCTTGAAACCCAAGTTGGTTAATTTTCAAACCTCTCCCAAACGTGATCGCTCAGATCTCGGTATGATAAAAAATATCCACGCAATCTGCCATATTGAATTCAATGCCATTAATTTAGCACTTGATGCCGTTTATCGGTTTCAAGATATGCCTCTTCAATACTACCTTGATTGGTTAAAAGTTGCTAACGAAGAGGCCACTCATTTTTCTCTACTCAGTGATTATCTTCAAGAACTTGGCTACCAGTATGGTGACTTCGATGCACATAATGGATTATGGCAAATGACGGTCGACACTGATTACGATGTCTTATCAAGGATGGCTTTGGTGCCAAGGGTTTTAGAGGCACGTGGTTTAGATGTTACTCCGAGTATTCGAGCCAAATTTAAGGACTCCAAATTCCAAAAAATGGTTGAAATCTTGGATATTATCTACCGTGATGAAATTGGCCACGTCAAAATTGGTAACTATTGGTATCAATATCTTTGTAGAGAACGAAGACTTGACCCCATTATGACATTTGACTCACTTATAAAAAAACATATTGGCTCAAATTTGCGAGGACCCTTTAATAATAAGGCTAGGCTTCTATCAGACTTTAGTCAGGCAGAATTAGATTACCTTGAGACACCTAGAAAAGATAAAACTTAACTAATTTCATCCATAGCTTGGTTTGCTAAAAGGTCTGCCATTTCATTTCCAGGGTCATCGCTATGACCTTTGACCCAGTGCCAGTTAACTGAAAATTTTTGATTAAGAGTATCTAATTGCTTCCAAAGGTCAACATTTTTAACTGGTTTCTTTTTAGCAGTCTTCCAATCCTTTGCCTTCCATAAATCAATCCATTCATTAATACCTTGAATTACATACTTGGAGTCAGTATATAAGTCGACTGTAATGTCGTTTGATTTAAGAGCTTGCAATGCTCTTATAGATGCGGTGAGCTCCATTTTATTGTTGGTCGTATTTAACTCTGAGCCCTTTAATTTTTTGTCATGGTTTTTGTAACGTAACCAAACCCCCCAACCACCAATGCCTGGATTGCCTCGGCAACCTCCATCAGTATAGATAACAATTTTTTCCATAAGTATTACCTATCTACATTAATTTGCATCCAAAACTCAAATAATGCCAAATGCCAGAGTCTAGAACCATTCAAAGCAGTCATATAGTCTCCAGGTGAATTAATAACTTTGTTGACATAATTTTGATCAAATACACCTCGATTGAGACAAGCACTGGATGTAAGTATATCAGACATAAATTCTAAAAAATCCCCACGAACATGCTTCAAAGCAGGCATCGGAAAATAGCCTTTTTTTCGATCAATTACCGAGCTAGGAAGAAGTTTTCTTGCGATTTTCTTTAGTGGGTACTTGCCTTCATGTTTCATCTTTAAGTTTGCTGGCATTCTTAAAGCCCACTCAACCAACTCAGTATCTAAAAACGGTACACGTGCTTCAAGCCCCCAAGCCATTGTCATGTTATCTACTCGTTTAACTGGATCATCAACAATTAGTCTAGTGATATCAGTACGAAAAACTTTATCAATAAATGAATCAGCACCTTTTTTTGCAAACTCTTTGTTTAACCAACTAGAGGTATGGTTATCGCCTTGGTAAGTTGGGGTTACAGCTTGCAAATACTCTTCATGTGGTCTATCTACATAGTGTTTGGAAAATCTCTCAATCTCACTACCTTTCTCAGTTACCATTCTTGGATACCAAAAATAGCCAGCAAAAGCTTCATCGGCTCCCTGTCCAGACAAAACTACCTTGATATGCTTTGATACCTGTTCAGAAAGTAAATAAAAAGCGACGGCATCTTGAGAGACCATGGGTTCAGCCATATTCATTACCGTTTCAGACAATCTAGGCAATACCTCTGCATTACTAACAACATATTTTTGATGCTGGGTTTGAAATTTTGAAACGATTTGATCTGAATACTCAAACTCACTGCCAGCTTCGTTTTCAATATCTTCAAATCCAATAGAAAAGGTACGAATATCTTCATGACCTTCTTCTTTAAGTAGCGCCACAAGCAAAGAGGAATCTAGGCCGCCAGACAACAAAACCCCAATAGGCACATCAGCCGCATCCATTCTTTTTGTAACAGCAGCGGTCAATAATTCGTGAGTTTTCTCAATATATTCTTCATCAAAAAGGTTTCTTTCAGATCTATTCGCATTAGGATACCAATATGTCTTTTCTTTCAATAAGCCTTTTGTATTTATTGTCATAACTGTCGCAGGTTTTACTTTTTGAATACTATTAATAACCGTATTTGGAGCCGGTACAACGCCGTGAAGTGATAGCTGTTGCTGAAGTGCTAAAGGGTTAACACTTTTGTCAAGCTCTTGAGTTAACAAAGCCTGCGAATTAGAAGCAAAAGTGAATGCTTTATTGGATAAGTTATAGTAGAGAGGTTTGATACCCATTCTATCTCGGGCAATAAACAGCTTCTGATTATGTTCATCCCATAAACAAAAGGCAAACATGCCATCCAAATACTTGGTGCAATCTTCACCCCAGAAATGGTAAGCCTTGATGATTACTTCCGTGTCAGAATGTGAAAAAAAGGAATAACCTTTACCGATTAACTGACTACGCAGAGACTTATAGTTATATATGGTGCCATTAAAAACCAGCGTCAACTTGAGAAGTTCATCTACCATTGGTTGGTTGCCATTGCTCGATAAATCTATAATGCTTAAGCGTTGGTGACCAAAACCAATTTTACCTCCAAGCCATTTACCGTTTGAATCGGGCCCTCTTCTGGCAAGTTTAGACATCATACTAGAGATAGTTTTTGAAGAAACGTTTTCTGAGTCAAAGCGAAACTGGCCACAAATACCGCACATAAATATAAAACCTTAAGTTTTAAAAAAAAGAATAAATCTATTATTTAGTAACATTAATACTTGTTCCATATTTCTATATTTTGGGTTAATTTAGCAATGTAAAATGGTCATTTTATCAAGTATTGCTTAGGAATAATGGCTCAAACACTCTATGACAAACTAATGGCTGCACACCTGGTTCGAGAACAAGACGGTACCACTCTAATTTATATTGATCGCCAACTTATTCATGAAGTGACATCTCCTCAGGCATTTGAAGGCCTGACAATGTCAGGAAGAAATCTTTGGAGAAATAAAGCGAACTTGGCAGTGCCTGATCATAATGTCCCAACAACTGAAAGATCAAATGGTGTTAGCAGTATCAGCGATCCTATTTCCAGATTGCAAGTTGAGACCTTAGACAAAAATTGTGAAACCTTCGAAATCGATGAAATTCAAATGAATGATATCCGTCAAGGAATCGTCCATGTTATCGGGCCAGAACAGGGGGCAACTCTGCCTGGTATGAGTATTGTTTGTGGTGATTCTCATACCACCACTCATGGCGCATTAGGTGCGCTAGCTTTTGGTATCGGTACTTCAGAGGTTGAACATGTACTTGCCACAGGTTGTCTTTGGCAAAGCAAGGCTAAAAATCTGAAAATTGAAGTGAATGGAAATTTAGGAAAACATATCAGCGCTAAAGATATTGCACTTTATGTGATTGGTGAAATTGGTACCGCTGGTGCTACCGGTTATGCCATTGAATTTATGCCATTGAATTTTGTGGCACAACAATTGAGAATATGAGTATCGAAGGTAGAATGACATTGTGCAATATGTCAATCGAAGCTGGCGCAAAGGTAGGTATGGTTGCCGTTGACGACAAGACCATAGAATACGTTAGAGGAAAGCCTTTTGCACCTAAAGGAGAAAACTGGAATTTAGCTGTTGCTTATTGGAAAACACTTCACAGTGACAAGGATGCTTATTTTGATAAATCAATTTTAATAGATGCAGCCCTTATTAAACCACAAGTAACTTGGGGGACATCACCTGAGATGGTGATCGACATCAATGGCTCAACGCCTGACCCTGAAAAGGAAGTTGACCCTGTCAAAGCTGAAAGTATTCGAAATGCACTAAACTATATTCATCTGAAGCCAAATACTGCGATTAATTCTGTCGCTATTGATAAAGTTTTTATTGGTTCTTGTACAAACTCAAGAATTGAAGACTTGCGCTCAGCTGCTGAGGTTGCCAAAGGTAAGAAAATTGCAAACAACATTAAACTTGCACTTGTTGTTCCTGGTTCGGGCCTTGTAAAGCAACAGGCTGAACATGAAGGACTTGATCAAATATTTATCGATGCCGGTTTTGAGTGGCGAGAACCGGGATGTTCAATGTGTCTGGCAATGAATGCTGATAGGCTTGAGGTGGGCGAACGGTGTGCAAGCACCTCAAACAGGAACTTTGAAGGTAGACAAGGCCAGGGATCTTTTACCCATTTAGTTAGCCCAGCAATTGCCGCAGCGAGTGCTATCAAAGGTCACCTTTCAGGGGTTGAGTTATGAAAAGATTTAGCACTTTGACTTCCATCGCTATGCCACTTGATCGAGCCAACATTGACACGGATGCGATCATTCCAAAGCAATTCCTAAAGTCGATCAAGCGAAGTGGTTTTGGACCCAACTTGTTTGATGAATGGCGTTATCTCGACCATGGCGAAGTTGGCATGGATAACTCAAAACGTCCAATCAACCCTGACTTTGTTTTAAATAATCCAAAATATGAGGACGCACAAATTCTCTTAACTAGAAGGAACTTTGGTTGTGGATCGTCTAGAGAGCATGCACCCTGGGCTTTAGAAGATTTTGGATTTCGCGCTATTATCGCGCCCAGTTTTGCAGATATTTTCTACAATAATTGCTTTAAGAACGGACTTCTTCCGATTGTTTTGAGTAGTGAAATTGTAGACACTTTATTTACATACTCAGGTGAAATTGCTATTAACTTGGAAGAACAAAGTGTTAAAACAGAAGACAGTATCTATCACTTTGAAGTTGATGCTGAGCGAAAACGAAGACTCATCAATGGTTTAGATGATATTGGTTTAACTTTGCAGTATGAAGACCAGATTCGTTCGTTTGAAGAAGCACATTTAATTAAATATCCCTGGTTATGATTGGTCAACTAAAAGGTCAAATTATTAGCAAGAATCCTCCAGAAATCCTTTTAGAGGTCAATGGTATAGGCTACGAACTGCTTTGCCCTATGTCCACTTTCTACCAACTAGACAATTCATCCGATGACACTTTACTTTATACTCATTTGAGTATTAAAGAGGACTCTCATACATTGTTTGGTTTTATCTCAAAGGATGAAAAGAACATGTTTAGGGAACTAATAAGAGTAAACGGTGTTGGCCCCAAGGTGGCACTCGCCATACTTTCACATCTTTCGGTTTCGTCTCTTGTTGACTGTATTATTAGTGAGGATGCAGATCTTTTGGCAAAAACACCTGGGATTGGAAAAAAGACAGCACTGAAACTCATAGTTGAACTTCAAGATAGGCTTGATAAGGTGGAATTTCTTAATACTTCAACTTCAACAATGAATCATAAAAAAAGCTCTAATCCAAATGCAAATCAAGCGTTGGCGGCACTTCAATCTCTTGGATTTAAGGTGAAAGAGGCCAACAAGATGATTTCAGCAATCGAAGACCAGAATCTCACAACAGAACAGCTAATCCGTTTAGCTCTTCAGAACAAATAACTAAGCAGTTACCTTCTTTCTAGAGAACCTTGTTTTAATTCTTCCAAGCATATTTATAAAATCGTAATTCATCAAATACATACAAGGTAATAGAATTAAGGTCAAAAAAGTGCCAAAGATCAAACCATAACCTAAAGCAAGCACCATAGGTTGTAGAAATACATCTGTACCACCTATTCCATAGGCAAGTGGTAAAACTCCAGCCATTGTTGTAAGTGTCGTCAAAACTACTGGTCGAAGACGGTCACGAGAACCTCTAGCAATCCAAACTATCTTATCCTCCAATGCAGCACTTTTTTGTTTTATATAGTTTAGGTGACTAACCATTACCAAGGAGTCGTTAACAATAACCCCCATTAGTGCTAATGAGCCTGTTAAAGCAAAGAAACTCAGCGGCTCTCCATGAAAATAAAAAGCCCACACAACTCCTATCAAAGAAAATGGAACAGCAGCCAATACCAGCATGGGTTGAGAGTATGAATTAAAAAGTATAGCAAGAAGAAGAAAAATACCAACAATTGCTACGACAAAAGCCCTCAGAAAATCTTGTAAGGATTCAATTGACTCCTGCGCTCCACCCGAGGTTATGATAGATACTTGAGGAAAGTCAACTGATGCATTAAGTTCTTTTAAAGCCTTTGCCAATATTATTGTCTTAGAAGGTGGAGGTCCTCTGCTAACTTTTGGAGCCTCTTCAGGCTTTTTGTTGAGAGTTTGATCCTCATCAAGGTTTTGATCTTGCTCAACTTTACTTGGTCTTCCCCTAGGACGTCCATCAGCAATACTCGCAGTTAATTTGATTGATCGATCTCCATCTAAATGATTATAGTCTGGCTCACCTTCAATCTCTCTTAGCGTTGAAAACTGACTCATTGGTATAGAGTTTCCTTGTCGATTCTTTACAGTAGTATTCTTAATAAAGTCTTCTGTGTTTGAGCCATTACCAATATAAATCCTAACATCCTCATCTTTTCCAGCGATAGTGGCATCAGTTACGTAAGAGCCAGAAAAAGCCGTTCTAAGATGACGATATACAGCTGAGTAATCAACACCTAAGCGTGCCATTTCATCAAAATCAAGAACTGTTTCTATTCGGGGCTTACCAATCTCATCATTACGATTGATATTATCGACACCATCAATTGATTTCAGTATTTCCTCAAGTCTATCTGCTGCCAGATTTCGCTGAGCATCATTTTCAGATACAAGGGTAATTTCAATATCTGCTCCTTGTGGTGGTCCAGGTCTTAATAGTGATATACGAATTTTTTCTGCACCTTCAACATCTTCCACTAAGACTTTGAGTTTTTCTTGCATATCTTCAGCTGCTCTCTCCCTATTACTCGTTGGTGTAAGAGCAATCTCAATATTGGCCCTATTTGTAAAGTAGCTACCAATGGTGCTTGTATAGGACTTAAGATCTTCACCAATTTCGCTGACAATAAGATTCTCAACATCAATAACTATTTTTTCAGTGTAAGCCGCAGAGCTCCCATTTGGTGCCTCAATGTTAGCAAACATAACCGTTGCTCCTCTCGAAGGAAACAAATTAAATGGAATATTTTTAAATGCAAAAAATGATGTGTAAACAAGCAAAGCGATAAATATAGGAACAATTAAATATCTCCACCTCAAACCATAGTGCATGAATCTATTGTAAAAATTTTCTACAGGTATAAACCAAGTCCTTTGTTTTTCGACTTTATTGGTTGATAAGTGAGCCGGTAGAGCGAATGTAATTTCTAAAAAAGATATAGCAAGAGCAAAAATAACGACGACTGGTAAAACGTAGATAAATTTACCCAAAATGCCTGACATGAGAAAAAACGAAGACATAACAAGCATGGTTGAAATTATTGTTGTTACAACAGGCATAATGACTCGTTTTAAGCCCATTACAACATTTTTATATAGGTCACCTCCCTTGGATTTATAGTGGTGAATACTTTCGGCAATAATGATACTATCATCGACAACAATACCCAACACAAGAATAAACCCAGAAAGAGATATTAAGTTTATTGTATTACCTGTAAGACCAAGGCCAAATACTGTTCCAAGTAGCGTCACGGGAATACTTACAGCAACCCAAAAAGCTGTTCTAAGTGAAAGAAAAGCTCCCAAAACGACTAATACTAAAGCAAGACCTATATAGCCATTTTTAATAATGATTTCGAGCCTGTTTGCAACTGCCTCTGAGGAGTCATCAGTATAAAAAATATTAATATCGTCTGGAATATTTTTCTGTAATTCAGCTACACGCTCTCTAATCCTTTTAACAGTTCTAATAATATCCGCTTGGGTTTGTTTTTTGACCTGAAGGACGAAGCCCTTAGTTCCATTGACTCGAGTAATAGAAGTTTCTTCTTCTTGTCCTCTAAAGACTTCAGCAATATCTCCTAGTCTTATAACTGGCCCATCAAAGCTCGACTTAATAACAACATCTTCAATATCATCAATACTTTCAAACTCAGCGAGTATTACAATGTTTTTCTCTATACTTTCTTGATTATTGCCACCAACAGTAAAACGAGCGTTTCGAGTTGAAATCGCCGATATAACTTCATTAACTGAGATGTTATATTTATTTAGCTTGTCGGGATTAACTTTTATTTGTATTTCGCTGTCAAGGTAACTCGGGTTATCAACTTGAGCAACACCTTTAATTCTAGATATAGCAACCTGAAGCTCATCTGTGATTTGCCTTGCTTGGTTAAAGTTCCCAGATGTGCTATCAATATTAATGGTTATAACTGGAAATTCAGTGACATTGAAATCGATTACTCGAGGTAAGTCTGTAACCTCTTCAGGGAAAGCTTGGACACGGTTTATAGCATTTCGGACATCATTTTTTACAGTTGTGACATCTTTTAGATCTGCTTCAAGTGTAACAATGATGCTTGAAATACCTTCTCTAGAGGTGGAGGTAATTTCTTTAAGTCCACTTACGCTTAGTAATTCTTCTTCAATGATATTTGTAACAGATTTTTCAACATCTTCAGGGGAAGCGCCTGGGTAAGCTGTAGTTACGCTAAGCACTTCAAAGTCTACAGTAGGAAACTGATCTCGCTGCATCCCAACCATAGACAAAATACCAATTGCAATAAAAGCAAAAGAAAATACTAAAGCAAACTTTTTTTGACGAACTAAAAAATCTAAAATAGAATCCATAAAAAACCAAAAAAATATATCAAACTATCCCAAAACGAACCATTATATATCCAGAACAGAATTAAGGCTAGACAGTTATATACTCTTATAAAATAAGGTTTACAGAGATATAGGTGTGTAATGATGGCAAAAAAGGGCAGCTCTCGTCGCTGGATGAATGAACACTTTAACGACGAATACGTCAAAAAAGCTCAAAAAGAAGGCTACCGATGCAGAGCAGTATACAAATTACTCGAAATTATTGATAAAAATCAAATTCTCAAAAAAGGCGATAGAGTCCTTGACTTGGGTGCAGCACCAGGAGGTTGGTCCCAAGCAGTAGTAAAAATAGTGGGTAAAACTGGTCAAGTGATAGCAAGCGATGTTATACCTATAGATGAAATCCCTGGAGTTGACTTTCTACAAGGTGACTTTACTGAGATATCTGTTTATGAGGCTCTTTTAAGTTTAACTAAAGATCAAAAAATGAATACAGTCTTATCTGATATGGCGCCTAATATGAGTGGTCAATTATCAGTTGATCAACCAAAATCTATGTATCTGGCGGAATTAGCTTTAGATATAGCAGTTAAGACATTAACACCGAAAGGACACTTTTTAGTTAAAGTTTTCCAGGGAGATGGTTTTGATGCTTACGTTCAAATTGCACGTCAAACTTTCAAAAAGGTAGTGATCAAAAAACCCAAAGCTTCTCGTGCCAGATCTAAAGAAGTTTATCTACTAGCAAGTCAGTTAAAATAACTTTTTATGAAAAACTACAGCGACATTCAATCCCTAATGAGGGACGCCATTAAGAAGACAGATAAAGTCTTAATCGAGCGCTTAAATTCAAATGTTGATCTCATTAATCAAATGAGTCATTACATCATTGCCTCAGGCGGGAAACGTTTAAGACCCTTACTACTTCTTCTCTCTGCAAGAGCTACAAACTATAAGGGTAAAGACCATTACGCAATGGCAGTTGTGATTGAGCTTATTCATACTGCAACACTTCTACACGATGACGTGGTAGATGAGTCAACTACTCGTCGTGGTCAAGAAGCAGCCAATGAGTTATGGGGTAACGCACCCAGTGTATTGGTTGGCGACTTTCTTTACTCAAGAGCATTTGAAATCATGGTAGAACCTAATTCCATGGCTATTATGAGAATCTTTTCAAAAACAACAAACCAGATAGCAGAAGGAGAGGTTTTACAATTATTAAATATCAGAAATACTAACGTTTCTCAGACAGAGTACTTTAATGTTATTCAGCAAAAAACTGCTTGCCTATTTGAAGCAGCTTGCAAAATAGGAGCGCTTCTTTCAGACTCTTCGAAAAAGACGATTAATTCAGTAGGTGACTTTGGATTACATTTAGGTAATGCCTTTCAAATTATTGACGATACCCTTGACTATGAATCAGATTCACAAACAATCGGAAAAGAAGTGGGTAACGACTTATCGGAAGGCAAGATTACCTTACCCATAATTTATGCTCTTGAAAAAACTTCTGGTGCAGAAAATAAAATCCTGAAAAATGCAGTTGAAACAGCAGACTCATCAAATATCGATAACATTGTCAATATTCTTTGCAGAGTAAATGCTTTTGAATTTACTCGAAAAATTGCTGAGAGCGAATCACAAAAAGCATTAAAGTCGATAAAAAATATTCCAGAATCTGACTATCAATCAGCTCTCAAACTATTATGTGAATTGTCACTGAATCGAACATCTTAATAACATTGAATGCTAACTGCAGCAATTAAAAAACAGATTCGATCCTCATTTGAAGCGGCGAAAATCCAGTTACCTAATTTTAGTAATCGTTCTTCGCAAAACAAAATGATCGCTGAGATAGCAAAAACACTGGCAGGTGAATACCCAAAATCAAATCCAATTCTTTGTGTTGAAGCTCCCACCGGAACTGGCAAAACAATGGCCTATCTTATTGGTTGCCTTCCAATTACTCAAGCCAACAAGAAAAAATTGGTCATTGCATGTGCTAACGTAGCACTTCAAGAACAGATTCTCTATAAAGACATCGTTGAAGCAAAAAAATATTCTTCTATAGAATTTGAATATGCATTAGCTAAAGGCCGATCTCGTTATGTTTGCATTCGAAACCTAATGAACATTACAGAGGAAACATCAAACACTCAAACAACATTTGAAGACGCTCTACTTTGGGACGAACCGCCAAGCCAAAATCAACTAGATAAGCTAAGTGAAATGACTGACAACTATTCTTCAGCTCGTTGGAGTGGAGAGATTGATGACCTTGAAAGTCCGCCAGAATTTTCACTTTGGCAAAAAGTTGCTTGCAACCGATTTACTTGCACAGCAAAAAACTGTGAATTTTATAATGACTGTGCTTTTTTTAAAGCAAGAAAAAAAGCTTCTCTAGCAGACGTTATTATTGCCAATCATGATCTTGTTTTGGCTGATATTATAAATGGAAACAACATTCTTCCTGAAGTGAATGACTGTATTTTTGTTTTTGATGAGGCTGAAAACTTCAATTCGTCAAACCCAAGGTGCAATCGATCAGATTTCAAAAATTACAAATCAAAAGACCTCTGAAAATAACATTAAGAAGGTAGATGAAGCTATTGGCGAACTTATTGAAGCTATCACCAATTTTGAATATTTAGATGACGTGTATTTATTTGATATGTCTGGCGTTTCAACTGATGTGTCCAATCTAGCTAAGAATTTATTAATAATCTTTAATGCCGCATTTGGTAATCTCCTAGATCAAAAAGATAGTTGGCAGGATTATTGCAAAGGAAATAACGTCGAACAGGTAACCATAGATAACCTCAATAACGTAATAGGTCAAAATGATCAAAATCTTTCTTCTATCCTTTCTCTTTTAAAAGCTTTCACTCAAAATACTCATAGTGACCTACCTCCAACAAGTAATTGGATAGTGAAATCAAAACTTTCAAATAAGAAAGCAAATTACCACCTTAATACAGCAAAAATTGACGTATCGAATCATCTCCAGAACTTGATATGGTCGAAAGCGGCGGGTGTAATCTTGACATCTGCAACTCTTACTTCGCTTGGTAGTTTCGATAGAATGAATCAACAGCTAGGTCTAAAAGAAAAAGAAAATAGATACCTACGTCTGACTTCACCTTTTAATCATAAATCTGTTGATTTTATTGTCGCCAGCATGAAGGCAAGCCCTTCTGATATATATGGGCATACTCAAGAACTTGCCAAGGAGCTAAAAAAACGCATAAATGAAAAAGAAGCAACCTTAGTGCTGTTTGCCTCCAACAGTCAAATGCAAATGGTAGCGGACTTAGTGGAGAAAACAATAGACTGTGAATTGTTGGTTCAAGGTGAGTACAGCAAAAAACGTATTATTGAAAAGCACATTGCAAAACGTAAGAATGGTGAAGGCAGCATCATCTTTGGCTTGGATAGTTTTGCAGAAGGAGTAGATCTCAAGGGTGATAATCTAAATCATGTTATGATTGCAAAATTACGTTTCAGCGTACCTACCTCACCGATTGAAAAAACTACACAGTCTTACCTTGAATCTTTAAACAGAAATCCATTTTTGGAAATTTCCTTGCCAGATGCTTCATTAAGACTTGTTCAAGCTTGCGGTAGACTTATCAGAACAGAAACCGATACAGGTAAGATTACAATTTTTGATAATCGTATAAGAACAAAATTCTATGGCAAACAATTGCTAGACACCCTACCTGGATACAATATAGTTGTTGAAACTACGAACAGTTAGTTTAATGCTCATTGATAATCAGATAACTTAAAATAAGGTTAAAACCAAAAACAACTCAAGTCACAATGGATTCGATTGCTCGTGCCAAAAAAAGTCAAAAAGTCACTATCGTAGGCGCTATAGTTGATTTTCTACTGTCTGTCTTCAAAGTCATTGTTGGAATTATTGGAAATTCCGGCGCTTTGGTTGCTGACGGTGTCCACTCATTCTCTGATTTACTCACAGACTGGGTTGCTTGGTATGCCGCCAAACAGGCTGGAGAAGCTCCAGACAAGGAACATCCATATGGCCATGAACGCTTTGAAACCGTTGCAACTCTTGGGCTGAGCATCTTTCTAGCGATCATTGGTACAGCAATTATTTTTGATGCTACAGGACGACTTACAAACGCTGGCGCTTTGAATCATGAAGGTTGGCTAATTGCAACTGCATGCTTCTCTATTGCTAGTAAAGAGGCCTTGTACTGGTATACAGTTATTGTTGCAAAAAATATTAATTCTGAAATGCTTAAGGCCAACGCCTGGCATCATCGTTCAGATGCATTTTCTTCGGTTGTCGTCATTATTGGTATAGTTGGTGCTGCTAATGGCTACTATTATCTTGATAGTGTAGCTGCTATTATCGTTGGCATCATGATTATCTATATCGGCTGGAAACTTGGATTCGAAGCAACCAAGGAACTGGTTGATACTTCGATTGATGATGAAGATATCAAAAAATTGCATTCAGCATTAGCTAACATCAAAGGCGTTAATAGCGTCCATACACTAAGAACAAGGAGAGTCGGACATAAAAAATCAGCTGATGTCCATGTTCAAGTCAATCCTTTTCTATCGGTGAGTGAGGGACATATCATTAGTGTCAGTGTTGAGAGGGTAGCAAAGGAATGTGTTGAAGGTTTGGATGATGTCACGGTACATATCGACCCTGAAAATGATGAGGAAAAAGATGCAGCTACTTATAAAGACCTGCCAGAACGAGCTCAAGCTTTGAAGATCTTGCAACAGGCACTAAAGTTGGAAGAGTGCACTTATGAATTTGAGCGAACTCAATTGCATTATTTAGAAGGTGAAATTTTGGTAGACTTTTTCTTGCCACTTGATTATTTGTCTAACAATAGCGCTATAGAAATCAATACTCAACTCTCAGATATCGTTGCAAAACTTCCGGGTTTCGGCGAAGTCAAGGTTTACTTTAGCTGAAAACCACGATAGGCAAAAAACCTATAAAGAATGGTAGGCATGACAGATTGCCCCAGCCAGTGCATCGGCAGCATCAGCTTGAGGAGCCTTATTTAGCTTTAACAACTCTTGCACCATAAAGGATACTTGCTCTTTACTAGCATGCCCCTTGCCGACTAGTGTTTTTTTAATTTGATTTGGGCTATAGTCAACTATAGGTAACCCCCTGGCGGCTGAAATAACAGCCCCCCTTGCATGACCAAGTTTTATAGCAGCATCTGGATTTGGCCTGTCAGGACGCATAAATACCCTCTCAACAACAACAACATCAATCTGATGTTTTTTAAGAATTTCTTTAATGCCTGAATAAATTGTGACAACACGATCGTTTAAATCACCCTGTGTTCGGATACAGCCACTATTAATATAAGTAAATTTAAGTTTATTAGCCGTAATTATTCCAAAACCAGTAATTCTTGAACCCGGATCAATACCAAGTATATTCATAAGGGTATTCTATCAGTTAAGGAAAAACAAGCCAATATTTTAGTATTAAAGCTATAATGCTGTCTTATTTTATAGAGTGTTATGTATGTCTGTTATTGAGCTTACACAATCAAATTTTGACGAAACTATCACCAACAATGAGCTTGTAATTATAGATTTTTGGGCGCCATGGTGCGGACCTTGTCTGCAATTCGCACCTACCTTCAAAGAGACTTCAGAAAAAGTTGAAGGGGTGATTTTTGCCAAAATTAATACTGAAGAAGAGCAGGCTCTTGGCGCTCACTTTAGAATCCGTTCTATACCAACTCTCATGATTTTTCGTGAGGGTATCGGTATTTTCTCTCAACCTGGATCGCTTTCAGGAGCAGACCTAGTAGGTCTCCTTGAAAAAGCCAAAACTATTGACATGGATGAAGTTAGAAAAGAACTTGAGAATCAGTAAAAGGTTTATCGTTAAATGAAGTAATCTATATTACCCCATCAAAAAGCTCGGCATATTGCTGTTCACTAAAACCAACCACAATACTCTCATCTTGAACTAGTACTGGTCGCTTTATCAGTGTAGGAAGCTTTAATACCAAATCATAGTTGATATTACTTTTTTGATCTTCAGATAGTGATCGATAAGTTGTTGAACGCTTGTTAATCAATAACTCCCATCCAACAGATTCAACCATTTGTTTCAATACTTGACGAGAAATAGGATTTTGTCTAAAGTCAATAAACTGATAATTTACATCACGATGATTTAAATAAACTATTGCTTTCTTGACGGTATCACAGTTTTTAATCCCATAAACTTGAATAGATTCATTCATACTAATCTCTAGCATTTCAATAGAAAAGTGACAGGCCCATCGTTAACCAAAGCAACCTTCATGTCAGCTGCAAATATGCCACTTTCGACATCAGAACTTAAATCTTTGGCTCTTCCAACCATATGGTTGTAAATATTTTCAGCCTCCAAAGGTGTTTTGGCTGTTGAAAAACCAGCCCTTGTCCCATTATTGGTTTCAGCTGCAAGAGTGAATTGAGATACAAGTAAAACTCCGCCATTAATATCACTGACACTTAAATTCATTTTGCCTTCGTCATCAGAAAAAACTCGATAAGAAAGTATTTTATTGATCATTTTGTTGGCATGTTTTAATTCATCTTCTTTTTCAATACCAACAAAAACCAATATTCCTTTCTTAATTTGACCAACAATTCTTCCTTCAACCTCGACGCTAGCAGATGATACTCTCTGGATTAACGCCTTCATGTCAAGTAAGAAACGTCTGCGACAGATAGGAATAATCCTCTGACACGACTTATAAGTCCAAGTCGCGCATGCCTAAGCTCTATGTCATCAACATTGACCATCACTTTATCAAAAAAAGTATCGATTACCTCCTTTAACTCTAGTAAAGACCGCACGATAGCTTTATAGTCTTTTTGTTCAGATAGTTGTCTAGCGATTGACTCAGTTGCCTGAAAAAGTTTTTTCTCAGAATCTTCTATCAACAATCTAGTATCTAGTTCAACATCATTACTATCAAATTCTTTGAGTATATTGACAATCCTTTTATTGGCTTCAATTAAGCTCTTTGATTCGGTTTTCTGAATAAAATCATTTAGTGCTTCAACCCTTTGATGGAAATCAAATGGAGAATCAGGACTCACAGCGAGCACAGCCTCAAAAACATTTCCATCAACATGGGCATCTTTATAGTATGCTTTGAGTCGCTCCATCATAAATTGATATATTGAGGAAGAAGCTTCCCTGTCTACTTCCTTTGAATGCAAATTCAAGGAAACATCAATCAGTGTTTTTAAATTGATATCTAGATGCGCCTCTAAGAGTATTCGCAACAAGCCCAATGCAAGCCTTCTTAGTGCGTAAGGATCTTTTGAGCCAGTAGGAGCCTGACCAATGCCATAAACTCCTGTAATCGTATCCAGCTTGTCTGCAATTGCCACTACAAGACCTTCATTTGTCGATGGAAGATCATCCCCGGAAAATCTTGGCCTATAGTGTTCTCTAATGGCTTGTGCAACGACCTCTGACTCACCGTCATTCAGCGCATAATAGCCGCCCATAATGCCCTGTAAGTCAGCAAATTCACCAACCATATCACTCATCAGATCTGACTTGGATAAAAGCCCAGCTCTAGAACAAGATTGAGCGTCAATACCAACTAAACCAGCGATATGTTTGCTTAGCTTTTCAATTCGCTTTGCTTTGTCAGCCATCGATCCCAATGATTTCATAAATAAAACGTTGTCTAGCCCTTTAATCCTTTGATCTAATCTTATCGCCTTATCCTGATTCCAAAAAAACTCAGAATCTGCTAACCTTGGACGAATAACGCGCTCATTACCTTGAATAATCAAATTCAAATTCGTTGATTCAATATTAGCTACTGAGATAAATGATGGCAACAAGGCACCCTCACTATCAATCATATGAAAGTATTTTTGATGCGACTTCATCGCTGATATGAGTGCCTCTTCAGGTACGTTTAAATATTTTTCATCAAATTTTCCAGAAAAAGCCCTTGGATATTCAATCAATGCGCAAACCTCATCTAGTAACGATTCATCAATCACAACTTGAGCTTTAATATTATTAGCCACTAACGTAACTTGTTCACGAATAATTTCCTTGCGCTTATTAAAATCAACCTCAATTTTTGCCTTTTCTCTCATGAATGATTGATATTCGCTTGCATGAGGTATTTCAAAAGAAGAGCTATCTGAGGATCTTAGTCCTTTAGTAGTATTTCCACTCACCAATCCCATAATATTTGCAGGCACAACATCATCATCCAACAACATCACCAACCAATGAACTGGTCTTGCAAAAGAATATTCCAATTCCCCCCATTTCATCGCACTAGTAAGTGGAATATTTTTGATTGCTTTTTCAACAACACTCGGAAGTAAGTCTTTAATTGGTTGACCTGCCTCTTTGGCATGAAAAAAATAGTACTTTTTACCACCAAGAGAGCGTTTTTCTAGGGTATTTAAACCAACACCACAAGATTTGGCAAAACCTTCTATCGCTTTTTCTGGTGAGCCCACTGTGGGGCCTTTCCTTTCTATCAATTGATCTTCTTGGTGACTCTGAATTTTTAAAATACTGACAGCCAAACGTCTTGGTGTGACAAAAGCACTTACCTTGCCTATTGCAATACCTAATTGCTTAAGCTCCTCAACTAGATTATCTCTAAGGGCATTTGAGAGCTTTATTTGTAATTTAGGAGGTAATTCCTCAGTACCTAATTCCAATAAAAAGTCATGCGTTTTCATGCTCGATATTTTAGCTTATTGTATAGATTTATAATTGGATAGATAAAGTTGTATCAGAAACACCTTTTACAAAAACCGATCATTTCATATGGTTTTTCAAAATAGTGCAAATTTAGAGCTCTATAAAGCTCTAAAGTAAAAGAATATTTCTTCATCAAATACAGCTTCATCAGGAGATGGAGGGAGTGGTGATGCTTTATAAACTGCTCTTTCTATTGAGTTCTTAAATGCACGCGCCTTTTCGCTATCGTCTACATTACATTTTCGAATATTTACAGCTTTTACATTACCCTCATTATCTTGAAGAGCATAGACATCACAGCCCCAATCATCCTCTGCACCTTGATAATTCCAATAACTTTTAATTCTTGCTGCGATATTATTAACATAGGCACTTTTTAAGGTATTGAGTTGATCCTCAATGATGAGCGTTCTGGCTAGGTCTTGTTCGGCTTGTACTTCTTGAGTAAGTAGACGGTTGTATTGCTCT
>LUMJ01000156.1_pt2 | contig 31245 bp, 27 predicted proteins | sample 729631 | NCBI WGS metagenome assembly LUMJ01 (sample SAMN03860266, study PRJNA289734) | marine metagenome | biome: seawater column; feature: ocean; material: water; isolation source: Red Sea water column Station 22 - depth 500m | place: Saudi Arabia: Red Sea | collected 2011-10-15 | depth 500 m
AATTTCTGCTGGTGGTCTATAAAGAAAGGGCGAATTAAGCGTCCGCAAAAGGAATTATGCGTTACGGCTTCATAACAGGCTGACCGTAGCAATTGCAGCAAGTTCCATCAATCAACAACGAAAAGGTGTTCTACACCTGTTAATAGTGCGCTTTTGCATGCTGACAGGCAGGTTTTCTGCGGTCATGCAAAAGGGTATTTCTATTAGAGTAGTGCGATTACATATGATAAAAATCAAGAAAGGTCTCGACCTCCCAATTGAGGGAGCGCCAAAGCAGGAGATTGCTGATGCATCTGCTGCAACGCGCGTTGCCATTCTGGGAGAAGAATATGTGGGTATGCGCCCTACCATGCACGTCCAAGTTGGCGATGTAGTGAAGAAAGGTCAGGTTCTTTTTGAAGACAAAAAGAACCCTGGCGTTAAATTCACTGCCCCAGCAGCGGGTGAAGTGGTAGAGGTTAACCGTGGTGCAAAACGTGTTCTTCAGTCTGTAGTTATCAAAGTGAACGGCAGCGATGCTGTAACTTTTGATAAAATTGCAGCTGACCAGATCGCGAGCGCTTCACGCGAGCAGCTTCAGTCAATCCTTGTAGAGTCAGGCATGTGGACAGCGTTCCGTACACGTCCATTTAGCAAATCTCCTAAGCTAGACTCTGTTCCAAGTTCAATTTTTGTTACAGCAATGGATACCAATCCACTAGCAGCAGATCCTGCTGTGATTATTGCTGAGCGCCAAGACGATTTCGTAAATGGTCTTAAAGCGTTAACGCAATTGAGCGGCGGCAAGACTTACGTTTGTAAAGCGGCAGGTGCTTCTGTTGCTACTGGCGATGCGGCAGTTGATGTTGAAGAATTTGGCGGTCCTCACCCTGCGGGCCTACCGGGTACTCACATCCACTTCCTTGATTCTGCTGGCATGAACAAAACGGTTTGGCACATCAACTACCAAGACGTAATGGCAATTGGTGCATTGTTGACCTCTGGCGAGCTAGATAACCGTCGTGTTATTTCTCTTGCAGGTCCTGCAGCAACCAACCCACGCCTAGTGCGCACTGTAATAGGCGCAGACTTGACCGAGCTTACTGCTAACGAGCAAGTAGACGGTGAAGTACGTGTTATCTCTGGTTCTGTACTTAACGGTACGACAGCGATGGGCGTTCACGGCTTCCTTGGTCGTTTCCACACCCAAGTTTCACTACTAAAAGAAGGTCGCGAGAAGAAATTGTTCGGTTGGATCCTACCTGGTTCAAACCAACACTCTGTGACACGTGCTTACTTAGGTCACCTAAGTGGCAGCAAGAAATTTGATATGACAACAACTACCAATGGTTCTGAACGTTCTATGGTTCCAATTGGTAATTACGAACGCGTTATGCCCCTAGATATCATTCCTACGCTTCTGCTTAGGGACCTGATTTCTGGTGATACTGACGGTGCTCAGACGTTGGGTTGCTTAGAGCTGGACGAAGAAGATTTGGCATTGTGTACTTATGTATGCCCTGGCAAATATAACTACGCTCCTATCTTACGCGACTGTTTGACCACGATAGAGAAAGAGGGTTAAGTCATGGGTTTAAAAGCGTATTTAGAAAAAATCGAACCAAACTTCGAACCAGGTGGTAAGCATGAAAAGTGGTATGCGCTTTACGAAGCTGCGGCGACCATTTTCTACACCCCAGGTAAAGTAAACAAAGCTAACACGCACGTGCGTGACAGCATTGACCTTAAGCGCATCATGATCATGGTATGGATGGCAACATTCCCAGCTATGTTCTTCGGTATGTATAACATTGGTTTCCAAGCGCAAGAAGCTATTGCTGCTGGCGCAGGAACACTACCTGATACGTGGCAAGCAGGTCTATTCGCTGCCCTTGGCGGTGACTTAGCAAATGCGGGTACACTAGGTCTATTCTTCTATGGCGCATGTTTCTGGCTGCCAATCTACGCGGTAACGTTCGCGGTAGGTGGTTTCTGGGAAGTATTGTTCGCGTCTGTGCGCAAGCACGAAGTTAACGAAGGTTTCTTCGTTACATCGGTACTATTCGCACTAACACTTCCAGCTACTATTCCTCTATGGCAAGTTGCACTAGGTATTACCTTCGGTGTTGTAATTGCTAAAGAAGTATTCGGTGGTACGGGTCGTAACTTCCTTAACCCAGCATTGTCTGGTCGTGCATTCCTTTACTTTGCGTATCCTGCGCAAATTTCAGGTGACCAAGTATGGGTAGCGGCAGATGGTTATTCTGGTGCAACGTCTCTAAGCCAAGCGGCTTCAGGCAACCTTGATTACGCGAACATGGATCAGTGGATGAACAGCTTCATCGGTACTATCTCAGGTTCAGCGGGTGAGGTGTCTACACTTGCTATTATTCTTGGTGGCTTGTTCATCATGTACATGCGTATAGCAAGCTGGCGCATTGTTGCTGGTGTAGCAATTGGTGTTGCGTTCTTCGCAACCTTGCTAAACCTAATCGGCAGCGATACTAACCCTATGTTTGCAATGCCTGCTCATTGGCACTTTGTTGTTGGTGGTCTTGCTTTTGGTATGTTCTTTATGGCGACAGACCCAGTTTCTGCGTCGTTCACAAACCAAGGTAAGTGGGCTTACGGTATCTTCATTGGTTTCATGACGGTACTAATCCGCGTCCTAAACCCAGCCTTCCCTGAAGGTGTAATGCTAGCAATTCTATTTGCTAACTTGTGGGCGCCACTGTTCGACTATTTTGTCGCACAAAGCAATATCAAGCGGAGGGTAGCACGTGTCGGCTAAGAAAGAATCTTTAGGCAAAACGGTAGGTATTGTTGTTGCCGTATGTTTAGTTTGTTCAATTGTTGTTTCTGGCGCGGCTGTTGGCCTTCGCTCTCTACAACAAACAAACGCAGCTCTAGATAAAAAGAGCAACATTCTTAATGCTGCAGGCCTTTATGAAATGGGCATGAGCAATAGCGCAATTGAAAGCACGTACAGCGAGCGAGTAGAGCAGCGTTATGTAAATCTTGACGAAGGTACTTTCGTAGAAGCGCCTAAGCCAGATTACGATATGTATAAAGCAGCCAAAGAAACTGAGTACAGCACTAAGGTGACTAACAGCAATGTTGGTTTTCAACGCCGCCCTAACGTGGCAAGTGTTTACTTAGTTCGCGACGACGCAGGTGATGTATCTCGTATCATCCTTCCTGTGCACGGCAGCGGCCTTTGGGATCTTATGTACGGTTTCTTAGCGGTAGACGCAGACGGCCAAACGGTTCGCGAGCTTATTTACTATCAGCAAAAAGAAACGCCAGGACTAGGTGGTGAAGTGCAAAACCCTGCATGGCAGGACAAATGGGACGGCAAAGAGCTTTACGAGAATGGCGAAGTTGCTATTCGCGTAGTGAAAAATGCTAACCCTAGCAATCCTCACACTATCGATGCGCTTTCAGGTGCAACCCTAACCAGCAACGGTGTTGAAAACACTATTCGTTACTGGGTAGGCGAGCAAGGCTTCGGCCAGTTCCTGAAGAACCAAGCATGGCGTTCATAAGGGAAGTCTCATGGCAGATACTAAAGAAATGAAAAAGGCCCTCTTTGGGCCAATCCTGGACAACAACCCGATCGCCCTACAGGTATTGGGTATCTGTTCAGCACTGGCAATTACCACTAAGCTGGAAACAGCATTGGTAATGTCGCTTGCGCTTACAAGCGTTGTAGCGTTCTCAAACTTGTTTATTTCACTTATTCGTAACCAGATCCCATCTAGCGTTCGAATTATTATCCAGATGACCATCATTGCGTCGTTGGTAATCGTTGTTGACCAAATCCTGAAAGCGTATTCGTATGAAATATCGAAGCAGCTGTCGGTATTCGTTGGTCTTATCATTACAAACTGTATCGTAATGGGTCGTGCTGAAGCCTACGCCATGAAGAGCCCACCTCTAATGAGCTTCCTTGATGGTATCGGTAACGGCTTGGGTTACTCTTTCATTCTAGTTGTAATTGGTACAATTAAAGAGCTATTTGGTTTCGGTACTATTTTAGGTTTCGAAATCCTTCCACTGGTTCAAAACGGTGGCTGGTATCAGGGTAACGGTTTGTTGATCCTACCATTCAGCTCATTCTTCTTAATCGGCGGTATGATTTGGTTTATCCGTACTATCCGTCCAGAGCAAGTAGAGCCTAAGGAGTAAGTCATGGAACATTATTTGTCGTTATTTGTTCGCTCAATTTTCGTTGAGAACATGGCGTTATCACTTTTCTTAGGTATGTGTACATTCCTAGCGGTATCTAAGAAAGTTAAGACTGCTATGGGTCTTGGTGTTGCAGTTATCGTGGTACTAGGTATCTCTGTACCCGTTAACCAAGTTATTTATGTAAACATTCTTGCTCCAGGCGCACTTGCATGGGCAGGTTTCCCAGAAGCTGACCTAAGCTTCCTTAACTTCCTAACGTTTATCGGTGTTATCGCGGCGTTGGTACAGATTCTAGAGATGAGCTTAGACAAGTTCTTCCCTGCGCTTTACAACGCACTAGGTATCTTCCTTCCGCTAATTACCGTTAACTGTGCAATCTTCGGTGGTGTGGCGTTTGCGGTACAGCGTGAATACAACTTCACTGAAAGCATCGTTTACGGCGTTGGTAGTGGTATGGGCTGGGCACTAGCAATTGTATTGCTAGCGGCAGTACGTGAAAAGCTGAAGTATGCTGATATGCCTGATGGTGTTCGTGGTCTTGGTTCTGTATTCATGATCGCTGGCCTAATGGCACTTGGCTTCCAGTCATTCACTGGTATTCAGCTGTAATAGAGCTCGGGAGCATATAAATGAATAACGTAGAAATATTTCTTGGCGTCGGCATGTTCATTGCCATCGTATTGGCGCTGGTATTTATCATTATGTTTGCCAAGTCTAAATTGGTACCAAGTGGTGATGTAACTATCACTATCAATGGTGACCCAGACAAGGCAATCAAAACTGCACCGGGTGGCAAACTTCTTGGTGCACTAGCTGACGCAGGTTACTTCGTATCTTCTGCTTGTGGTGGCGGTGGCTCATGTGGTCAGTGTCGTGTAGATGTGCACTCAGGTGGCGGTGAAATTCTTCCAACTGAACTAGACCACATCACTAAAGGTGAAGCGCGTCAGGGCTGTCGTCTTTCGTGTCAGGTTGCTATTAAGCAAGACATGGAAATCGAACTTGAAGAGTCGGTATTTGGTGTTAAGAAGTGGGATTGTGAAGTTATCTCTAACGATAACAAAGCAACCTTCATCAAAGAGCTTAAGCTTAAAATTCCTAACGGTGAAAGCGTACCTTTCCGTGCAGGTGGTTATATTCAGATTGAAGCGCCAGCTCACCATGTTAAGTACAAAGACTTTGATATTCCTGAAGAGTATCGCGGTGACTGGGAGCGTTTTGGCTTCTTTGACATCGAGTCTAAAGTAGACGAAGAGACAATTCGTGCATACTCAATGGCAAACTACCCAGAAGAAGAAGGCATTATTATGTTGAACGTGCGTATTGCTACGCCGCCACCTAATAACCTAAGCCTACCTGCTGGTAAAATGTCATCGTATATTTGGAGCCTGAAAGAAGGTGACAAAGCGACTATCTCTGGTCCATTCGGTGAGTTCTTCGCGAAAGAAACTGACAACGAAATGGTATTCGTAGGTGGTGGTGCTGGTATGGCCCCAATGCGTTCACACATCTTCGATCAGCTTCGTCGCCTTAAGTCTAAGCGTAAGATGAGCTTCTGGTACGGTGCACGTTCACTTCGTGAAATGTTCTATACAGAAGACTTCGATGAGTTAGCAGCAGAAAACGATAACTTTGAGTGGCACGTTGCACTTTCTGATCCTCAGCCAGAGGACAACTGGGAAGGTTACACAGGGTTCATTCACCAAGTACTTCTTGAGAACTACTTGAAAGATCACCCTGCACCAGAAGACTGTGAGTTCTACATGTGTGGACCACCTATGATGAACGCGGCCGTAATCAACATGCTTAAAGATTTAGGTGTTGAGGACGAAAACATCATGCTAGATGACTTCGGTGGCTAAGGGTTTGATTTAAGAGCTACTCGCTTAAAAACTCAAGCATATTAAAAGGGGCGTAAGCCCCTTTTTCGTTGAAGCAAAACGCATAATGCACATAATACCTGTTCCGTTTTGTGCATATTAGCTAAGGACAACATCGTGATTCGATTTGCTATTCGAATATTCCTCGCCTTTGTTGCGGTAGGTATTCTACTTCTCGCAAGCTGTAGCGACGAAAAAACGCCTGTAGTGCACCTTCAAGGGCAAACAATGGGCACAACCTACAATATAAAATATCTTGTAGCAGAAGCGCCGGTGGAAGGCTTACAAGCTGAAATAGACGCCCGTCTTGTTGAGGTAAACAAGATGATGTCTACCTACGACCCAACATCAGAGCTTTCAAGATTTAACCAATATCGCTATACCGACAATTTCGCCGTATCGCCAGATACGCTAACCGTGGTTAATGAGGCGTTACGCTTGGCAAACCTTAGTGGCGGAGTACTAGATGTTACCGTTGGCCCATTGGTTAATTTGTGGGGGTTTGGCCCAACTAAGCGCCCTGAAAAAGTACCAAGCCAGAAAGACATCGACGATATTCGCGAATATGTGGGTTATAAGAAGCTGTCAACTACGCCTACAGGTTTAAAGAAAAGTCATCCAATGCTTTATGTCGACTTGTCGACTATTGCTAAAGGTTTTGGCGTTGATGAAGTGGCAGAGATCCTTGAAAAGCACAACATTGAAAACTACCTTGTAGAAATAGGTGGTGAAATGCGTGTGAAAGGTGAACGCGGTGACGGCAGTGAGTGGCTGATTGCCATTGAAAAGCCAGTTACCACTGAGCGTGCCGTTCAGAAAGTGGTGTCTATTGGTACTAATGCAGTCGCTACATCAGGAGACTATCGTAACTATTACGAAGAAGATGGTGTTCGTTACTCGCACCTTATTGACCCCACAACGGGCAAACCTATTTCACATAACCTGGTTTCGGTTACAGTAATTCACCCTTCTTCTATGACGTCGGATGGTCTGGCTACGGCGTTTAACGTAATGGGGTGGGAACAAGCGATAGCGGTTGCTGAGCAAGAACAACTTGCTGTATTCCTCATTCGTCGCACAGAAGACGGATTTGAAGAGTATGCGTCGCCAGAATTTGATAAACTGGTCACAGTTCATAATTAGGGGGTAGCAATGTCTACATTTATCCTTGCTTTTGGTTTCTTTCTAACAATGGTACTGGCTATGGCCGTAGGTTACCTTTTTCAGAAAAAATCGATCTCTGGAAGCTGTGGTGGCTTAGGTGCATTAGGCATTGAAAAGGCCTGTGACTGTCCAGAACCGTGTGACCGTAAAAAGTCACGCATGGAAAAAGAAGAAGCCCGCCAGAAAAAGTTAAACGAGTGGAAGCAAAACCAAATTTTGTGATGCTTCACCCATCTTTCGTTTAAGATTTAAAAGCGCTGTTTGAGAAAATCGACGGCGCTTTTTTGTATCTGTCAGCTAACGTACTTCACCTAATTTGGCCAGCATCATTCGATGTAACGTTAGGTTTGCTTCAAGAACCAACAGTAGAGCGAACCGTCATCGTTATAGACGAACCTGTGACAAGCATTTAAATTTGTGAACATCATTATGCTCGCCTCATATTTCGTTGCTCCACATTTATATTTACGCTAAATTTAAACTTCAAAAAATACTAATTCCAATAACAACAGATCAAGGAAGAGCTATGACACGCAGTGTACGCCTCGGGACTATCGGTATAGTCGCATTAACCTTAGCGGCTTGTGGAGGCGGAGGTTCGGACTCTGCGGGGCCGGTAAACGGAGGCTCCTCTTCGGTTTCGCCATCTACAATCATCAAAAACGCAAAAGATTACGACGCGTCTCGACTTAACACTGCAGCCAAGTCACTTGCAAACGCCCAATACAAAGGCAAAACGACTGATGCGGAAGTGGATCTTCAGTTGGTCCAGCAAGCGTTCAATTTATTATTTAGTGATTCTGTTATGACGGTGCCAGAACTGGCAGAACAGGACTTCACTGATGATGTAAAAAGCGGAGCGATTAAGAAAACATACGCCTGTGATCAAGGTGGTAGCGTTGCCTATGACGGGAAGGTGACAGACTCCTTAACAGGTGTCATCGCCATGAATTACCAAAACTGTTGGTCATATAGCAACGGCATAGCCATTTCCGGATCAACGGCCATCGCCATTGAAAGCGTGTCAGAAAGCGCTGCGAAATACAGTTTGTATGTTGATAGCCTCACTTGGACTTACGACGGCGTACCTTATACTTTGTCAGGTGTCGTCTCAATCGATGAAGGCTTCAACGAAACTAACGGTAACTATTACGTAGATACCAGCCAGCATGTCGCGTTCACTATTGGCTCAGAGCAATACAAATTAGAAGGCGATTTCAATATACATTATTCGCCTAATGAAACCGTAAACCATGCTGAATTAGACTTCTATGTTGGCTCTAAAGGTAAATTAGCTATTGAAGCAGAGGCCCCTGAATATTTATGGCCATACATGTATATGGGGGAAGTAGTTGTAGCAGGTGATAAAACTGCAACGTTACTTTTCGAAGAGGGCATTATTCGTTATCTAGAAGATACTGATAACGACGGTAACTACGATGTAGGTACATTTTTAGTCGATGCCTATGATTTAATTGGTGGTAACCTTGCTGACAGAACTCTTGTCGCTATTGCTGACATGTCTATCCCACCAACTGTCTATGCACCTGAATTTTACAACTGGGACACAGTCGATACAACGACACCTATTACCGTTAGTCCCGGCTATTATAATGATAACGATACAGACTACGAAGATTTATCGGTCAGTTTCCGGTGGTACATCAACGGTGTCTTAGTAGAGGACATATCAGGTGATACCTTACCGGCCTACCGCGCTGTATTTAACGATTTAGTTGAAGTATCTATGGTCGTTTCAGATAGTGCTAACACTGTAGAGTCAGGTCGTATTTCAATTGTTCTGTCGGATGCACCGGCACAAGTAGCGTTCGAGAATTTACCAGAGTCAGTGTCTCCAGGAGAATTTATCGAATTCAGAGCCATTGTGTCTGACCCTGATCTTGGTGACAACCAAGGGGTACCCACCTTAGTATCAGCACCTTCAGGTGCTACCATTAATGAAGATGGATTGATTTCTTGGCAAGCGCCGAGTAATCAGTTGTTTAAAACCCAGCTTTACGCATTTGGTTTTTCGACGGGGCAAGAGGGAGCTGAATTAGTCAAAACCCATGTCTCAGTGACTAATAATGAGGTTCAAGAATTAGCTCGCTCGGGTATTGAAGTGCCTAAAATGAACAATTCAATGGTAGTGGGTGACTTTGACCATGACGGCGACAATGAAGTTCTTTCCACCGATTCTGCAAACCGCATATTCTTGCTGTCTTATCAAAACGGCAGCTATAACCAAACTTGGATGTACCCATACGTAATGGCGGACGCTGGAAAAGTTAAGCAAGTTCTCAGCACAGATTTTGATAACGATGATTACCCCGATATTCTAGTGATATCTGAAAACAGCGTATCCGTTATTACCGACATTGACGAGACGGCAACAACGCTTTTTACTACCGACAATTACATACATAGTGCTGTTCTCGGTGACATAGATAATGATGGTGACGATGAATTGGCCTACCTATATTCATCACGTGATTACGGCGAAGCTAGTGACATTGTGGTGGTAGATCTTGGTTCGCCCGAAACACCTCTATTTACGTTTACCGCTGAAGATACCTATGAAATTGCTCTGGGTAATGTAGATTCCGACACTCAGTTAGAACTGGTTACCAACTCTGGTTTGGTTTATGACCTTGGATCTGGGGAAAACCAGTGGTTTTTGAATTCAGGATTTAGTAGTCGCCACATTGCTGTTGCCGATATAAATGGCGACGGTATTGAAGAAATTGTAGGGGCTGACAGTTGGTCTTACATCTATGTGTACTCAGCACAAAACAAATCTCAAATTACGAGTGTTGAGAATTTTAATACTTGTGACATTAGCGCAGGAAAACTGACTGATGATAGTAATCCCGTATTGCTTGTAGGGGACTGCCAATGGGGCAATGTTCACGCCATGAAGCTGTCTAACAATACGCTAACTTCAGTATTTAGCATTGATATGGTGGATCATGGTTCGACCTCGCTGACCCTTGGCGATGCCGACAACGATGGCCTTAACGAACTGTTATGGGGCACTGGCACTACTTCTTCTGGTGAAGATTTACTTGTAACGGCAGATGTCACGGCAACTTCTGCAACAATAAAAACGACAGCAACTACACATCAACTAGATAGCTTTAATGCGGCTGGGTGGGCAGATTTGTATCCTGGTGACGAACGTGCTGTTTTCTTCGTACCGAGTACGGGGAGCGGCTATGACGGCTCTAAAGTCTTACTAATGGAGAACACAGGGAATTACATCACTAGTGAAGAAATTTCCTCTAACTGGGATAACTCTAGTATTGCCGTAACTACCGATTACAACAACGATGGTGCCGGTGATTTGTTCCTGCCTACCGCACAAACCTATGATGGCGCATTCGCTGCAATGCGATTAAATGATTTCTCTATTCAATATGAGATTACAGGCGACTATTCGAACGATGTTTCAGTTATCAAGGCATTCGACTTCAATAACGATGGTTTTGATGACGCAGTCTATGTTGATGGTCGCACATTAAAAGCGGTCGACGTGAACAATCAACTTATGTTGGCTACTTACACCATGCCTCAATATTTCCGTGATTTTGATATTGTGTCGATGAATGGCAATGTGTATGTGGCGCTCTCTCAAGGTAACGACATAACGCAACTACTAACGCCAACAACATCAGGTTTCTCTATTCAGGCAAGCGCCGATATTTCTTGTGCGCGTCTTACCTTTTTAAACGCTGATAGTGACGCTGCATCGGAACTAGCCTGTTATAACGATCAGAGCCAATCTCTGGTTATTTTTGAAGTAAATGAAACCACTTTGACGAAGACATCAGACGTTTCTGTAAATATGAGTATTGTCGACATGGTAGCCAATCCAGTAACCGCTACTGAACAGACACTTCTTGTGACGTCGGCGAATGACGGTGACTGGGGTTACTATAGTGCTTCTGAACTCAGCGAAATGACGGTTGAAGGCATCAGTATTTGGAAGAGCCCTGCGTTGATTGGACCAGCCCGCAGCCACTCTCTACATGCGAGAAAATCTGCTGAGGGAAGCCTGGAAGTGATGATGGCGACATCACGAGTAATGTATTGGTTAGGCCGAGCGAATTAGGTAACTCCGCTTAAGTTAATTCTGATACTTGTCAAGGCGATTTATGATTGAGCGGCGACACTCCAACGTTGGGGTGTCGCCGCTTTTTATTGACTACTCTCGTTCTGCCAAGCGTCCTCATAAAAAGCCTTCGTTTTAACGCCTGCTTCTTACTAGGGACTAGCGACCCGTAAATCTCACCAATATTCCATAACGAGGTAGTGTAATTAAACGCTATTGATAATATACTGTCTTTTTGTACAGTTTCGTGTGAGCACGTTAAGAGCAAAGGCAGGTAATGCGAAAAATTATCCACGTCGACATGGATTGTTTTTACGCCGCAGTTGAAATGCGCGACAACCCAGCCTTGCGCGATATTCCCATTGCGATAGGCGGCAGTGCCGACCGTCGAGGGGTTATTTCTACCTGTAACTATCCCGCCCGTAAATTCGGCGTTCGCTCAGCTATGGCTACAGCGTATGCCTTAAAGCTATGTCCTAACCTCACTCTAGTGAAAGGGCGCATGGATGTATACGCTGCTGAGTCGCAAAAAATACGTAAGATATTTGCTGACTATACCGACCTCATCGAGCCTTTATCGTTAGATGAAGCCTACCTAGACGTGACCAACAGTGAATTTTGTGGTGGCAGCGCCACGTTAATTGCCGAAGAAATACGCGAGCGCATTAAAAGTGAACTTGGGCTTACCGCTTCAGCAGGTGTCGCTCCCTGTAAGTTTGTGGCAAAAGTAGCGAGTGATGAAAACAAGCCTGATGGAATTTGTGTTATCACTCCTGATAAGCTCGATGAGTTTGTGCGCGACATGCCCCTAAAGAAAATACCGGGCGTGGGCAAAGTCACCATGCAAAAGCTTCAGCGTATGGGGCTTAATACCTGCGACGATGTTCGCCAATACCCTTTTGAGCGAATTCAAAAAGAGCTGGGTAAATTTGGCAGTGTGCTGTGGGAGCGAGCTCACGGTATTGATGAACGTGAACTATCGGTATCTCGTGAACGCAAGTCTATTGGTGTGGAGCGTACGTTAAGCGAAGACATCCACACCTTAGAGCAGTGCATTGACTTCTTGCCACATTTATTTGAAAAGCTTCAAGAGCGAATGGAAAATCACAAGAAGCGAACGGGTAAGCCGGTACGTATTCGCACACAGGGAGTAAAGCTTAAGTTTAACGACTTCCAACTAACTACGGTAGAACACCGCTGCGTAACGCTTGATGAAGCGTATTTTCGCACGTTAATGCAGGAAGCCTTCGAACGAGCAACAGGGCGGGGTATCCGCCTTGTTGGGGTACATATAGGTCTTGCTGCCGACCAATCAACACAGCAGTTGGTTTTACCGTTTGATCAGATTTAAATGAAATGCCTCACACACTTTTAATAGATGCTAAAGGGCTCTAGCCTCACTTCAGTTGCTTGTTATACTCAACGTAACGATGCTGCATTAAACATCCATCAATTTATGTAGCTTTTCAGAAGCCAGGTTTACACAAATAAGCAGATAGAGCTCATTAAACTCCACTGTGCAGCCGTGGCAAATACGCCTTTACAATTTCACTCTACTTTTTCGAAGGATAATATGGACGCGAAACAACTTAAAACCCCAGGTCGCTACAAGCATTACAAAGGTAATTTATACGATGTATACGAAGTGGCGACGCATTCAGAAGACGAAAGCAAGCTAGTGGTATACCGCCCATGCTACGGCGAAAAAGCGCTTTGGGTTCGCCCTCTAGATATGTTTGTTGAATCGGTTGAAAAAGATGGAGAAACCCTTCCTCGTTTCGCTTATGTTGGTGATATTCCTGATGATGAAAAAATGATCTAATTGTGAATTTAGGTCATAGTGTAAGAGGTCTTATTTAAACAGGCTTTTTACAAGGAAATAATAATGAAAACTGCACCTCGTTTTAGCACACATATCATGGCCGCACTCATTGCTGTGAGCCCACTGGCATATTCAACGTTTAACACTGCTACCGCACAAGATAGATTTGCCGATGTCGAAGTTAAGGCGACCGCGATAAAAGGCTCTGTGCACATGCTAACGGGGGCTGGCGGAAACATCGGCGTTTCAGCTGGGGAAGACGGTGTTTTGATCATTGATGATCAATTTGCTCCCCTTGCTGAAAAAATAGCAGCACAGCTTGGTGAGCTAGGCAGCGACAAGCCGAAATACGTGATAAACACTCACTATCACGGCGATCACACGGGCTCTAACGCATTTTTCCACAGTCATAAAGGTGCAACCATTCTTGCCCATGAGAATGTGCGAGTTCGTTTAGCTAACGATGAAAAAGTAAAACCCGAAGCGCTGCCAACTATCACCTATGAAGACGGAATTAAAATTTACTTCAATGGTGAAACCCTTCACGTGATGCACTTAGCAGTAGGCCACACCGACGGCGATAGCGTAGTGTGGTTTGAGCAACCAAACGTAATGCACACAGGGGATTTGTTCTTTAATGGTCGTTTTCCCTACATTGACCAAGGCGCAGGTGGCAATGTTGAAGGCTATATGGACTCAGTAAAACAGCTGCTTGCTAAAATAGATGACGAGACGGTTATCATTCCTGGCCATGGCGACATAAGTAACAAGCAAGAATATAGCGCATTTTTAGCTATGATCTCTGAAACGTTCAACTACGTTAAGGCACTTAAGCAAGACGGAAAAACCCTTGAAGAAGTTAAAGCGATGGGCTTAGATGAAAAATGGGCTGACTGGGGTTGGAATTTCATTAGCGAAGAGAAGTGGATAACTACGCTTTACACCGATGCGTAAATAGTATTGGTTACACTTTAATATCGAGCGAGTGTGCAGGGGAGTTTTCTTTGCGACCCTGCAATTTCGTTAAAATGGCACTATCACTGGGTTTTTGAGGACTAATTTCAAAGGCAATAGGTTAGGAAACGCAGGTTTACGAGCACCAAGTCTAGGGGCGAAAGCTGCCAAACGTCTACTAAGCGGTTTCTCGTATTTTAAGCTCAAAGGGTAGAACTTGGCTCGCTTGTTCAACGTCTTCGCCTTCTATTAGCGCTATCAATGATTCGGCTGCCATTTCTGCCATTCTTCTGCGCGGGACTGAAACCGTTGTTAGGGCTGGGTAAATTGAACGTGCAAAACTCAAGTCGTTGAAACCGCAGATATCGATATCCTTGCCAGGTTTGATACCTCGTCTATTACATTCCATCACCGCACCAGCAGCAAGCTCGTCACTCACAAAAAATAGCGCATCAGTATCCGGCCATTTATGCAGTGTTTCTGAAAGAAGCTCAGCACCAGCTTGAAATGTGGCGTCGGCTCTAGAGGAAACATATCGCTCGGCGGACAACTCAGCATTGTCCAGTGCGGTTGCCCAGCCCTGTTTTCTCAATATTGCGCGCCAATCTAAATACAAAGAGCAAAAAGCAATGTTGCGGCGCCCTTTGTCGATAAGATGCTGGGTCATAGACTGGGCTGCTAATTCGTTATTTACCCCGTAGTTAATATCAAAAGGCTCGCTAGAAATATCCATTATTTCGGCCACAGGCGTCCCTGTGGCTAGCAGCATTTTTCTCGTTTCTTCAGTATGACGCGTGGAAGTAAGAATAAAGCCACTCACGTTCTGCTGGATATAAGACTCTACAGTACGCTCCTCGCCAAGCTCGGTATAGGTCGAGTCGCCAATCATCAGTGCATAATTGGCTTTGTCGGCAACGGCCTTCACGCCTAACATCACATCGTTAAACACGTTGTTTCCAAAAGACGGAAGCAATAACGCGATGGTTCTATTATTGTCTGAGCATAATGACTGGGCGGCGCGGTTCGGAATATAGTTTAGCTCTCGCGCTGCATTTTTGATCTTAAGGGCGAGTGATTTAGAAATGCCACTAGAATTATTAAGCGCACGAGATACGGTAGTTTTGTGAACCCCCAAATAATTGGCTACGTCTGATATTTTTGTGCGCGACTTTTTTACCTTACTCATTTTTCGATCTTTTTATGTGCTGCTAGTTCCGCTATCCCGCACGGAAGTGAGTGTTAATGTCGTGATGTTTACTTCGATATCAAAGGACGTATAAAGTCTTCCGCCTGCTGAGAAACACACTCGAAAGTTTGTGTAACATCAATAATGAATGCGTTTTCTTTAGAAGGCAGCTCTAAGGCTGCAAACTGGCTTTCGAGCATAGCATCACCGTTAAAAAAATGCTCCCGTTGTTTTAATCGCGCACTAAGCACAGACTGTGACGCATGAAGGTAAATAAAGTGGCAGTGAGGCGCGATATCTTTGGTTAGCACGTCACGATAGGCTGAGCGCAGCGCTGAACAGCTTATAACTACGTTCCGGCCGGCGTGAATGTGTTGCTTGGCAATCATGTTTAACGTAATTAACCACTCCCATCTGTCTGCATCCTGCAGTGGTATACCTGAAGACATTTTCTCTACGTTTGCCTCGCTATGGTAACGATCTCCTTCTTCAAAAGGCATGTCAAAACGTTGGGCTAAATGCTGGCTCAATGTCGATTTTCCCGTCCCTGAAACTCCCGAAACGAAAAATACATGGCAATGGGTCATAATCTTATCTCTCACATTAAAGTTCAGGAGTACATCAAGAGCGAGTTATTTGATCTCCATTTTACTCATAAATATTAGTTTGGAAACCGGTTGCGTTCAAGGGGTGATTATAATAGTGTTACCAGATAGCTATCTTGTATTAATAAATATTTAACATTGGCTGGGTTTTTCAACTTAGCTTGTAAAGGTAGCGGGTGATTTCCGTATTATGGCTTCGTCAACATTAAGACAGTGTCACTAACAGGTACCAGAGAGCACGTATGACCGATACTTTTTCCCTTCTTTTTGTCGCCATTTGCAGCATCGTGCTTCTCACATATTTAGTTGTAGTTAGAAAAGTTCATGCTTTTATCGCTATCCTTGTGGCAGCAGCGTTTGTTGGCCTTGGAACGGGAATGCAAGCGGCCGACGTACTGGCTTCCATGCAGTCAGGCATGGGCAACACGCTGGGATTTGTAGCGACCATTGTTGGTCTTGGTGCTATGTTCGGGCAATTCTTAGAAGAATCCGGCGGCATTGATAGGCTTTCGCAAACTATCAACAATAAATTTGGTGATAAGAATAGTCAGTGGGCGGTTGTGCCACTAATTTATTCATTGGCGAAGAAGTCAGGGAAATCGCTCATTTACTACGGTATTCCGCTTACTGCTGGGCTTGCCGTAACCCATGCCTTCATACCTCCTACACCCGGTCCCGTCGCGGTAGCCTCAATTTTAGGGGCAGATATCGGCTTAGTCATATTATTCGGCTTTATTGTGGGCGTACCTTGCGCATGTTTAGCAGGTCCAATTTATGCAACGTTTTTGGCCAAGCGCTTGTATGTACCGGTTCCTGCTCACATTTTAGAGGCGTCGCACAATAAACCTGCGCACCTTCCCAGTTTTGCTTCAGTGGCTGCGCTACTGATATTTCCTCTGGTGGCTATTTTGATTGGAACGTTAGCGAAGTTCACAATACCCGATGGTTTCTTGAAAGAGGCTCTGCTATTTATTGGTCATCCCTTCATTGCCTTGACCATCGCCACCATCGCCTGTTTTAAAGTACTTGGGAAGAAGCAGGGCTTATCTAGCGAGCAAATTAGAAACATCGCATCGAGAGGGTTAGAACCGGTTGCCTTGGTCATTCTAGTAACAGGCGCGGGTGGCATGTTTAAACAAGTACTCATCGATTCTGGGGCGGGGCAGGCTTTCGCTGATGTTGTCGCATTATCGCCGCTCCCACCATTGGCAGCCGGGTTTCTTATCGCGATTTCAGTCAGAATTATTCAAGGCTCGGCAACGGTTGCCATGTTAACAGCTGCCGGTTTAATGAGCCCTGTAGTGCAGGATTTGGCCTTTTCACCTGCCGTGCTTGCGCTGATGACAATCGCTATCGCAGCGGGGGCCACGGCCATGTCTCATGTGAACGATACGGGGTTTTGGATCATTAATCGTTATTTTGATATTTCGGTGAAAGACACCTTTGTTTCTTGGACGTGCATGGCGACCTTAATAGGGTTTATTGGGCTTTTTCTCGTACTAATGCTTGGTTTATTTGTCTAATGTCCCAAGCGGCTCAGACCCACTTGAATCGTTTTTGTGGAAACCGGTTTCAAGCTTTTTCAGCTCAAATGGCTTTAAGATTCACCATTTGAGGCATTATTACTAAACGTCTGAATATAAAGCTGCTCTACTTTATCTCGCGCCCATTGGGTTTTTCTAAGAAACTTAAGTGACGATTTAATCGAAGGATCGTTATTAAAGCAGTTCACTTTGATGCGGTAATACAATCCATCCCATCCGTAACGCTCGTGAAGTTGCGTGACGATTTTCTCTAGCGTTAAGCCATGTAAGGGGTTATTGGGTTGTTGATTCATAAGGTGCCGCTGCTTGTTCTAGATTAAGACCCTATTCTAGCACGAACCCACTTGCTGCGTATCAATGCGCTAGGCTTTACTTTCAATTGTTTCACACGAGGGTAATTGTTTTGTGTTTGGTATCAAAGGTTGGCTAGCATCGTTCACTTTCGTCGATGGACTTTGCACTGCTTTAGGCTTTCGCGGCGTTTTATAAAGCGGCCAAATAAGCTGTTCTTTCCAGTTGGCGTAAAACATACCCTCAATACCGTATTGTGCAGGATATTGCCTTGTGATCTTAGCGGTTCCAAATAGTACATCCCAGAAGAACAACAGGTTTCCATAGTTACCTTTGTAGTTGGTCACGCCGTCATCTGCTTTTAATCCATGATGCGCACTATGTGTAGAAGGCGTTGATATCGTGCGTTCAATTACCCAGGCCACAGGATGTAACCACCGAATACTGTACAGTGTTTTGTCCCATTTCCACTCTGCATGTGCGCCGGTGATAACGGTAAGTTTAACCACCAAGTATAAGGCATAGGTCCAACCCAAACCCAGGTAAATTAGTGCACCGGAAAACCAAAGTGAAGGCATAAACAGGTAATAGAAAAAGTTATTTCTGTAAATAATGCGAACACTCATGTACTTAGCGTTATGGTGTGCTCTATGTAGGTTGTAAAGAAATCGGGTGGAATGTGACAGCCTATGCCACCAATATTGCATCATGTCATCGAAAATCAAAAGTAGCGCTATGTGCGCAAGAATAGGGGAATCTACAAGTATTCCCTGAAGTTGAGGAAATGCCAACGCCATCATTGTTGCAGAACAAAAGAGAACCAGTGGCTGGGTTACAATAAATAAGAGTAACGTACCTATGAGCTCTACTTTTCCATCATCGCTCACTTCTGTCGCTTTTTTAAATAGCTTACCGTTCTTCGCTTCCAGTAAAGCAAACGTGATAAAAACCGCTAAAATTGCCCATTGATAACCCATGTAATAACTCCCACCAAGAGATTGTTGAGAGTGAATTTACATTGCGTTAACATGCAAGAATATATACTTGTATAGATTTGAATGTCATGTCTTACATTCACGGCAAACAGCAAACCACTATGCCTGACGAATACGTCGAGCTTTGTTTGCCTTTTGGAACGCTAAGAACCTATGCGGCTACCGCGACAATCCACGATAGGGGAAGTAAAAACAAAGGGCTGTCTGTTGTGGTATCAGGAGAAGTAAAGATTGGTAATTATGGCCTGGACGGCAGTTATCAAATTACTACTATATTGCGAAGAGGAGATACGTTTGGCGAGTTCACATTATATGCATCACTTGCAAGAACGCATCACGCTGAAGCGCTAACGGAATGTAAGGTTTTACAAATCCCTGAACCTGCTTTTCGATCTCTGACAAGCCAACATCCAGCGATTGCAGAATTCATCACCCGTTCACTGGCAATAAAGCTTCACTCGGCGCTGGAAAGGTTGGATGATATTCGACGCTTACCCACTCACGTCCAGTTAGCTAAGCTAATTTATCAATCGTATCTTACCTCTAAGCACGCCTTTATACCCTTAAGGCAGAGTGATTATGCTGAAAGATTGGGCGTTACCGTACTTACCGCACATAAATCATTAACGAAGCTGTATGATTTAAAGTTGATTGAAAAGCGCTACGGGGGCGTGGCAATTACCCAGGTCGAGCGATTGGAAGGTTTTTTAAAAGAAAGTTCGTCACTATTACCATTGTAAGAGCGGTTAATGCGCTCCACTTGCGAGAGCGCCAAAAGACCCTCCCTCAAATTTATTCCACGCCCGTGGCAACTCATACATCAAGTACTACGCTGGCTTTAGCCCGCCTAAAATAATGTGCTGGATGTTGCTTAGCGTGCTCTCGAAGAAAGCGGGATCGCTTAAGTCTTTATCTGTTACGGCTTTGATCTGCACGTTGAAATCGGCGTAATGCTGAGTAATGGCCCAAATGCTGAATATCAAGTGTATAGGATCAACAGGCTTTAGCTTACCCGCGTCAATCCATTCGATAATGACGGCGCTTTTCGCGTCCAGCAGTGTTTTGAGCGGCGTTTCTAATTCCTTTATTAAAAGAGGGGCACCTTGTACCACTTCCATACAAAAAAGCTTAGATTCAGCGGGACTGTCCCTCGACATTTCAAGTTTTACTTTAATGTAGTCGCTCAGGGTTTCTATAGGGTCTTGTTCTGCTGAAAAGCTCTGAAGGGGCGTTAACCACACATCTAAAAGGTGGGTAATAACCGATAAGTACAAACCCTCTTTACTTTTAAAGTAATACAGTAAATTACTTTTTGAGACATTCGCTAGTTCCGATACTTGCTCTACAGTGGTGCCACTCACGCCGTTCTTTGAGAACAAGGAAAGGGCAGCATCCATAATGCGAGTACGCTTTTCTAATAACGCTTTTTCTCTTCGCTTTTGCGTGGTCGGGCTAAATGCTCTCGCTGATTTCGTAATTGTTTGACCTTCAGATTTACTCACTACTTGTCTCTTCTTTACCGGAATTTCCGTGATCAGGCGCTTAGTTTACGTGGAGTTCTCGTCGCTATAAACCCATTTGCACAAATATGCACCAATTAAGTTCAATTGCACTGGACTTGGTGTTCCAAATTGAACCAATAAGTCCAATTTGGGTTGCAGAATTTTGTAAGTTGCTGAAATTTTTAAATTAAATAAATTGGCCTGCTTTATGCTGTTCACTAAGTATACCGCCACTTCAATGTTTTGAATTCGGCAACCTTAAAAAAAGCGGGATAAACCGCTTAAAACGCATACAAGCAGAGGTACAACATGGATATAGGTGTATTTATTCCGATTGGGAACAACGGCTGGCTAATTTCTAAAAATTCGCCTCAGTTCAAACCTTCCTTCGATCTCAACAAAGAGATTGTAATGAAGGCTGAAAAGTACGATATGGATTTTGCGCTCTCTATGATCAAGCTACGAGGGTTTGGCGGTGAAACCGAATTTTGGGACTACAACTTAGAGTCGTTTACGTTAATGGCAGGCCTTGCTGCTGTTACCTCAAAAATACAGCTGTATGCCACGGCTGCCACACTAGTCTTGCCGCCTGCAATCATGGCGCGCATGGCCAGTACCATCGACTCTATCTCCAACGGACGTTTTGGCGTAAACCTAGTGACTGGTTGGCAACGCCCTGAATACTCGCAAATGGGTATGTGGCCGGGCGATGAATTTTTCGGTAACCGCTACGAGTACTTGGATGAGTACATTCAGGTAGTCAAAGAATTATGGGAAACCGGAAAAAGCGATTTTAAAGGCGAGCATTTCCAAATGGATGATTGCCGAATGTTGCCCAAGCCACAGCGAAAAATTCCACTTATCTGTGCCGGTCAAAGCGCAGCAGGCATGGATTTCTCTGCCCGTCATGCCGACTATAATTTCTGCTTTGGTAAAGGCGTAAATACACCTACCGCTTTTGCACCAACCGCAGCGCGCTTAACTGAAGCGGCTGAAAAACACGGTCGCAGCGTAGGTTCAGCGGTACTTATCATGGTTATTGCCGATGAGACGGATGAAGCCGCCATGGCGAAATGGGAAAGCTATAAAGACGGCAAAGATCAGTCAGCGTTGGACTGGATGGCAACGCAAGGAGCTGCTGATAAGACATCGGGTAAAGACACGAATATCCGCGATATGACCAACCCAACCTCAGCAGTAAACCTGAACATGGGGACGCTGGTGGGTTCTTATGAGTCGGTGGCCTCTATGCTTGATGAAATAGCCACAGTGCCGGGCTGTGAAGGTGTACTGCTGACCTTCGATGACTTCCTTAAAGGCATGGATGATTTCGGCACTAAAATTCAGCCGCTAATGAAATCCCGTCAGCATTTGCTTAGCACATCGGGAGCCGCCTAATGTCAGCCGGTGAAATATTTGAGGTCTCAGGGTGCTTTCAAGCGCGCCAGACGGGGCTGCCCGTACTGCCAGCTAAGCCTGAACCGTTGACGTTAAACCCTGCGGAAACTGCCGTTATTGTGGTTGATTTGCAAAACGCTTATGCCAGTAAAAACGGCTACTTAGACAAGGCGGGTTTTGATGTGTCCACTACGGCGCCAGTCATTCAAAATACCATTAAAGTGCTTGAAACAGCGCGGGCTGCAGGCATGCCTGTGGTGTTCTTGCAAAATGGTTGGGATGCCGACTACAAAGAGGCGGGCGGACCCGGTTCGCCGAACTGGTATAAGTCTAATGCCCTTAAAACCATGCGCAAACAACCAGAGCTTAAGGGAAGTTTGCTTGCCAAGGGTACTTGGGATTACGCGCTTGTCGATGCGCTAAAACCTCAAGATGGCGACATCGTTATTCCTAAAACCCGTTACAGCGGTTTTTACAATACTAATTTAGATAGCATGCTGCGCGCACGGGGTGTTCGCAACTTAGTGTTTACGGGCATTGCAACCAATGTGTGTGTGGAATCCACGCTGCGCGATGGCTTTCACCTGGAATATTTTGGTGTGGTGTTGGCCGATGCGGCATATCAAGCTGGCCCGCCAGACATTCACGAGGCCTCACTTTTCAACATTCAGACGTTTTTTGGGTGGGTGTCTACCACAGCGCAGTTTTGTGAAGTGTTTGATGGAGCGAGTTAGGCGCTTTCTTCTTAGCTTCTACTAGCCACACAGACAAAAACAACACAATAAATCAGTTAGCACGAATTGAAGTAAATCATTTATAGGCTCTAGGCAGCAATGCATAGAAAGCGCAACGAAAAGGATAAGAACATGCCAAAGAAAGCCATTATTCCAGCAGGTACATCAACGCCAATAGCTCCTTTTGTTCCAGGCTCTATGGCTGACAATATTTTATATGTGTCAGGTACCTTACCGTTTGACGAAAACAACGACGTAGTCCACGTCGGCGACGCCGAAGCACAAACTCGCCACGTTCTAGAAACCATTAAAAGTGTTATCGAAGAAGCGGGCGGCACTATGGATGACGTCACCTTCAACTCAATTTTTATTACCGATTGGGATGACTACGCCGCGGTAAACAAGGTATACGCCGAGTACTTTCCAGGTGAAAAGCCAGCGCGCTACTGCATTAAGGTTGGGCTGGTAAAGCCAGAAGCCCTAATTGAAATTGCGTCTGTAGCACACATTGGGTAGGCGATTATGTTTGGACTTCCCGCGAACTGCGCCCACTGGTTTTATATAGGTGAGCTTTATGCATTCTGAAGTGCAGGCAAGCTACGCCCACATAAGCGGCGAAATGAACGGCGAAATGCGTAACAAGTTACATTACGAAGTACACGGTCTGACGTCGCCCGACGCACCTACGATTGTGTTTAGTTCAGGGCTGGGCGGGGCAGCTAAATTTTGGCAGCCGCAACTTGGCGACTTTGCCCAAGACTACAGAGTGATCACTTACGATCATTATGGCACCAACAAAAGTGTGGGTGACTTGCCAGCGAATTACAGCATTTCAAATATGGCGGATGAACTCGCTGCACTTCTTAGAAAACTTGAAGTGCAAGCGTGCCATTTCGTCGGTCACGCGCTGGGTGGTTTGGTGGGGCTTGAGCTTGCTTTGTCTGAACCTAAGCTTTTACAAAGTTTAGTTCTGGTAAATGCGTGGAGCAGTCCAAATCCGCACACATTGCGCTGCTTTAATATACGCAAAGCGTTATTGGCGGCTGGCAGAAAGGACATGTATTTGCAACTTCAGGCGCTGCTGCTGTTTCCGCCTGATTGGATAGCCGCGAATGCCGCACACTTGGCAGAGGAAGAGGCGCACTTACTCAACCATTTTCCTAACGAGGAAAACCTGCTCGCCCGCATTGGTGCCCTTAGTACGTTCAATATTGATAAGAGTTTGCACGCCATCACCACACCAACGTTAGCGCTTGCCAACAAAGACGACACCTTGGTGCCGTGGCAGCGTTCACAGATGCTGGCTGAAGCTATGCCCAACGCCGAATTGTCGGTCATGGAATACGGTGGGCATGCATCAAGCATTACAAACACAATTGCGTTTAATGAACTGCTGCGCAGCTATTTAGGGCAAGAGGCCTAACGTGAACATGACACTGCATCAGGCTATGAGGTGTTTCTTAGCTGATGAGGCGTATGCATTGTAAACAAGCTGCAAAGCTAAAGCCTCAATGACGTAATGGCTAAAAAGCGCTAAGCGCAAAAACCGAGAGCATAGCGTAGCGCTTAAAAGATTTGATAAAACTGGAATGAATTTAAAATGACTGATACACAAAATACAGAGTTTAAAACAACTAGCCCGCTTGACGAGGCTGGACTAGCCCAACTCTTTACCGATGCGCATACCCACACCAAATGGCTCGACAAACCTATTTCAGAAGCCGTGTTGAAACAGCTGTACGATTTAGTAAAAGTAGGCTCGACATCAGCAAATTGCAGTCCAGCGCGATTTGTTTTCATTACCTCAGATGAAGGGAGAGAAAAGCTCAAACCTTGCCTTTCAAGCGGTAACGTTGAGCAAACCATGACCGCACCTTGTACGGTTATTGTGGCCTACGACGAAGAGTTCTACGAAGAGCTTCCTATGTTATTCCCTTATGCAGATGCGAAAAGCTGGTTTACTTCAAGTCCAGAAGCGGCCTATGAGACCGCCATGCGTAATAGCTCTATGCAAGGGGCTTACTTAATAAGCGCCGTTCGCGCCCTAGGCCTTGACGCTGGCGCCATGTCTGGTTTCAACCCCACATTACTTAACGAAACTTTCTTTTCAGATAGCACGTGGAAGGTGAATTTCTTACTGAACATTGGCTACGGCGATAAAGAGAAAGTACATAAACGCTTACCTCGCTTAAGTTTCGAGCAAGCCTGCCACATCGTGTAACGCCAATTTAAAGGATATTTGTATGACTATTACAGCAATAAAAAACGCAGTAACAGAAGTGCTCCCCCCGGTAACTCCCGAGGCTTATCGAGAAGGTATGTCGAGTTTAGCGGCAGCGGTAAACGTCGTTACAACCACTGGCCCAGAAGGACATGCAGGCTTTACGGCGACTGCCGTATGTAGCGTAAGCGATAACCCTGCAACGCTGCTGGTTTGTTTAAATCGCGGTGCGTCTGTACATCAAGTTTTTAAAAACAGCACGCATTTGGTTATCAACACCCTTACTTCACAACATCAGTTAATTTCCAACACATTCGGTGGTAAAGCGCCCATGAACGAACGCTTTGAAATTGGTGATTGGGTTGAATCGACGACCGGCTGCCCAAGACTTGCCGACGCTGCAGTAAGCTTCGATTGTATTATTACAGACGTTAAAAGTGTGGCCACTCACGACGTTATTTTTTGCCAGGTAGTGGATATCAAGCAAGACCCAGAAGCCGACGCCCTTTTATATTATCAGCGCGGCTATCACAGCGCGTGCAAAGACGCATAACTAAAGGATTAGACAAATAATGAAAGTAGTAGGTCACTTTATTAATGGTGAAACCTGTACGCCTAAAGGGCGCATGCAAGATGTTTATAACCCAGCGACGGGCGAGGCAGAAAAACTGGTTTTACTGGCGTCAAAAGCGACGGTAAACGACGCTATCGTCAGCGCGCAAAATGCGTTTGTTGAGTGGCGTAATACGCCAGTGAGTAAGCGCGCTCGCGTTATGTTCAAATTTAAAAGCTTACTTGAAGAGCATGCCGATGAAATTATTGCGTTAATTGGTGCGGAGCACGGCAAGATAAGCCACGACGCGGCAGGCGAATTACAGCGCGGTATCGAGAATGTTGAGTTTGCCTGTGGTGCACCCCAGTTGTTAAAGGGCGAGCACAGTAAAAATGTTGGGCCAAGCATAGACTCTTGGAGCGAGTTTCAGCCTCTTGGCGTGGTGGCGGGAATTACACCGTTTAACTTTCCGGCCATGGTGCCTCTTTGGATGTTTCCGCTTGCCATTGTATGCGGCAACTCCTTTGTTTTAAAACCCTCTGAGCGAGATCCAAGCTGCGCTATTTTCCTAGCCAAGCTACTCAAAGAAGCAGGGCTACCCGACGGCGTTTTTAACGTTATAAATGGCGACAAAGAAGCGGTTGATCAAATACTAGATGACGAGCGCATTAAAGCGGTGAGTTTTGTGGGTTCAACGCCCATCGCCGAGTACATCTATTCGAAAGCCAATGCTAATGGCAAGCGCTGCCAAGCATTAGGTGGCGCTAAAAACCACGCTATTGTGATGCCCGATGCCGACATCGACAACGCAGTGAATCAGCTTTTAGGTGCTGCTTTTGGCTCGTCAGGCGAGCGTTGCATGGCGTTATCAGTCGTGGTTGCCGTAGGCGACAAAGTGGCAGATGAAATTGTAGATAAAATGCAATCAGCAATGAAAAGCTTAAAAGTAGGAGCTTTTGACGATGCGACTAACGATTTCGGCCCACTGATTACACTTCAGCACAAAGAGAAAGTAGAGGGCTACATAACCAGTGCGGCTGAGCAAGGGGCTGATGTAGTCGTTGATGGCAGAGCCCCTAGCGTAGAAGGCTACGAGACGGGGTTCTTCTTAGGTGCAACGCTTATCGACAAGGTTACGCCTGAAATGGCCAGCTACAAAGCTGAGATTTTTGGCCCTGTACTACAAGTTATGCGCGTTAAAAGCATGGAACAAGCTATGCAGCTCATTGACAGCCATGAATACGGCAATGGTACGTGTATTTTCACCCGAGATGGAGAGGCTGCCCGCTACTTCTCAGACAATATTCAAGTGGGCATGGTAGGCATCAACGTACCGCTGCCAGTGCCTGTGTCTTATCACAGCTTTGGTGGTTGGAAGCGCTCACTCTTTGGTGACCTTCACGCATACGGCCCGGATGGCGTTCGCTTTTACACCAAACGCAAAACCATTACTCAACGTTGGCCTTCAAGCGGCGTTCGAGAAGGAGTGAGCTTTTCATTTCCAAGTTAATGTCATGGCGTATTGACCTTGATTAACCATAAATGACCATAAGAACTTTGCCTTTGCGAAATAACTAAGCAGCCTTTATGGCGCAAAGTTGCTCGCAGCAGGTAAAAGAACAGAGATTTAGGCTCAGCCATGAGCCATCAATAATAACAATTTAAAACCGCAAGCCTTTGGCAGTTCCTCTCCAGTCCTGCCTTAGGTTTGCACCCCAGTGGCAATCGATATGCAGTTCACGTCGACCGTTACTCTTATAAAAATATCGGGACAACACCGCCGCAAGGCTTGTTAAAAAGAACTATAAACGAGAGTAAAACATGCATACGTTAAACACACACAAGCGTCTGCTGGCGTTAACCGTAGCTGTGGCGTTAAGTACGCCAGCGGCCTTTGCTGCAGAGAATGTTTGGGAAAGTATTGAAGTTACCGCGCAAAAGCGCAACGAGAATATAAGCGATGTGGGGATTGCCATTACCGCGTTTTCTGGTGAACAACTAGAGGCACTTGGCCTTGAAAGTAGTACTGAGCTTATCGCGTTTACCCCTGGCGTATCGTTGGCCGGTGATATCGGTGGGCAGCGCGCTATTTTCAATATCCGAGGCGTGGTGCAAAACGATTACGCTGACTTGGCGGAAGCGCCGGTGGCCGTATACGTTGACGGTGGCTATTTAGCCAGTACCCAAGCACAAACCTTTGGTTTATTCGATGTGGCTCGCATCGAAATTCTTAAAGGCCCACAGGGAACACTATTCGGAAGAAATGCCACGGGCGGACTGGTTAATACGATCACCGCCAAGCCCACTGCAGATACAGAAGGCTACGCGGAATTTACTGCCGCACGTTTCGAACAATACCGCTTCGAAGGGGCGATATCAGGCGAAATAGCAGACGGCATTTATGGTCGCTTTTCTGGGTTTACTAATCAGCAAGGTGAGATACTAGAGAATATTTATGAAGACGGTGCTGCACCCGATACCCGTTTAGGCTCTGTGGGAGGCGGTGAAGATGGGTACAACGATGATACTAAAGCGTTTCGTGCCCAGTTGCTGTTTGACATTGGCGAAGAAGGCTCGCTGCTACTAAGCGGTAACTGGTCAGATACAACCAAAAGTGAAGGCCCGTATCAGGTGGTGAACACCACCGAGATAAAAGATGCCGACGGCAATGTGATTGACGTTATTTACGCTGCTGACGACCCGCTTGGCTGTGACACTATTCAGGTAGGCGTGTGCGTAGACGGCAACTTCAATGGCGATCCTTTCCGTCCCGTTCAAGGCGGCGATTTCAATGGTAACTTCGACCCTGATGGATCGGGCAATAAAGTAAATAAAGACTTTGCCTTTGACGATCAAAACAAGATCAAGTCAAAAGGGCTTGCGGCAACATTAGACTATGCATTTGAAAGCTTCGATTTCTTCGCCATGTCTGATTACAAAGAGTTTAAACGTACCGTTGGCCTCGACTCCGACCAAACCGCTTCACCCGAACTTATTTTTCAATCTAACAGCACCATAGAGCAGTTCAGCCAAGAGTTTCGCTTCTCAGGTGAATCCGCAGACTTAAAGTGGGTTGGGGGGCTTTATTATCTGTCTATCGATACGGACTATAGCCAAGGCTTGGCGGGTTCACCCACCACCTTTTTCTTAGGCGGTGAAGAAAATAACACCTTGGTATCTCTTGAAACCGAGTCATACTCTGTATTTGGGCAAATAGACTATAGCTTGACCGACGACCTTGTTCTGGTTGGTGGGTTGCGTTACACCCGTGAAGACAAAGACTTTGTGGGTAATGTGTATCAAAACGAGAATACTAACGACCGAGTTATCGAAATTGACACCACAACGACGTCTTTAGAGACTTTGGTTGATTCTAACGATCAAAATCTGTGGTCGGCCAAGCTACAGCTGGAATACAGTGTGGGTAATAGCTTGTACTATGCAGGCATTAATCGGGGCGTTAAAGCGGGGAGTTTCAATGCCCCGCTTCAAGGAGGTTTCAGCTTATACGAACCTGAAGAACTTACTGCGTATGAAGCGGGTTTAAAGCACAGTTTTATGCAGGGAAGCGGCGTTTTTAATGCCAATGTTTTCTATTATGACTACAACGATTATCAGTCGTTTTCGTGGGTGAATAATGCGGGAGTGGTATCAAACGAAGAAGCCTCATTTAGCGGCGTTGAATTAGAAGTGTTCTTAACCCCGACAGACAGCTTAGATGTAATGGTTAACTTCTCATATACCGATGCAGTGGTTGAAGACTTAGAAGTGGCTTCTGGGTACTTTGCTGATACAACGCCGCCATTCACCCCAGAGTACCAAGCGTCTGCCATGCTTCGCTATAACTGGGACGCCTTCGACGGCAATATGGCAGCCCAACTGTCAGCCAATTATCAGTCGGAAACCTTTCACAATGCGCGGAATTTTACCGCTCATGAAATTGATAGCTATGCCACGGCTGATACTCGTTTAACCTGGGTAGACGCTGAGGACAAGTGGCTAATAGCGGCTTATGTAGATAACCTGTTTGACTCAGACCATGAACTTATTGGCTTTGACGTAACAGGTTTTTATGGAACCAGCCAGATTTCCTATGCGAAGCCTAGGACGTATGGCGTAACGGTAAGACGTAATTTCTAATTAGCGTAGTTGCGCTTTGTTTAACAATATAAAGCGTATTACCCACTTCTAAAAAGAAACGTGCGTCGCTAACCTAAATACCGACGTAGCAAAACGGTATTTAGGTTTTGCGTTAACAAAGCGCGCGAAGCGGCAGTATTTTTGCTTTTCTTTTTCGCTAGGGGCTGTTGACCTTTGTTGTACACCAAAGATCAGCAGGCCCCAATAAAGGTTAACAGCGAGCCTCTAATCTAATCGTTACGCCGTTGAGAGCGCTGATGCATTTTTTAACCTACTGCTTTGCCGAGCATGACGCTGTGTAAAAAGAAGCAACAAGTAATAGCAAACCCAATAAGGAAATAGATCGTGGATAACACCAACAATCAGACCATGACAAAACCTTCCCATTACGATGGCGATTTATGGAATGAAGATTTAGCGCCAACCAACGCGGAAACCAGAACCTGGGTGTGGAAAGACTATGCAGCATTATGGATTGCGATGGTGGTTTGTGTACCTACTTACCTCTTATCTGCCGGCCTGGTATCAGAAGGCATGAATTGGTATCAAGCGGTTGTCACCGTACTGTTGGGCAACATCATCGTGCTTGTACCTATGATGCTAATTGGTCATGCAGGTGCAAAATACGGCTTACCTTTTCCCGTATTATTACGTAGCGCATTTGGCACCAAAGGCGCGAAAATTCCTGCTTTGGCCCGAGGGCTTGTTGCATGTGGCTGGTTTGGAATTAACACATGGGTAGGCGGCAGTGCCATTTACGTTATTTTAAATAGCGTGAGCGGCGACGCTTTTGTGGGGCAGGCACTACCATTTTTAGGTATCGATATCACACAAACTCTGTGCTTCTTCGCTTTCTGGGTGATGCACTTGGTTTTTATAAAACACGGTACCGAATCTATTCGTTGGCTTGAAACTTTTGCTGCACCATTTTTGATCTTAATGGGCCTAGCGCTTCTTGGTTGGGCATATGTTAATGCTGGTGGGTTTGGCGAAATGTTGTCAACGCCGTCTCAGTTTGTTGAAGGTGGAGCCAAAGAAGGGCAGTTTTGGACAGCCTTCTTCGCCGGCTTAACCTCTATGGTGGGCTTCTGGGCAACCATGGCGTTGAACATTCCCGATTTCACGCGTTTTGCAAAATCACAAAAAGACCAAATGTTAGGCCAAGCCATTGGCTTGCCATTACCCATGGCGCTATTTGCCTTTATCGGTGTAGCGGTAACGTCAGCAACGGTCACCATTTATGGTGAGGCCATATGGGACCCTGTGGCACTTGCCGGTCGAATGGGAGGCATGGGTGTAGTGCTGGCGCTTGCAGCATTAGCACTTGCAACGTTAACCACAAATTTAGCCGCTAACATGGTAGCCCCAGCCTATGGTTTTTCGAATATGGCGCCTTCAAAAATAAGCTTCAAAATGGGCGGCTATATAACCGCTGGTATCGGCGTCGCTATCTTCCCTTGGAAGCTTCTTGAAACCGCGGGTGGCTACTTATTTACGTGGCTTACGGGATATTCTGCGCTACTTGGCCCTATCGCGGGTATTCTAATTGCCGACTATTTTATCTTAAGAAAATCGACCTTAAACATAGATGCGCTATTTCAACACGCTGGCGAATATGGCGCGAACAACGGTTGGAACATGGCGGGGGTGACTGCACTTATTATTGGCATTTTACCCAACATCCCTGGCTTTATGCACGCGGCAGGGTTTGTAGAAAGCGTGCCAGCTATTTTCGATACGCTCTACGCCTACGCATGGTTTGTAGGGTTAATCATCGCCAGCATGGTTTACCTGCTGCTCTCCAACAGAGCACCCGTCACTATGCAGGCAAAAAGCGCCTCCCAATAATGGGGTCAGAGTACATTTCTGTGTAACAAAAAATGGGGTCAGAGTCTGAGGGATCCCCACGAATTTAATTTCATGCGGTTCCAGCCCAGGCCCCGTCTACTATGGAGCTGTACCATTTGAGTGCAGC
>LUMJ01000096.1_pt1 | contig 31196 bp, 46 predicted proteins | sample 729631 | NCBI WGS metagenome assembly LUMJ01 (sample SAMN03860266, study PRJNA289734) | marine metagenome | biome: seawater column; feature: ocean; material: water; isolation source: Red Sea water column Station 22 - depth 500m | place: Saudi Arabia: Red Sea | collected 2011-10-15 | depth 500 m
AGTCCCCTTTTCTCAAGCTTTTCCAAAATTTTGTTCAGCTCGTCTGGTTTGATCTTTGTTACCCTTGCAATTTTATCAAATTTTTTGGCGCCGCTTCTAATCGCACCAAGTATGATGACATCCTTTGGTTCCTCTTCCATTTTTTTACACTATTTCGTCAAGCTCTTAAATCCTTTTCTGGTTCAGCCACAGGCACGATATGTATGTAATATGTACGTAAAAAACAGTAATTTCTAGACAAAAAAAGAGCTAAAAACTACCAAAATAAGTTGTTTTTTGTACCAAATCTAGGCGTAAAAAAATAGAAAAGAGCTAAAAATTAGTATAATTTAGTCATTCTAAATCCTGATGCTTTTTATCTAAATGTTCCTCTTTTGGGAGTTTAGTATTGCCCTGAAAATGTGGTTGAACTACAACACCACATATTTTACATTTTGAGTTTTCAAAATATTTTTCAACGTCTTTAGATCCGTCTGTCATTTCAATTTCTCACATTTGCATTTGTTGTTTTTCAATCCACATTTATTACAATAATGTCTTCTTGTGTTCATTCTAAATCCTGCTTGGTAAATCGCCTACATAATCTTTCTATAATCTATTCTAAAGGATACACGGAGATCTAGAGATAATTAGTATGTAAAAATATAACATTTTATGACAAAAAACACGTCAAAAACTACCAAAATAAGCTGTTTTTTGTACCAAATCTAGGCGTAAAAGCTACCAAAAACCGAAATGTGCGGTCTTGATGTGCTCCTGGAACTTCTCACGTGATATCCAGGCGCTGTCCTTCAAAGGGTCACATTGTGGGCACTTTACGCGTGGCTGTGCCTGTACTGGCTCCTCGACAGAGGTCTGTACGTTCACATGTGAGCATTCATGAGGCCTCTCCATATTGTGGTCAAATAGGCGCCATTTTCCAGTGTTGTCAAACCAGTCACGATCCCAAGAAAAACTACCGTCTATACCACATTTTTTACAAATCATAATACTCCCCAGTCAGAATTTATCTTCTGATTGATTTGACCATTTCTGTGAATTTTTTTAAACCGTTGGTTTGCTCCAACAACGTTCCGATCACCAAGCCGTCGGCCCCTGCCTTGATGATTGAGTTTGCGGTTTTCGCAGCTTTGATGCCACCGCCTACTATGATAAAGCCGTCAAAGACTTTTCTGACCGTTGCGACCATTTCCGGCGTAACGCTCTGTTTGGCGCCTGATCCCGCCTCAAGATAGACGAATCTCATACCTAGGTATTGGGCTGCCAGTGAATAGGCAGCTGCGATTTTCGGCTTATCGAAGGGGATTCCTCTAACATTTCCGAAAAACCACGCCGATGTACCTTCACCAATCACCAAATAAGCGGTTGGAAGTGCCTCAAGACCAAACTTCCTAACTAGTGGTGCCCCAAGCGTTTGAGCTTGAGTAATGTAGTATGGGTTTTCTGAGTTCATCAGTGAGGTAAACAGAATTGCATGTGCTTTTGGGACAACCCCTGTAATGTTTCCAGGAAACAGTACGATTGGCAGCTTGGTCTTTTTCCTCAAAATCCTAACAGCCTTATCCATCCCCATTTGATCAGTGGCGGATGAGCCTCCAACTAGGATTACGGGGAAAAGATCCTTCATGCTTTTAGATGCCTTGAAAAGATCTTTTGCTATCTTTTCGGCGTTCGATGTAGAGTTAAGATTTTCCGAGTCAACTAGCAAAAATATTGCTGTTTTGCCCCCCTTTTTGCACTTTTTTAGCCTAGTTTCGACCTTATTCCGCATATCTACGATCCGATAGACAGTCTCATTAAAACTTAATTGTAGTATTGATATACAGATTTGTATAGCTATGAGCGAGGACGAAAAATCCAATTTTAATGAAATTATTGGTAAAATTATGAAAAAATCACTGTTTACAGAGCGTCAAATTGAAATTATTTTAAAACAAAAGGGTGTGTTGGACGCACGATTTGGTTGTTCTAAAGGGGCTTACTATAGGCAGGTAATGCAAACACGAAGAAAACTTGAGGGGTTGTACTACTCAATCATCTTACTGGAGGCGTATGATGTGATATTTCCTAATGACGGTGATGTCACAAGGCTTGTTGATGTGATTTCCAGGCTAAAAGATCTCGAGTCTATACCAGCAAATCAGGAACAAATTATGAGTACAATAGAAACTGCCGTGAGGAAAATGGCCGTATTGTGATTTGATTGTGATGCAAATTAGGCAAAAGTGTGATGTTTATGAGTGAATGTTTGTGTAAATGTAAAAAATTATTGTCCTAGCATGATATATCATTTAAAATGTAATTTTATGTGATGTTAGTAGAAATACCAGATCCTAGTATTCTTCTGGGAATTGTGTTGGCATTTTTGGGCGGTCTGGTGACATTGTATCTGTACACCAAGTTGCGACGTGTTGGTGGTATGGAAAGATTCAACCCGACTAACTTTGAGCGTATCGATTTCTATGAAAAGGAGTTGATTGATATGAAAATACGCATGGATACTATGGAATTGGAAGGGGAAAGTTACACCAAGCCTGATTTAGGTAAAAGAACTAGTCGGGTGGTTGAAAAGCCCCGTGTTAGTAATGAGTATAAACCAAGTCCTGTGGCCAAACCAAGAGCCGCATCTCGTACTCCGAATATGAGCTTTGAAAACTCTATTGAGCATGTGTTAGGATTAATCACAAAGAGGCCTATGACATCACGTGATATTGAAGTGACATTTGGTGGACGATCACGTGAGCATGTTTCACGGTTAATGAAGAAGTTGTTTCGTGATGGTTATGTTGATAGGAACACCACTAGTAGACCTTACACCTATATGATTACTGAAAAGGGTAGAGAGCGAGTTAGTTCTAATGAAGGTGTCGTATACGCTGTTTCACACTAGTTATCTCTGTTTTTGGGCTATTCGTATGATTTGGTAAGACCATTCTCTTCCTACACGCGTACGCTGAATCCTATTTCGTGAGGAAAATCTGGCTAAATAGGTAGAAACCACGCTTAGTTTTATGGGCTCGTTGTATTCATCTTCATACTTCTCAAGTACTGATGAGGACGTAAATCGGCCTGCCGGGAAGGAGTTTTCTACTATATTCCAAATTTTCCCGCCTACCGAGTCCAAATCGGGGGTGTTTTGCTCGTCTTCTATATTCATCAAATCCATTAATTCAAAGAGTTTGAGGACTTTATCTTTGGTAACATTACCCTCAATATCGAATTTGTACTTGGCACCTTCCTGGTCCTCAAGGTTTATGCGTATTCGCTTCTGGTTCATGTCGAGATCATTGAGGATCTACTGTTAACACTTGAATTGATCCTATAAGTTTTGTTAACAAATGGATTTGTTAACTTTGACTGCCTAATTTGGTGAGGTTGTTAACACTGGCTGGAGTGGAAATAAGGGGGGTATGTTATGGTTTTATACCTAGAGTGGAAATTAGGGGGTATTTTTAGGCTATTAACTATGTTAAAAAGGTCAGTTCACACCTAGAATTGGAAAAGGAGAATAAAATATGGTTTTTTGGGAAAATTTTAACCTCAGATTAACAAATTAGTGGTCATGACGCACACGCCTATATTTCTAGTCTTTTTCTTTTAATTTTTTTAAAAAGGAATTAGAAAAATGAAATAAAAAATACTATGAAAATAAATATTTGAAAAGAAATGATGGTGTATGCGTCATGCGATCAGGCCGATCAAAACAAGTCAATGAGAACGATCAACCTAGTGAATTTCTACTACAGGATCCATTCAAGTGTTGATATGAAATAATTAATGATCTCAAAATGAGCACAACAACTTTACAGAATGTACAAGATCCCGTAGATAGGTTACTTGACAAAGCTGACAATGATCACCTATTAGTTAAGAATCCAAAAGCATTAACTAAAGATTACATCCCAGAGCAGATTTTACATAGAGATAAACAACAAGAAATGGTAGCACAATCTCTAATACCATTATATCAAAAATCAGTTCCTTCAAACTTACTAGTGTATGGAAAACCTGGAACTGGAAAAACTCTTGTCGTTACAAAAATTTTAAAAAAAATACAAGATAGAATTAGCAAAAACACTTACCAAATTAAAATTGCAATTACAAACGCAAAGGATCAATCTAACCTTGAAAACGTGTTAGTAGACCTCGGAAGACAGCTTGGACTTAAATCAAAAAAAACATCTAACGACAAACTTTGGATTCCAGATACCGGTCTATCAATCAGTGAAATTTTTAATCGTATTCTTTACATTATTGAAAAAAATAAAATAAACACGGTTTTTGTAATAGACGAGATTGATCACCTTGCCGAACTTGTTTCGAAGACCGGTAAGGATGTACTCTACTCAATTACAAGAGCAAATCAAAGACTAAAAAACGGCTCTTTATCCTTGGTTGGAGTTTCAAACGATCTTACTTTCAAAGAACGATTAGATCCCCGAGTGATTAGTAGCCTAAGCGAGGAGGAAATTGTTTTTCCTGGTTATACAACAAACGAAATAAAAGAAATTTTAGAAGACAGAATTAGAACTACTTTCGAAGAAAACGCAGTTTCACCAGGCGCATTGAATTTATGCGCATCAATGTCATGCAGGGAACATGGTGATGCTAGACTAGCAATCAACCTGTTAAGGGTAGCAGCAAGGATCACGCAAGAGAATGACAAAGTCATAACTGATGAACATATTCGTTTGGCGGATCAAAAAATTGATGTAGATGCAGAATCTCAAGTTTTGGAGACATTTTCTCTGCATGAAAAACTACTCATGATTACTGTTATGAAATGTGCTAATATTTCAACAGGTGATGTTTATTCCGCCTACAAATCACTTTGCAGGACGACCCAGCAAAATCCACTTACACAAAGACGTGTAACACAACTACTTTCTAAGATTGAATTAACAGGTCTTATTTCTGGTAAAATGACACATCAGGGAATTCATGGAAATACCAAAAAATTCAAACTAAGTATGTCACCAGAAAGGGCAAAAAACATCCTAAAAACAAATCTGGATAAAGAAATAATTCAAGAAATATTATAATCAGTTCTTGGCACTATTTTCTTAACATTTTTTCTAAAACTGAAAATGTCTTTATAACACAAAATCTGTATTTTTCAAATTTTCTATTCGTACCTATGAGTTTAGGCGCAGGCCCAAGATAGTGTAGCTCTCTAATGTAATTTCCAATCCTTTGCTCGTTTGGCTGTAGTTTATGCGCATATCTATTCCTAATTCTGGATAATAACTCAACATTTTTTTTGATATTATCTTTAATCAGACCCGATTCAGTCAGTATGTCCATTTTGAGATTTGACGTAAATAACGTAGTGTCAATTGATTTTGAAGGAATATTGAATCTCTTTTCTAAAATTCTATCAATCGTATTTTCAATATACATATGACCCACTAAAAACAAATCTCGTTCATTTGTAGTATCAAGAATCTTTTTTAGACTAGAATCAGATAGTGATTTTTTCATAATTACTCAAAATTAATGTATGATTCAAGTGTTACTTGGTTGAAGACCACCACAGAAAGATCCGAAAACTCCTTTCCTTCTAATTGGTTAACCATACCATCAAAACAAATCTCATTTTCTGTGGTTAATGCCTCAAATACCTGTACTTTCATCTTGGATGTATCAAACCCATTTCGTTTTAGATATTTTGCAATCTCAGACGGCATGAAATGTTTTTCAGGATCTTTAGGCCACGGTCTCGGTACTAATATTACATTATATCCATCGATAAGCGCCTTCTGAACTTCTATTTTTTTATCTTCAATTGATGTTGTTATATGCATTGTAATTGTCTTCGACTTATCAAGGGGCGTTTTAGCTTTTGAGGCAGCTACCTGAATTGAGCTAATTCCTGGAATTATTTCAACATCTCCAAAAATCTCAATTAATCTATCTACAACTTCCGACTCGGAAAAATTAACATCCCCCGTAAACGGAACAACTAGAACCCGATCGCCTAACTCGTGATTAATTTTTTGATAAATTTTTTCCTGGCTGTCCATTGTGATTTCATACACTTCTTTATTCTGGATTAAATCAGAAATTATGTTAAGCGTGTATTTATAACCCACAACAAAATCAGAGTCTAAAATTATTTTCTTTACTATTTCCGTGACATAATTTGGAGAGCCCGGACCTACTCCCACAGCATAGACAGTACCCATCTCATTTCGTTACAAGTTGTTTATCTTTAATGTATTTTACAAAACGAGACCAATCAACCTTCATAAATTTCATAGGAGCCTTAATCGGATATTTTACCCAATCCTGTACAACTGAATACTGATATTTCTTTGTTTTATCATCTACTAATATTTCTAAAACCAACGCGCTTCCCCAAATCTTTTCTTCTACATCAATGTTTAAAATATCATTAAAACTAATCTCTTGATTTTTTTTATTTTCCAAATCTCTTTTCAGGTTTTGTTCATTATATCCATCCTGAATAAGCATAACATCTTTAGATTGTAATAGTCTAACAACCTGTCTTTGTGTAACTGCGCCCCACCATCTCATTTTTGATTCAGTTTTTCTTATAAACATCAAATGATTATCTGTTAAAAATAACATGCCTTCTAGCGAACGACCCCCTACAAACTCTTTCCCCTCTCTCCAAACCGAAAGAATATGAGCCTGAATTTTTTCGTTTGATTCCATATGAAACACGTTTTTTTGACTTGATAAAAAGGGATCCTGCTAGCTTTTATGTGACATGCCAAGATCAGTTTTGTGTATTATGCAGTTTTGTTTATTTTATTAGTACTAGGATTTGGTGTTATAGGCACGGCACTGGCACAAAGTGATGATCAAAACTGTAGAATATCAGACAATAATTCTGATTGTGTTGTTATTTTTCACGTCATAGATGGCGATTTAGTTATAGAACTATTTCCAGAAGACGCACCTCAAACAGTAGAAAATTTTTTGCATTTAACGGAAACTGGATTTTATGATAATACACTTTTTCACCGAATCATTGAAGGTTTTATGATTCAAGGCGGTGATCCAAACACCAAAGACCTTTCAAGTGGAGCAGGAAACACTTGGGGAAGAGGTGGGCCAGGTTATACTATACCCGCTGAATTTAACGACCTAAAACATGATCGTGGAATTGTTTCAATGGCTAGGAGTGACCATCCAGATAGCGGCGGCTCCCAATTTTTCATAGTTCATCAGGACTCACATTTTCTAGACGGAAAATATACCGTCTTCGGTCGTATAATCACACAAGACAGTTTTGACACACTTGATAAAATAGCAAGCCGAGACACCATTCCGGACACAAATATTCCGATAGCTTACACACACACTACAATTGTATCAGCAGAGATTATTCCAAAATCAGATGTAGAGAATATGCTAACTCTAGATGAACCAAACCGTACTTTCAGCTCTATGATGCAAAGTGATCAATATACAAATCGAAGTTTGGATTTTTCATTTGCTATTCCTACAGGGTGGACAGTTGAGAAAAATGATAGAGAGGAGTCAGATGTTGGTGGGCGTATTATTACATTATACGGCCCATCCGTAGAAGGATCAAGCCCAATAATTTACATAAACGTAGATGGCTTCCAAAAGTTTAATCCTGATACTGAAACTGCATTCGCAAGAAACTCATTTGAGAATATGGTAAACGCTTTGTTAGAACGATATCATCAGTTAGAGGAACAAGGTAATGTGGTTTTAATATCTGAAGGACCCGGCGTAATAAACGGAAAGGATGTGTACACTATCACAGGCACACAACTTGATTTCATATTGGGCGGTGAAATAAAATTCAAACAAACATTATTCTCTAGCAAATCCCTCGTATACGGAATTACATACTACAACTTCAGTCAGAATTTCTCTGACGAGATTGATACTTATGAAAACTTTGTATCAGATTTTACAATAATCTCTGAAGAAAAACAAAAGCAAAACATAGAAGAGGCTCGTGAACAAGCAGAAAAGACGGCTGAGGAACTTGAATTTGCTACTGATGAGTTTGGGGAGGTTATTTTTAAAGAACCTGAAGAGGTAGGCGGTGGTTGTCTTATAGCTACTGCCGCATTTGGCTCTGAGCTCGCACCTCAAGTCCAGTTACTAAGGGAGATCCGTGATAATACGGTACTCCAAACCGAGTCTGGCACTAGTTTTATGAATGGTTTCAATCAATTCTACTATTCATTCAGTCCGATAATAGCTGACTATGAAAGGGAAAACCCAGTCTTCAAGGAAGTTATGAAACTGGCACTAACTCCTCTTTTGACGTCATTATCTTTACTGCAATATACCGAGATTGATTCCGAGTCTCAGATGCTTGGGTATGGCATTGGTATAATATTGCTAAATATTGGAATGTATTTTGTTGCTCCAGCAGTTCTGATAACGAAGATTAGAAGTTTCTACAAGTTACAATAAAATACCAGAATTTATCAGAATAATTATGAAAAAGGAGTATGTAGTGGTTCGAATTGACGCAGCTCAAGACGGGGCACCATATGTTGTTGTTTCACTATCATCCAAAAAAGACGTCCAGGACAATAACAGTTCCATGCCATCGCCATTTGGCAAGGGTAACGTCATGGGATTTACCAACATGAATGATATGGCAAAGGAACTAAACAAAATGATGACAGGGGGTGGCATGATGGGTAACACTACAGCCATAAAACTAGACATGATTGAATACAAGAATCTGGCCCTTTCTGTCGGCGACAAGGTTTTCTTGGAACTTTCAAAAGCTGAGAGCTCTGGCGTTTAGTTAAATTTTAGACCCAATTTCTAGGGTACTATCAACCATAGCCTCTAGCCTTGCTTTTACACTGCCATCAATTATCTCGTCATTTTGGATGGTATCTGCAGTGACAAAGACGGCCCTTGGGTTTGTAATGACATTAAAGTAAGACATGAGTTGTGTAAGCAAAGTTTGCACATCCACAAAGCCAGAGTTGCTTGACGCTAAGACAACCAGTCCAGCAGCCTTTCCTTCCGTTTTTTTGTAATCAATATACTCGAAGAGGTTCTTCAAGGCGGCGCTGAAAAACGAGTTGTAAATCGGAGTTCCTACGAACCAAATATCTGCTTCTGTGATGTCCTTTGCCGCCTGCTTTGTGGTTTCGCTGACGTTTCCGTCGCCAGTATAGTAGTCAATTCCACCTTCTGAAAGGTTGATTAGCTTTGCATCAGACTTTTGCTTGACATACTCAAAGACATACTTCATCAAGGCGGGAGTCTTTCCGTTTTTTCTCGGGCTGCCTGAGATTACCACAACTTTTGCCATTTAATTTCGTAAAAGCGAGGCATTACTTAGTTTTTGCATCTGACTAATGGTTTGATACGCTTTTATTCTGATAAATTAAACAAGTCAATATTCGAAGTACCAAATCGTCTAGATTAGGGCTACAACCGTACCATCTGGTAAGAATGGGACTCCATTGTTTGCTCTAATCTAGCGAATTATGTTCTGCAATCATCTTTTCTAGCTTCTCAACATGCAGGGAAGGGTCATCCTTGTGGATGTCAAGCTGCCCGGTCTCCGTAACTGTCAATATTACAATCTGGTCCACCTTCTCGCCGGTTCGCTCCTCCCACGCGAGCGAATAAAATGTTGATTGGATAAGATAATTCTCGTTAACCTTATCGCGCTTTCTTGACGCAGTCTTAAAATCAATGATGGAGAGCTTTCCTTCAAACTCAGCCACACAGTCAATGCGACCTGCCAGTTTCAGCCTTGAAGAATAAACTGCCTTCTCCAATCCTCTAATTCTGTTAATCTTATCCAGGGCTGGCACCATCAGACCAAACAATCCGGCTGCAACAACACCATGGTTGCCAACAAGGTCGTTTTCAGGCTCGTTTGACAGGCACGATTCTATTATTTTATGGACTTTATCTCCACGAATTTTTGCAGTACGCATGACATAATTAGCCACGTCTTCACCCACATTGTTCCTCCATTCTAGGATTCCCTCAGGCGTGAAATTCTTCAAAAGTGATGTAATTGAAAGGAACGTGCCGTCAGGTGTCTCATAATGCCTGACCCCATCGATCTGAATTTGTTTTATTTCTGGGAGTTCAGGAGCAGGCAGGTGTGTAAATGGCATGTTTTATCCTCAAAACCTCTATAATAAAAAGTGGAGAGAGAGATACGCCAACCAAGTAAAACTCGATTTGGCGGTCTCCTTTTCCATTAGCTGTCTAAAATACAAAGTACTAAAAGATTATGGATGAAAAATACTAGACATCCATCATACATAGATGTCTACAAACCATTCTCTATTAGCAGTCCGCTTAATGTCTTCTTCTTGTGATCCAACCTTTTGCAGAAGCTAAGCTTCTTTTTGCTGCGGCTAGTTGCCGTCTGGTATGTCCTAACTTAGCTGCTCTACTTCGGTCTAATGTTGATAGACTCATTTAGTTCTTTAATAATCACTGTAATCATTATATGATCTTGTCATCTTCTGTTGATAATTTTGATTATTTGTTTTGGTGTGATATTATTTTCAAAAAAAAACAAAAAAATTACGATATAAAAATTAATCTTTACTGTTTATCTTTATTAGACCCATTTTAATCGCAACTAAACATGGGAGAGTCGCTAAAACTTTGTAATCATGGCGTACTACATAAAAAGACGGAGCATGTCTATCAGTGTTTGTATTGTAAGGAGGAATTTGAAACAGACATAGCTATTCCTCCCTTTAATCAAAAGGGTAGTAGATCAACAGGATGATCATTGTAAATTGATTGTGAATTTTTTCACTTAAAATCGTCTTTATTCATCCAACCTGCATTCTTGTCAGGTTTTGCCTGGGGTTCTTGTTGAGGTTCTTGTTGCGGTTCTCTATATTTTGGTGGCTCTGGTATTTGCTTACCAGAGAAAAATTGCCCTCTAGGATATTTTTCAGCTGGTTCCGGTTCCAGCCCAGCATTTTTGCGTCTATATTTCCTTAACATGCGCGGAAGTATTCTTGCTAGTGGAATGATCAAAAAAATGAGGTATATCCACATACCTCCGGTAGGGTCACCTTCCATATTGAATTACGATAATCATGTACTATTTCTTTCTTCTTTTTATTAATGCAGCAAACTGGAGGAGTATTTCTATTAATTTTTTAACCCATTTCACATAAATATGGTAATTAATTATTTTTTTGCATGGGAAAAATGACATGTATTGTATGTGGAACTGGATTCTTCAGTCCTGATGATTCTCCAAAGTGTGGAAAGTGTAGAGACCAAATATCGCAGGAAAGTCATGAAGAACACTCTTGTGGCTGTGGACACAGTCACTAGACCTGCGAAACAATTCTTTTATGATCCGATGAAGGTGACAGTTTGATTTGGTTGTGCTAGAACTTCACGGCTCCGGTGGTTATATTTTTGCTGATATTACAGATGAGCAGGCAAAAAAGGCAGATCTTGGTGTTGGCAAGTGTTTTCTTGCGCCAATTGGCAAACTACAGGAAGAAAATATGCACAAATACTTTTGCAAGAAATGTGAGGCCGAGTTTGATGGATCACCAAAAATTCAGGTTGAAGAAAGTCCTAACGAAGTAGTTGCGGACGGATTGATTCTGGCAGAGAGGGGTCAGTATACATGTGATAAATGCAACTCTATAATTGGTGAATATCGTGTCTTTGAGAAAGGCTGAGCATATGAGGATTTTTAAAAAATTTCAATGTGACAATTGTGAGGAAAAGTTTCGCCATGAAGCAGATCTAATGCACCATAAATTGTTAAGACATTCCAAGGATTCACGTTACGACTGTAGGGCATGTAATGAATATTTTGACAGTATGGAGGCAATGCGTGATCACATAAAGAAAAACCATTCGTACAAAAACTAGCTGCAAGTCAAGCAAGAATTTTTAGTTGACAATTTTATATTTTTTCAAGAACTTTTTGAGTTTTTCATGTCTTTCCTTTTCTGGCATTCCTTTGCAATAGTACCGATAAATTAGATATGATATTACAAAAGCTGCCCAAGAATACATGAACAGATAAAATATTATTTCCGTAGACCCATGAGGAATGGGCGTTTTATTTTTTTCAAAATTGAGCGTTAGTGCAAGTGCAATCATATTAACAAGATCATTTAGCATTAGTATACAGTTTCTTCAGTAAGCAATTAGCTTTTTGTCTTTCTCTACAAAGACAAGTTACGAGTTTAGAAAAATTATAGTATGATTTCTATCTTCCGACCATATTTTTCTAGCAATCCATCATAAAGTTTCTTGCGATCTAACTTGATATTTTTTTCACCATCATACATTTTTGTAAAGAAGCATGCAAGAACTCTTTCATTATTTTTGTCAAAAAATCTGACGCTGAAGCTTGTTCGTTCCGGCTTTTCTTCTTCTACAAACTCTGCACTTTTTATCATGTCATTGTTTATGTGCATGTGACAAGGACCATCGTTATCTCCTATTGTTATCCATTGATCCCTTTGCCTTATGTTAAGGGAATTACTTCTCATCTCGCTAGTAGCGCCATTTGATTTAACTATCATCAAAACATCATCTATACTTACTATGTCTGATAAAATATCTTTCAGCATCACCATTTAATCTCCTAGAAGCTCATTAGTTTTTTGTTTCTTTTTTTAATGTGTACACACCAAAACAAATCATCAGAAGCCCAACAACTACCCAAACTAAATCTACTTCAACACTATCTATTCCATAGATATAATTGAATGGTGTTGCAACAACCATCCCAAGAATCACAAAACAGACAGATACGATTTTTTTGCGGCTTGACATTTTTGTTCTTATCTGATATTATGTTCTGGTATTTTTTTCCTTTCGTAACTTTTCCTGTTCATCAAGAGCCTCTTTAAGTTCCTTGTATTCCTGATGAAGTTGGAATTTTGTATCTCTAATCTTTGCTGAAATCCAATCAATTTTCTTCTGTATCTGCTTATCTTTTTTATCAAAATCCATGATTTTCATAGAATGACGATGGATATAATTATGAAATAACTATGTCTAAGCTTGTCTAATTAATTCAGAAAGATGTTTAGTTTTTCCTTCTGGCAGTTCTGTTATTCCGCCAATCAAGCTATCGGTCATAACACCCTTGGCTGCAAGCACTTTAGCTGCCATCAGTGAAGTTTTTCCAGCCATACAAACTAGTAATGGCTTGCTGTCACCTTCTAGGTCTTTGCTAAGTGATTCTGGAATTTGTTGTGTTGTTAGTAGTTCCTGCGCGGTTCTTGCATCTGGAACACAAATCTTGCTCTTGTCGATGCCTAGAGATTTTGCAATTAGTTCTATTCCCGGTTCCTGTGGGGTATATTGGGCATGAATCCAGATTACTTTGTCATAACCACCTGCGTTTGCTTCCTGTAGGGAGACTTGCATAGGACCTTCCTGCCCAATCATTGCAAGGTTCTTTTTGTACTTTTCAATTCCGTCACAAATCATTGCTACAAACTTTCCGCCTCCTTCAGCACTTGCCTTCTGTAATATTGCATAAAGTTCGAGAGCACTGCTTTCGCCCATGTCGTGGCCTTTTTCTACAAAGAACTTTAGTAGTAGTTTTGCCTTCTCCCAATCCATTTCTTGTTGTTCAGCGTATATCTCAGGATTGTATAACGTCAAGCCGTCTGCATTTGCTTTTGTCCTAATTCCTGCAACGTCTTGGTTTGTAGGCGGAAATATTACGTATACAGATTTTTTTCCATATTTTTCAGAGATGTATTTGCTCAAACCGCCAGATGTTCCGCCTGTACCAAATGTACAGAATATACTAAAGTTTTCCAGTGAGTCTCCATTTTCATGTAGTTGTTGGTCAATCTCAGCTGCGGTAACAGTTCTATGTGCCTCAATATTCAGCTGGTTGTCATACTGTGCTGGACAGAAGAAACCGTAGCTCTTGGCAAGAAACTTTGCCAAATTTATGATGTCTTGTTTAGCTAAAAGTAATTCTATCTCAGAGATTTCTTTATCAAAAATGTTTGTGTCAAACCCAAAATTAGATAATTGCGAACGAACGTTAGCGGCAGTTGCTTTTGCTACCATAAGATCTTGTTTACCCTCCATTCCTGGAGCAGGACAAATGTCCATGTCAAGATCCATGGTGCGTATATTTCCATTTCTTAACTCTTCAAATACTCCCTCCTGCAGCTTTCTTGAAACAAGCGCAATTACATTTAATCCAAGTTTAGATAGTAATCCAAGTGCTATTCCAAAGTTACCCGATGTGGCTTCTATTACAGTTTGACCACTCTTGAGCTTCCCTGTAATAATGGCGTCATGTATAATGTTGGCTGCAGGTCTGACTTTGATCGAGCCTGTTAGTAAGGTAGAATCTAGCTTGCCAAAAACTTTCAGATCTGTATTATCTAGATTTAGTTTGAATACATTTTTTGCACATTCTTTAAAATCTTCAGTCATATCAACAAGCGGTGTTGCGTTGATAACCTTTGTTTTGCTCCCTTCTTCCAGATGTGGAACCTTACTCCAAATCTCTTGTTCAAAGCGCTCAAGCAGAGCATTATCAATTCCTTCAGTCATATGAGCAAATAGATTAGAGGATCAATTTAGAACTTTCACTTATTGTCAGTTTGGCGCCGGTAGTGCTTTTTGTCGGTGTTCTAGCATTAGTTGTTTCATCTCTTTTCGTCTTGGGTTGCTACGCAGTTTTGTTGAACAACATGGACATCTCATACCATCCCATTTTATGAAAAGCTGGCAATGTTGGCAGCGTTTCTGGCCATCTAGATATCTCATGCCACCAACTGGTTTTTTTGCCTTGTATTCTACACAAATATTCTTACACGACATAACATTTACACACCTCCGGTAAGTTTCTTTAGAAGGTCAGAAAATTCATGCTCAGAATAAGGAGGAATTTTCAGCACTTGCATATTTTCCTCAACGTGGGATTCCGATTTTTGACCAATAAGGGGAGCAAGTACACCAGGTGTTGATCTGATAAACTGTAGTGCATTTACTGATGGGCTTGAATCGGAAAATTCAGGCTTACTTTTAATCCATTCCAAAAGCTTGCCTTGCATTAATGGTACACTGGTAAAGACACCAATATTGTGATGGATGGCGGATTCCAAAAAAGTCATTTTGCCGGAATTGACTGGTTGGTTTTTTTGCATAAGCGCCTGATCAAAACTAAAGTTGTATGGCAGCTGAACAAATCTAAATCCGTGGTTGCTTCCACCAACTTCTTTTGCAAGATCAACTACTTGGGAAAGTGATAAAAAACCGGATTTGTCTTTTGAAACTCTAAAACATTCCCAAGTTGCCAAACCATAAAATCTAATACTTTGTTCTTTTCTTTTAGTTTCAAAAAACTTGAAGATGTTTTTTAGATGCGTAATAAATTCGTCATGAGACATTTGTGGTTGACCCTCTACAGCATTATGTAGATACATCAAATCAATGCAATCTAACCCCAAGTTTTTCTTACTACGTGCTAGTTGGTCTTCAAGGAACGGGATTGTTATGCAGTTATACTGTGCTGAAATATCACCTTCTTTTACGATGCCCTTTTTCCCAAATTCTTTCATGATGTACTGCATAAAATCTTCTGGTACGTCAGCATCATTGGTAACATAACCATTTTTAGTTGAGACAAAAACTTGATCACGAGTAATTTTTTCATGTTCGATTAATTCAGAAATTGCTTTTCCGACAGTCCTTTCAGATTTTTGCGCACGATAATTTATCGCGGTATCAATTACATTTATGCCCTGTAAGATAGATTGTTTTATTGCATTCTTTTGTTGCCTGTCAGTTTCCAAATCTGGGTTGCCTAGGTATGTACCAATACCAATATTTGATAATGTTAGTTCATGAATTTTCCTAAAGTTATCCTTATGCGCTGTAGATCTGGTAGCAAAATCTGACGTTCCTTCTGCAGTTGCAAATCCTTGAATCATTTCTCTACCTGGGTATTTCAGATCTCAGCTTTTCATAAGCTAATGGGGCTTGGTCCTCTTTCAAAATTATTACAATTCCATCTTGACTAAATAATGCATCAACCAATACGATTCCATTTCGATGGAGGATTTCAGTTACATAGGAAACAACATCTGCTCTGTTTTGTTCGGGTATGGAAATTTTGATTTTTGCCAATCCTGAACTATACAAATTTTCTTTTGGGAATGATGAAAAAATACGTCTTGTGTCATCCGAGTCATCAGTTAAAATTCTAAAGGAATCACCCAATCTGAAAAACTCGGAATTGGAAAATGCTTTTTCTGCCTCTGCAAACATTTTAGCCATGTCTTGATCAATAAGATCTTTCAAAGTCCATTGCATGCCCATTATGCGGTCAGTCATGGAAAGCCTTGCATCCTTCAATACAGGCTCTTCTGTTATGTCCTCACTGCCCTCAAAGGAATCGGCATATCGCTTTATGGCAACTACTATTGTATTCAGATGAACAGAATTACCTAGTTGCTTTTCAACATCAGGCTGAATTTTCACTGCGAGAGCTGTATAATTGATAATATCCATCTTCATGCAGTCATGGATTGACCTATTTCTGGTAATTAAATCCCGGACAACCTCGGGGACAGATAAACCAGTAGTTCTCATAAAAACCATATATTATGTCAGTTATAATAGTATTTTGTAAATTTACAACTATAACGTAATATTACTATTGATTAATAAATAAACTATATATAATGTCATGTATATTACAATATTAGGTGAAATATGACAAATGTTCCACGATGATGAATTCGATAGGCTCTTCAAGCAGATGTCTGGTTCATTCATGAACCTAGACGATGTATTTGAGATGCTGAAGAATGCAGGAAACATCTCAGGTCCAATTTTTTATGGTTATACAATGACCACTGGTCCTGATGGTAAGCCTGTAGTAAATGAATACGGAAATGTAAAACCAAACATGCTTCCGGCACAGGAGAAAAGAGAACCACTGATAGACACTTTGGTTGACGAGAAGGAAAAGACACTCAAAGTTGTTGCAGAAATGCCAGGCGTCGAAAAAAGCGATGTCAATGTAGTTGTGGGGGCTGACAAAATAATTCACATAGACGCAGAACGTGGTGAGAAAAAATACCATGTTAAAGTACCAATAAATCACAAGGTAGATGCCGAGTCTCCCAAAGCCACATACAAAAATGGTATACTTGAATTGGTGTTCAAGCTAGAAGATGAAAAGTCAGGGGGAAAAACGGTAAATGTACTTTAAAACCCCTTTTTTTCATTTTTCTAAAAACTAGTCACCAAATATGAAATAGCGATCAAAGATAAATAGCTAAGATATGTTTGGAAAACTATGTCATATAGAGGAACAAAGGCCAGAAAACCAGCGGGTAAAAAGAATTGGGCTGGTTCAAAGTTCAAAAAAACTCAGGACAAAAAACTGAAGGGCAAAAAATTATCCTCAGGTAGAGGAACTGGTACCAGGGTATACAAGGCTACCAAGTCAAAGACTACTAAGAGAAAACCAAGCAAAAGATCAGGCAGAGGATACTTAAAGTAGCACTATCCTAACCTTTTTCATTTTTCTAAGACGGCGATTGCCCTAACAGGAGATCCTGTAGCATTTTTTAGCTTCAGAGGAAGCACAATTAAGTGAAATTTCCAAGATTTGATTTTCTCTAAATTTGCTAGATTTTCCAAAATCAATATATTATTTTTTGAAAATATGTGATGAACAGAAAAACGCTTACTTGCCTGAAAATCAATACTTGGAGAGTCTATTCCAACAAGGTTGGTTTTTTTGGAAACCAGATATTTTGCAGCTGTTATTGATAAACCAGGATTTTTTATAAAATAGGAATCATCATGAAGCATTTTTTGCCATGCGGTCCAAAAGATAACAGTTGAACCAATGGGAATCTTTCCATGAGTTTTTTCAAATTTTAGGATATCTGTTTTTGTTATTACCCGGTTACTCTTTTTTTGCAATTTTATTAAAATTGCATCACGAATCAGTCTATTTGGATTAATTTCATGAATTTTTGTGCCGCTTCCGATGAAGTGGTACGGCGCATCTAAATGCGTTCCAGTATGTGAGCTCAAAAACAAAAGCTCCAAATTGTAACCATCATCTTTGATGTTTTCCCATGGGATAAAATTTGGTTGTGGGGAACCAGGAAAAGTGGGAATCTTATCTGATACCATTAGTGTAAGATCTAAAATTTTCATAACAACACGTATCCGTCCTATTTAATCAGTTTTTAATGAAACATTAAATATCATTTTACCTATTCTTGGTTGTGCCTATTGCATACGTACTCATAAATTCTGATCTAGGAACTGATGAATCAATAATTAAAAAACTCAAAGAGATTTTATCGACCGAAAAGGATGTCAAATTCGAAATTAAAGGAGTTTATGGAATTTATGATATCATAATCAAACTAACTTCTAGTAACACAGAAAAATTAAGGAGTATTATTACATATAAAATCAGAAAGATTCCTCAAGTTCAATCAACACTGACAATGACTGTCATAGAAGAACAGGAAAAATCTTAGATTTCTAATTTTTCTTCTTTTGTTTGATGGTGATCAATTATTGGAAAAAAACTCAGAACAAATATCAAACAATAACATCACAATTGAAGATCTTGAACAAAATATATTAAATATAATTTACTATGATGATTCCTTTGCAAAAACCAGATTTTTTATAAATATAATATCAGAATGGGGCACACCCATATTTTATTTTGACTTTGACTTACTATATTCCGGCTATATGAAAAGCGGGATTGTTTCCACAGCCAAAAATATCACTCTACTTTGCCCAGATAATGACAATTTACGCAAAAACATAAAATCCGTAATGGATAATATATCAAAAAAGAAATATTTGGTAATTATTGACTCACTAAACGGATTCTTTAACCTTTTAGAAGGAAAAAAAGACGCTGGTCGCATAGTCAATACGCTATTAATGTTACTTGTTTCAGCAGCAAAAAATACAAAATCCATTGTAATTGTAGGCAGCTTATCAAAACAGAATGATAAGAAAGATTGGGTTTTATCCAATACTGGCAGGCGTGTTATAGAAAATAACCATATGACAAAAATCCAATTAGTTGAATCACATGATAGTGATGTTGCAAAAATTCTAAAAATCAATAATTCAAATAGCATAACATTAGAATTTGATTCTACAAATTGAGAATGAGATCAAGCATCGATCAGAAACTACTAACGCCGTTATAATCAGTCATTTTTGGGGAAATTATATTAAGCCCAATTATCACCTTAAATTATAATGCCAGTAGCAATACTACCAGATATCAGTGAGCAAATGTGTATAGGTTGCGCACTTTGTGTTGAAATTTGTACAACTTTGGGCCCTGATGTTCTAAGAGTAAAACCAGTTGAAGGCTGGAAACGTGGAAAAGCATTTGTATTTTATCCAGAACGATGCATCTCCGATGGAGCATGTATTGGTGTTTGCCCAACAAAGGCAATCTTTTGGATGAGACCAATGGACTTTACTGTAGGACAACCAGTTCCACTGTACAAAAACTCAGTCTTCGTAAAAGGCTGGACTGAACTAGTAGATTAAGTTCATCCCGCTTTAATTTATTTTTATTATATTAATTCATTTTATATTGTCAACAGTCTGATTTTTGTTATGACCATTTATGGAGACGTTTGGAGAAAAGTCCATGGAACTGTTACGGGAAGACCTGACAAGTTTTCCTGGTTGATCAAAAGCAAACTTGCTGGGAGCGGAATTCCAACCTCAATCAACGAAGTTCAGTGGGTATTAGATCAAGGCATAAAATCGATTGTTACTATTAGAGAAGAGCCTCTTGATGAAAGTTGGACTAGAGACGTCAACTATCTCCATGTACTATCAAACGATATGAGCGTTCCAGAATTTAATGATCTTGTACACGCTGTTGATTTTATCCATAGAAGAATAACTGGCAACGAACCTGTCTTGGTTCACTGCCTTGCTGGTATGGGAAGAACTGGCGTTATACTTGCATGCTATTTAGTAAAATATCAAAACATGTCTGCGGATGAGGCTACAAAAAAAGTTCGCGAGGAAAGACCAGGCTCAATTCAATCTTATCCACAAGAAGAGATAATTTTTCGGTTTGAAAAGTTTCTGGAAAGCTAGTTATTCTGGAACTGATTCTGTTACGATCTGTCCATCTACTAATTTTATGTGAAGGAGTTTATCATCCTTGAAAACAAGCGTTATGCCACCATCCTTGTCTGGGTCTTGTACTTGTACAAGATCTGCCATCCTTATTCCATCAAACTTTGCCATATAATCACTCTGGAATTGAAATGGTAGATAGCTTACCGTCTTCTGCTTTGATAAACATAAATCTATTATCTTTGAAAATTAATGTAACACCGCCTTCCTTGTCAGGTTCTTCTACCTCCAAAAGTGGTTGTCCCAACAAACCATCATACTTTGCCATAGTTTTTTTTCACAAATCTTACTTATATGCTAATTGATAATTATCCCGATTTCTTCTGAATGTGATTTTTCTTTATCCCCCTCGACATAAACATGCTTATTCCATGAAACAAAAACTTCTGCACTAATCTTATGCTCTCCCTGTCCTAACTCAGAGGCGCTTAAAGTAACTTGTTCATCAAAATCAAACAACTCTTTTTGAGTATCTTCTTCTGTCAATTTTATATAAGGTTCAAAATTTTTTGCAATTTGAACCCAAATCCTTCGTTCCTTCATTGGATTTACAAGTTTAGGATTCCTAGTCCAAAATATTGATGCCTTTCGATAAGTATCAATCGGCTTTCCAACATCATGTTTTCTTATACCCCCAGATGCAAGTTTGATCCCATACTTTAGTTTGAATTGATTATCATTCTTTACCCAGGCATCAGTCCAATTTTTTTCGTTAAACGCATTTCTCACTTCACCATTTAATGAAAATTTTACATTTATTGTAATGTTATCATCTATAGTATACTTGTCTTTGTCTTTAACAAGTTTCAAATCTGAAATCATACCTGCCATTTTGTTATCTGACAATCATTTATATCCACAATAAGTTCTTTTTTGATCACATGGATATACAACTAGAAGAATCAGACAAAAAAGAAGTAAATTTACTAATTAAGGACGGGGATATAGGCGTCTTGTATATTATACAACAAGAATTGCTTAATGATTCTGCTACTAAATTTGCTGGCGTCATAACCAAACACCCACTTACAAATGAGTTACGCATGCGAGTAGATTCTACTAATCTACTAAAGGATATAATCAAAGCAACAGACATTGCAGTTAAAAAAACGGCTGATTTGAAAAAACTATTATCATCTAAGATAAAGACAAACTAACAATGGAATTTTGTCCCAATTGCGAAACTAGACTTGTTAGAAAAAAAGATGAATTATCTCTAGTTTGTCCAAAGTGTGGAAAGTCTATAGAAAAAACTGGTCAAATTAAGAAAGAAAAACCTAACGATCCAGATTCTAATATTCTGATTATGGATGAATCTGACATGAACGAAGCAAATACACTAAAATCAACTATAAAGATTGACTGTGAAAAATGTCATGGCAAAGAAGGAGTTTGGTGGAGTTTTCAGACTCGTAGTGCTGATGAACCTGAAACACGGTTTTACAAATGTATAAAATGTAATCATACATGGCGTGATTACACATAACGTTTAACTTTGATATTACAATTAATTAATTAAATTGGAATTTTCAGCTAAGACAAACACTTCTAATGAGTGGAAAGCAGTAATCGCCGCAATCACAACATTGGTTGAAGAAGCAACTTTTGAGGCTACAGTAGAGGGGATCTCATTTAGGGGAATGGATCCTTCACATGTTGCACTAATAGATATTTCTTGGCCTAATTCCGCTTTTGAAAAATATGACTGTGATAGTGACATAAAATTTGGAGTTCGTGTTGATGAATTTTCTAAATTAATCAAAAGAGCTGAAAAAAATGAAGGTATTGAAATCAACATATCTGAAGATAATATGTTACGAGTATACATAGGAAAAAACAAAAAATACAAGATGAGATTAATTGAAAGCTCTGCATCAGATACACCCCTTCCAAAAATTACTTATGATTCTAAGATTGGATTGTCTTCTGCTACTCTTGATAAAATACTTGGTGACATTGAAGTAGTTTCAGATTATTTGTCCATTAATGCAACAACCAATAACGCTGAATTCTCCGGTAAGGGAGATTCTGGAGAAGCAAACATCAACCTTGAAAAAGGAATGGAAGAATTAGAAGAGATTTCTATAACTCAAGAAAGTACTGGAACGTATAGCCTAGAATATCTAAACCCTATTGTGAAGGCAGTAGGAGGCACAGCGGGTTCAATAATATGCGAATTTTCTAGCGGGAAACCATTACGTGTTGAATTCAAAGTTGCAAATATTGGACGAATACACTTCTACTTGGCTCCACGCGTTGAAAGTTAACGAATTTAAGTATAATTAAAACAGGTATACTGATTTGAAATTAGTGTTAAAATTTGGCGGCACATCACTTGCATCCCCAAAAGCTATTAGGCATGTTGCGAAAACCATATACTCCTTAGCCAAAAATAATGAGATTGTTGTAGTTTGTTCAGCTATTGATGGCATAACTGATGATCTAATCCAAATTTCAAGAATGGTTGAACAAAAAAAGAAAAATGAGGTTACCAAAATATTGGATAGTATAATCAAAAAGCATAGGCAATTTACTAATCAAACTATCAAAAATTCGGCAGTCAGAAAACAACTGTTGGAAAAACTAGATGCGGATGTTTCAGAGCTACAAGAGTTGATCCGTGGCCTTACATTATTAAAAGAAGTTTCAATTCGTTCATTAGATTATTTGATTTCTTTTGGTGAACGACTTTCCGATGACTTGGTATCATACGCATTACAAGATCTCAAAAAGAAATCTACAGCATTAAATGGCAAGGAAGCGGGCATAGTCACCGATTCAAATTTTGGTGAGTCAAGACCACTAATGGATACAACCAAAATTCGTATTTCTAAGACACTTGGTTCTTTATTATCAAAAAATGTAATACCTGTTGTGGGGGGCTTTGCTGGAGCTGATCAACATGGTAACATTACTACATTTGGTAGAGGCGGCTCAGATTATACTGCAACGATAATCGCTTCTTGTATAAATGCAGATGAAATATGGTTAATGAGTGATGTTGCTGGTTTAATGACAGCTGATCCTAAACTTGTAAAAAATGCTAAACTACTCAAGGAGGTTTCGTATGATGAAGCAATAGAAATGGCACTATTCGGCGCAAAACAAATTCATCCAAGAACATTCGAACCATTGCTTTCCAGAAAAATCCCCATGCGAATAAGAAGTACTTTTGATATAAAAAATCTCGGAACAGTTGTAACTTCATCACCTTCCTCTGCAATTAAAAAAACTGTTAAATGCGTTTCGGCGATTCGAAACATTGGTCTAATGGGTATAAGTGGAGGAATAATGTTTGCCTCACCCGGTTCTGCGTCAATGGTCTTCTCAGTGCTGGCAGAGAAAAAAATTAATGTAATTATGGTTTCTTCTAACCCATCTGAAGCTAGCATTTCGATAGTTGTCAAAAAACCAGATCTTGAAAAAGCTATAAACGCACTTGAAATGAATCTGCTAGGAAAAATCATCAAAAAAATTGAAATCACACATAATTCATCTATTATAGCTGTGATTGGTTCAGGTATGAAAGGAACAGTAGGAATAGCCTCTAAAGTATTTTCTGCAGTACAAAAAAGAAAGGTTAACGTAATAATGATAGCACAAGGATCCTCGGAACTTAATCTAGCATTTGTTATTAAAGATTCTGATTGTAAATCTGTGATCGAATCACTTCACAAAGAATTCCGTTTAAGTAAGATCCATTAAAGTTTTGAAAGAGATAAATTAATTATAAAATCATTAAAGATATGACAGGTAAATTATACGTAGTCGGTGTAGGACCAGGTCATCATGATCATATGACATTTCGTGCGAAAAAAGTAATTGAGCAAAGTGATACTATTGTAGGATATACAACATATGTGAGGCTAGTTGAAGATCTAATTGAAGGAAAAGACGTGTATAGATATGATATGACGCAGGAAGTTGAACGGGCACAACAATGTATTAAATTAGCCAAAGAGGGAAAAACAGTCTCATTAGTTTCTAGTGGTGATCCTGGAATTTATGGTATGGCAGGATTAATTTTTGAAATGCTCGCCGAATCTGGTTGGAATCCTAAAACAGGACTTCAGGTAGAAATAGTACCGGGGGTTTCCGCTTTGAATTCTTGTGCATCATTAATTGGCTCGCCGTTAATGACAGACTTTGCAGTTGTAAGCATGAGCGATCTTCTTGTTCCGTGGGAAATTATAGTTAAAAGAGTAGAAGCTGCTGCACAGGGAGATTATGTAATAGTAATTTACAATCCCTCCAGCAAAAAAAGAATACATCAGTTACAAGACACTAGAAAAATTTTGTTGAAATCTCGCTCTCCGAGCACTCCAGTTGCAATTATCAAAGGCGCATACAGGGAATCTGAATCTATAGTAATTACTGATCTTGAGCATATGGAAGAATATGCCGACAAGTTGGGCATGATTAGTACTGTTATTGTTGGAAACTCTTCAACATACAACTTTAACGATTTAATGATTAACCCAAGGGGCTACAAATCAAAATATAATCTTAAAGCGGAACAAAAAATACAGAACTAGTAACTGTTTTTAATTAAATCACACAGTTCATCACTCAATGCCAATTTCTCCCTAACTGGGGATACTATTTTGACCAAAGATTCTCCAACAGCCTGTTTTAGGTCAGCAGGATGAAGTTTCTTTTGCGAAAAATCATATTCTAAACTTTCAAAATTATCATATCTGATATTACCACCAAACTTCTCAGGTCGTTCAATAGATATGGTATCAAATTCATGAAATACTACATGTTTTGCAATTTCTAATATTGGGTTGTTTTCTGTAATTCCCTCATCACAGAATCCCTTCTTAATTTTAGTTCTAATTTCATCATCTGAGTTGTGAATGAAGATTCCAGTATTAGGATCAGACTTGCTCATCTTAGCAACCTCACCATCAGGTTTTTCTTCTGTAGGTTTGGTTAGACCTGGTAATAACTTATGATGAATAGCTACTGGAACCTTCCATTTCATTTTTGGAAATACGTCTTTAACTAACATGTGAATTTTTCTCTGATCCATTCCTGCATGTACTATATCCAAATCGAGTGAATGAATGTCCGCCGCTTGCATTGCTGGATATATGAGTTTTGCAAGATCAATTTTTTCATCATTTTCTGACCTTCCCATTATGGTAAGCGTTCTCATGGTTCTAGCTAGTGACATATGCTTTGCAATTTGTACAAGTTCTGACCAGTACTCTTTTTTAGAATTATAAAGATCAGTTCCCAGAACTATGTTTGCCTCTGGACAGACTAATCTAAAAGCATCCTCGTAATATTTCGAAACTTTTTTAATAGTTTCAAAACTACCACCTAACTTTTCATTTAACAAAGTGTGCCAGTCGGCCAAAAAGATAGTACAGTCTACACCTGCCTTAACAAAGTCGTTAATCTTGAAGCCGGTACTTATCAGGCTACCTAAATGCAAGAAACCGGAAATTTCAATACCTATGTAGTGTTTTGGCTTTGAATTTGTTTTGAAAAGCTCTAGTAACTCATCCTGAGTTACGACTTCCTCTGTCGGTGGTCTTAAGACGAGCCTGACCTTTTCAGTAGCATCCATTTTAATTGAATTTTTTTTGAAAGCCTATAAAGTTTACAGATTGTGGTTTTGTAACCCTAGATATCATAAAATCGATAAGCAAGTTTACAGGAACCACTAAATTCTTGAAAATATTACTATGGTTATATTATACTAATTTCTTCTATGCTTCTGAAAACATTCTCTACAATAGACTGGTCTGTCTTCTTTTGGTTTGAATGGAACTTCACATTCATTACCACAATCAGCGCAAGTTGCCTTATGCATTTCTCTGTCTCTTCGTTCGTCTGACATTTTATCACTCCATCAAAACATCAAAATTTACGTGTATTAAACGCTCGTTTTGTAATTTTTTGACCAAAACACACTAAAGTTATAATTCTGGATCTTCTAAAGATTTTCTTGGTTTTGTACTAAGATAGAACGAATGACCGCTAATTATAGCACCTGCTAACCAAATCTTTGTTGCAAAAATTAAGTTCCATGGTCGTAAAACATCTGGATATTCTATAGCAAGTGCATCAATATCTGGTGTCATACCAGTCAAGATCATCTGTGAAGTAATTTCAGCATTTAATATAGTAAAACTCCATAATACTTCGTACAAGCAAATTATCGTAAACCCTAGTAGCGTTATCTGTAGAAGTGCCATTCTATAAGAACGCAAATTGGTTGTCTTTGTCCAACCAATTCTAGAAACACAATACCAGCCTATCACTATAGAGAAGAAAAGCCAAGTTGATAGATTTGCAAAGTTCTCAAATGGAATTTGAGTCTGTACCAGAATCTCACCCATCACAAATGTGCCATTTTCATTCCAATCTTGTGTCATAGAGTAAACAGCGAAGAATGTTATGGAAGACATTACAACAGCACATGCGTAGAAAACATAGAGAAATATCTTATATTGCCTGTCATGTTTATGCAGATGGCGTTCTTTCATTCAATGCTTAATAGAAGTCTGTTATAAAAACTTAGAATTTCTCAATGAAACTTATTAAAGAAACAACTATGAAACGTTCTATGAAAATTCCTATAAATATTCCTGATATTAACGACGAAGAAATACGGGAAGTTAGAAATGTTTTATTAGAGAAGTCACTTACCTCGTCATCATTTGATGGTGGAACTCGTGTTCAACAATTTGAAAACCTTCTATCAAAGTTTGTTAAATCAAAATTTGCAATAGCTGTTAATTCTGGAACATCTGCACTTCAAGCATCACTGTATGCACTGAATATAAAATCTGGAGATGAAGTACTGATTCCGTCATTTACTTTTGTTGCGACTGCAAACTCCGTAAAATCCGTTGGTGCTAAACCAGTGTTCGTTGATATCTTAAAAGATAATTATACAATGGATCCTAATGATTTAAGAAAAAAAATTACAAAACAATCTAAGGCGGTAATTCCAGTTCACTTATACGGACATGTTGCATACATACATGAAATTTCAGAAATAGCAACAAAGTATAACCTTAAAATAATTGAGGATGCTTCACAATCACTCGGTTCAAAACTTAAAGGAAAACACTCTGGAACATTTTCTCATCTTGGCTGCTTTAGTCTTTATGCCGCCAAAGTAATGACGTCTGGAGAAGGCGGAGCTATTGTCACGGATAATAAAAAACTCTCTGAAAAGCTAAAACAAATTCGTAATCATGGTATATCAAAGAATCATCTTACAACTGCATTTGGTCTGAATTTACGCTTACCTGAAATTAATGCTGCAATAGCAAAAGTACAAATGAAAAAATTGCCTGCACTCCTAAAAAAGCGTAAAAGTAATGCGCAAATTCTTACTGAACTTTTAAAAAATTATGATATTATACTACCAAAACAACGAAAAAGTGAAACATTGAATTGGTATCTATATACAATTGCATTAAAAAATAGGAACGTTGCGATGAAAAAACTAAATTCTTCAGGAATTAATTCATCGGTTTACTATTCTCCGCCTATACATAAAACACCGTATTACAAAACTAAAACAAGCCTTCGAAACACAGAATGGGCTGCTTGTCACGTACTTAGTCTACCAATACATCCGAAAGTAAGGAAATCGGATATGATAAAAATGAAAAAAATTCTTTCTAGGAATAGAAACTGAATTAGTAACCATCTTTTTGTCGTTGTCTATTAATTTCATTTTTTCTCTGATACTCCTTTACAATATCATCTGATGTTAAGTTAAGCTCTATGGAAGCCTGAACTAGAAAATGCCATATGTCAATCAATTCCTCTCTAGCTTCTGTTTCGTTAAAAGCGACTGGTTTTTTCCACCACTTCCAGTTTGTTGTACGCTGGAGCTCAACAGCTTCATGGATCATAGCAGTACACAAAGCAGAAACTTTTCCTTCAACATCTTTTGGATATCTATCCAGATTCATCATTTTTGCTAAACTTTTCTGAAGAGAAAAAATTTCCTCAAGTTTATCTTGCATACTACGCATATAGTGTTAATACGTATAACTTTTCAGAATCTTACCATTTTTTCGTATAATGAAATTCTTTTTTTAATATCAGATTTTTTGACTCGTAATAATCCATCAATACCATATCCTTGAACAGCAAATGAGCCCATAACATTACCATAAACTGCGGATTTTTTTATTGTTGCAAGATCGGTTTTTTTCTTACTTGTTAGATAACCTATCATAGCACCAGCAAATGAGTCACCAGCACCAGTAGGATCTACAACATTTTCTATAGGCAACCCAGGAGACGGAAAAATAATATCCTCAAAGAATAATAGTGAACCATGCTGACCTTTTTTTATAATAACATATTTTGGTCCCCAATCCATAATTTTTTTAGCACATTTAATTAAATTCGATTCTTTAGTTAGTAGTTTTGCTTCTTCATCATTAATCACTACAGCATCAACTTTTTTGAACATTTTAACTACTGATGCTTTCTTAGTGGAAATCCAAAACTCTATTGTATCACACATTGAAAACTTTACACGATCGAACTCTTCAATCAATGCAGCGTTTTGATCAGGATCATTATTAGCAAGATACACAAATTGAGATTTTTTATATTGTTCCGGAACAATCGGCTGAAAATTTTCAAGAACATTTAGTTCTGTACGCAACGTAATTCTTGAGCTTAAAGTTTTGTCATACTTTCCATCGTATCGAAAAGTTTTTCCCTTTTCCACAGAAAGTCCATCTAGGTTAAGACGACTATCAAGAATCCTATGATATTTTTTTGGGAAATCTTTTCCTACTACAGCAATTAATCCAGTATTAACAAAAAAACTTGATGAGATTCCGGCAAAGGTAGCAGCTCCACCTAATACATCTTTTAACACCATAGTTGGCGTTCTGATAGTATCAAGGGCTGTTGAACCAAAAACAGTTAACATTATTTCAACACTTAATATTTCGTATAAATCCCTTTCATAGGGTAAGAATTAAACAGTGTGTAAAAATTTTGATGCTTTCTTTAAGCCATTTAGAGCTAGTAGAATAAATGAAAATTTAAAATCAATAAACTATTGGCTAAAATCAAACTGAAAATTGGCGATAATGAAATTGAGATAGATTCTAGAGATTTTTATGTAGATAATAAAACTATAGGGGAAGTTATTGAAAATATTGCTACACAGTTACAAGCAACTGATGTAAGAATAATCACTAGGGATTTTCCAATTCAAGATAATATGCAAGAAGTTCCCGCTTTAAGCTCACTTGAAAATGCCGAAGTCTATGAGCCAGAATTTAATGAGCCGGTTGCTGTGCCACCAAATGAATTACGCGAGAAACTATTGATTTTATCAAAAAATTATTTCTTTGATCAGCCAAGAACAGTACAAGAAACCGTAAATGAATTAAGAGAACATGGATGGATTGCAAGCTTATTAGATGTTTCAAAAACTCTTGCTAAAATGGCCTTTAACAAAGAACTTTTAAAAAATAAGCAGGGAGATCGAAGTTATTATTTTGTTAAAGAAGTATTGTTAGCTAACTAGGTATCAGATACCGTAACTTGAAGCATTTTAGCTTCTTGTAAAGGACAGTCATTAGAATCTCTAGGAAGATTAACAATTTTATCTGTCACCTCAATCCCATCTGTCACTTCACCAAATACAGTATATTGCTTATCAAGGAAAGTGCTATCAGTAGTTACAATAAAAAACTGAGAACCTGCACTATCTGGATCAGTTGAACGTGCCATTGATACAATTCCACGAAGATGTGATCTTGAATTAAACTCAGCTTTTATGTTATAACCAGGACCTCCTAACCCCCATTTACTTTTGTCAGATTCCTTGGTGTTTGGATCACCTCCCTGAATCATAAATTTAGGAATCACTCTGTGAAATAGAGTTCCGTTATAAAAACCAGATTTGGCCAGTTTTACAAAATTTCTAACTGTTTCTGGAGCAAGATCAGGCAATAATTTAAATTTTATATTTCCAAAATTTGTTTCTATTCTCGCTTCGTCCATTTTCCTATATGTTTAATTTAATCTTAAGAATCTTTGGGATTATTCATAAAAATTATTTGTAAGCAATATTTTGAAAACATAGTATCTTCTATAATAAAAAATTATCTGTCTGCCATTTTGAAAACTAGTCTTATATAGAACAACAGAAAACCATTTCTGTGAATCGTGTCAATCAGAGCACAGTAGTTAAAGAAGCAATAAACTCTTTTCTTGATAAGGGGATAACAGACAAACAGGTTATTTATACTAAAGTTGTTGATGAGCTTGGCGTTCCAAGACCAACAGTTAGGCGTGTTGCTAGAGAACTAAGGAATGAATTGCTATTAAAAATTAAGATTTTGCAATCAGAAACCCAAACAACTTTTTCACCACACATAAAACAATAAGTCGCATAAAACACTCAGTACGAGTTTCTATTGTTGGTCAACAGTTAGAGTTATCATTACCGTTATATTCAACCAATTTTTTTTTAACCGTATGGGCTTGCTCTATAATCACCTAGCCACTCTGGTTTGCGCCGTTTTTGCATCAGTTTTGACTTTACTTTGGCCCATGTTCGTGGATTATTCGGAAGTATATGATGCAGCGTTTATTTACTCTGTACCAATCATGTGGTTCTTAACTATTGTCTGTTTTGTAGCCCAGAAAAGTGCAGATTATGCACATGGCGACCACAAGCCTAGCAAGAAATCTAGTCATAAGCCTAGCAAAAAATCTAGTAAAAAAATTGTTTATACTGCTGACGGAAGGATATCTGAAAAGCGCCATTAACAACATTCACATTTATGCCCGTTACCATGCTTTTCTTTGCAGCTAGGGCAACTCACAGCACCACCAAGGTGGCACTTGCAAACACAAACATCAGATTCATCCACACGCTGATAATTACAACAGCCCTAATAGGTTTTGAAATTGCTATAAACCATAACTAAATTCAAAGACGGGCTTGGAGGGCTTCGATCCCTCGACCTGTAACTTAGGAGGCTACCACGCTATCCATATTGCACGTCTTTCGACTCTGCGCCACAAGCCCAGCAAAA
>LUMJ01000140.1_pt1 | contig 31137 bp, 33 predicted proteins | sample 729631 | NCBI WGS metagenome assembly LUMJ01 (sample SAMN03860266, study PRJNA289734) | marine metagenome | biome: seawater column; feature: ocean; material: water; isolation source: Red Sea water column Station 22 - depth 500m | place: Saudi Arabia: Red Sea | collected 2011-10-15 | depth 500 m
GACAGAGAGGAGCGTCCTGATCTAGATGATATTTATCAAAAGGTTTGTCAAATGTCTACAGGGCAAGGTGGTTGGCCATTAAGCGTATTCCTAACTCCTGATCAAAGACCATTTTATGTTGGAACATATTTTCCTGCCATTGATTCGTATGGAAGACCTGGATTTGGAAGTCTATGTGTGCAGCTTGCACAATCATGGAAGGAAAAGCCAAAAGACGTTGAAAAGGCATCTGATAATTTTATGCAGAATCTAGACAAGCATCAACAATTTCCTACCACTTCTGAAATTGATAAATCAATACTCGACGAAGCAGCGATTAATCTTTTACAAATTGCTGACACTACATACGGTGGTTTTGGTCAAGCACCAAAATTTCCAAACGCATCTAACTTATCCTTTATGTTTAGATACTCAAAACTTTCTGGAATATCCAGGTTCCAAAAATTTGCATTGCTAACTTTAAAAAAAATGGCAAAGGGTGGAATATTTGATCAGATTGGTGGTGGTTTTCATCGTTACTCTACTGATGCAAGGTGGTTAGTACCTCATTTTGAAAAAATGCTGTATGATAATGCATTGTTACCTATAGTTTATTCTGAGGCATACCAAATTACTAAAGATCCATTTTTTAGAAGTATTGTAAAAAAAACCCTTGATTATGTAATACGTGAAATGACATCAAGTGACGGCGTATTTTTTTCTGCACAAGATGCTGATACCAACGGTGAAGAGGGACAGACATTTGTCTGGAAAAAACAGGAAATTGAAAAAATACTAGGTGAAGATTCTGAAATCTTTTGTATATACTATGATGTCACAGATGGTGGTAATTTTGAAGGTAATACAATCCTTGCAAATAACATTAATGCTTCTTCTCTGGCCTTCAAATTTGAAAAGAGTGAATCTGAAATACAGAATATAATTTCAAAATGTTCTGATAAACTACTTGAAGTTAGAGACAAAAGGGAACAGCCTGGAAAGGATGATAAGATTATAACTTCGTGGAATGGCTTGATGATTTCTGCTTTTCTATCAGGTTATAGGGTAACTGATGATTCAAAATATTTTGATGTAGCAAAAAAATCAATAGATTTCTTTGAAAGTAATTTTGAGAAAAATCATATTTTACATAGAACATTCAAAAATAGAGAACCAAAACTAAATGGATATCTAGATGATTATGCGTATATGGCAAACGCATCAATTGACATGTTTGAGAATACTTCAGATTCAAGATATCTAACATTTGCAACTAATTTAGCTAATTATCTAATAGCGCATTTTTGGGATAATTCTACTAATGGATTTTTCTTCACATCTGATAATCATGAAAAACTGATCATGCGACCAAAAAACAATTATGACCTTTCTATGCCCTCTGGAAATTCAGTCGCTGCATACATGTTGCTAAAACTGCATCATTTAACGCAAAATAAGCAATTTTTAGAAATTACCAAAAAAATTATTGAATCACAAGCAACATCTGCAGCTGAAAATCCATTTGCATTTGGGTATTTACTTAATGTACTGTATCTATATCACCAAAATGCCACTGAAATTACTATAATTAATCATAGGAATTCTCAACTTATTTCATCCTTGTGGAAAAAATTTCTGCCAGAGTCAATAATGGTTCTAGTTACAAATCAAAGCAATTTGGACCTATTATCAAAATATGCATTTTTTGCTGGGAAAGAATTTCATAATGATAAAACAAATGTCTTTATTTGTAAAAACTTTAGTTGTTCTTTACCGTTATCTGATTTATCTGATATAGAAAATAATCTTTAAACCTTTTTTAGATCCACTTGTAATTTTTCCCCAACTTGTGGTCTTCCCATCTTATCATATCTGTTTTTTGGCATTGTGATTGTGATATTGGTTTGAGCATAGCTTTTTACTTTGATAGTGGGTTGTGAATGTAGAATTGCTTCCAAAAGTGGCATGACTTGCTCTTTAGTTTCAGAATCTAATTTCTTAGATACGTTTTCTATGATTAATTGCTTTTGAGATATAGGTTCTGTTTGCACATCCTCAACCAGTGAAATTTGTACAGCAGCACCATTGTCGACTATTTGCTGGATCTTATATGCAATTAGTTCGGACATAATTATCACATATTTTTTTTAAATTTATCTTTAACTCAGTTATGAATTCATCCTGTTTCTAACATAGAATCATTTTTTTGTATAATAGCATCTTTTATCATTCTGGCGTTTATCATGATAATTTCTCTGAATTCTTGAATGTCTTCTGAGCTTGGTGTTTGTTGCTGGTTTGAATATGCCTGAAGAAAACTTGAATAAATGCATCCAATAATTAGTCCAAAAGCTGTGTCTACTACTGAGTTAATTTTAGGGCTATATTCTTGGACCATTTCTCTATATGACTGCGCTTCATTAATATAATATTCAATAAGTTTGTCCAAAAACTCTTTGTTTTTCTTTGAAATTGTCACTTATATCATCTGAACAAAAACCAGTTCAATGTTTTAAAATCATTTTTAGACTATGTAGACGGGATAAACCTTTGGTTATCATTGAAGGATTTTTAGTTAATACAATATATGATGAAAGCGAAGCCATTAGTAGAACACCTGAACCCAAAGGGAACTCTGGTACTGCAGTATATTCTTCAGATTCGGCAACAAGTGAATAATCTACAATCATTTTTGCTTGGCTCTTATCCGGAATTGTAATTAAAAATGATGTTTCATGATTTGCCCTGAGGTAGTCTGGCTCTGTCCTTGCTTGTGACACTGCAACAACATTTCCATCTCTATCATAAAAAGTGGCAATGATCTTTACCATATTAGCAGTTGTATCACCATTATTCGCAACTGTTCCCTGCATGATAATATTGTTGATCGGTCCATGTCTAAATTCGGCTGATGTAATCTCAATCACTTGGCTTTTTGGATTAGTTATCTTATAATCCACATTCAAGATGTAATTATCAACGTAGTCAATTTTTTCATTCACTATTATATCGAAAGCTCCTTTCATTCCAGGCATGATTACGTTGGTTAATGTTTCAGCACTTGCTTGATGAATAATACTATTATCTGAATAAAGAATAGCAGATATTTTAATTTGATTTAATGGTTTATCTGAATTATTTAAAATCTCTCCAACAATATGCATTGTCCCATCGTCTCCAATATACCGATAATCATTTTCGATATTGGCCTGAGCCCAAGCATCTGGTATTATAAATATCAGCAATGGTAGAAACAGTATTACTTTTTTCAATATAATTTCTTATTTGATATAATTAATGAAGTTATGGTTTTATTGTTCCCTGTGCTAATTTGTATTCGGTTAAAGCAGACAATTCATATTCTATTGATTCCTGTAGTAATATATCAGATCTAATATGTGCGGCATCATTGCCAGTTTTAACCCACTCAATCATATGTCTGTCACTTTCAAGTTGTGTTTCAGTAGATAATTTAAAAAGATCAACTGCTGTTTCAAAACCATTTACAATTTGTAAATCATCATACTGTAAAATCAATCTATTCATTTCTTCCTCATGTTTTTTTGCAAATTCTAAAAAGCCATTCTTACTCATGCTACCTTCTTTGAACATAGAAAGTTTGGAGTCAAAACTATGAGTGAGCAATTTCAAATCATCCTGTATGATTTGTAGTTTTTCACCAAACATCTGTCCCTTAATTTTTGCCTGATCACCCGAATACGTAAAAAACACACTCAAAACGACGATTAATATCCCAATCGTTACAGCAGCATATGTAAGTGAATTTTTCTTTTTTTTAGTTTTATCTTTCAATATTAATCGATATAGTTGCCGTTGGGATCAGCCTTTAGCTCTACCGTCGTTATAGTTCCACTGATAAACGAAGCATTTCTGATTGTTCTAACTCGTGCAATATCTAAATGATATGGGAATACTTCAACTATGATACTTCCAACTTTTGGATCATCTGGCGCATCTGTAATCTTGATATCTTTCTTTTTAATCCCAAATTGCTGTAATTTTTTAATACTATGTTCTATCAATGGCTCAGGATATTTGTGGTCAAGTAGGTATACTATTCCTGTATATTCAATATTTTTCAACTATAACCAACAGATAGTTACAGAATATAATTATTCAGGATTGACTACGTTAAGTGTCATCGTACTGACAATCCTAGCTAATCGTCTTATCTTTAAAGAAATAGTTTTCTCAAAATCCTCTTGTGATTCCGCATCAATTTCTGCAACAACGTCATAGGCACCAAATGTAATGTATGCGTGCGTAACTTGGGGAATTTGATTAAGTTCATCAATAATAAATTCTTCCGCGCCTAAATCACAATTTAGTAAAACAAATCCCTTATGCATGATACTCTTACTTACTAGTAAATTCTTAAACTTATCTTTAAAGCCTTTTGAGAAAATTTCAACCTGTTGTATTACCAGCGTTTCTTTTGCCCAAAGTATCTTTTTGTAACATACGGTGTTTCCTTTTTTCTTTTGTCATATCTATCCCTTGCAGGTATTGCTCTGCCAGGAGTTCGGCGGTTCTTTAATTTGTGAAAATGTCGCCGTGATACAATATTTCTTTTAAGCGGATCTGGAATCTTAATTGTTATCCCAAGTTTTTCATTAAGATCTGTCATCTTGACTCTAGTTTGCTTTTTAATTTCATTCCATTCTCCAACGGAAGAATATGAAACTAATGTAATGGCTCTTCCCTTCGCACCAGCTCTTGCAGTTCTTCCAATCCTGTGAAAGTAAACCATGTCCTGATTTGGTATGTCATAATTGATAACCAGAGCTACTTGTGGAATATCTATTCCTCTTGATGCAACATCAGTTGCAACTAGTATGTTTACTTTTGATTTCCGGAATTTTTGCATTGATTCCTCACGTCTATGTTGAGACATATCCCCTTCGATTGTAACTGCCTTCTTACCAGCTTTGTAAAGCATCTTTGCAACATTTCGTGTTCTAATTTTTGTTGAGCAAAATACTATGCATTGACCAATATTACCATCAATAAAATCAAGTAAAAATTTTGATTTTTCTACATCCTTGATAACTAAAAATGATTGATCTATTCCATCTCCACTAAGATCATCTGAATCAACAAGAATTCTTTTTGGTAAGTTCATGTTTGTTTCAGCTAGTCGCATTATTTCAGGCGGCATTGTAGCAGACCATAATGATATAGTTCTTTCTTCCGGTGTTAAATCTAAAATAAATTCAATGTCTTGAATAAAACCCATATCAAGCATTACATCAGCTTCATCTAATACTGCATGTTTTATGTTGTTCAATTTTATGGTACCACGTTTCAAATGGTCAATCAATCTACCAGGAGTGGCAACTATAATCTCTGGTTTTCTTCTTAATGCATCAAGTTGTATTCCCATACCTTGTCCACCATAAATTGTAGCAGTTTTAATTGGTGTATTTTTTGCAAATCGATTAATCTCAGTTGTTATTTGAAGTGCAAGCTCTCTTGTCGGAGCCATGATTAATCCTTGTATTCCTTTTTTTGGTGTTATCAATTGTAGCATTGGAAGGACATATGCAGCTGTTTTACCAGTTCCAGTATGTGCTTGCCCAATAACATCATCACCTGCTAATAAAACAGGTATCGCACGTTCCTGAATTGGAAACGGAGTGGTAAATCCAGCATCAACGAGTACATCCAAAAATTTTTTTTCTAACCCTAATTTTTCAAATTTTGTCATTTTCTTCATCTAATCATGACGAAGAATGCAACTGCTTAATTCGTCATTATTCCTTATAACCAAATTTCTTAGATACGACTAATAAACGCTTGTCATAATCAACACAATTTAGTTGGTTAATTTAGATAAAGCCAATGGCGAGATTTGGACTCGCGACCTTTCGCTTACAAGGCGAATGCTCTAGCCAGGCTGAGCTACATTGGCATGTCGTATGCATGTAGTTTAGAAGTTTTAAAATGTTATCAAAATTCACATTATATATCAAATCACTTTAATACTCACTATTTGTGAAAAATCACGATGAAATTCAAATACATTCCTCCAAAAAAGCTAAAAGTCATAATGGCTATGTTTTTTGTTGGTGCATGTTTTGGAATTGGTTTGGGCTTACAAAGTAGCTATATGTATCTAACAATATTGGGTGTGGTCAATTTGTGCCTTGGCGGAGTTTTTGCATGTATTCTAATGTTACAAGAACCAAAAGTACGCGATCCCCGTAAAAAGCGATAATTAACCGCTAGTACTCTCTTATTTATTAGAATTTCAATAATGAAATTCTTAATTATTAGAAAAAAATTACAAAAATTTGACTTGCTAGATTTAGTTGCAAAAAAATTATTTCTTACAAAGGGAATTGGTATTGCTGATGATAAATTAACTAGTTTTGAGTTTGCATTAAGAGATGCAGGAATTTCTGGAACTAATATAGTGTTAATTTCCAGTATATTTCCACCGCATGCAAAACTCATTCCTAGGAAAGATGGTCTAAAACTGATAAAGCCTGGACAAATTCTATTTACAATTTATTCTAGAAACCAAACAAATGAGCCTCAAAGATTAATTTCTGCATCTGTGGGTATAGCACAACCAACGGATAGAACGAAGTATGGTTATCTTTCAGAATATGAAACATTTGGGAAAAGTGAGCAAGAATCAGGTGACTATGCTGAGGATATTGCTGCACAAATGCTAGCGTCTTCCCTTGGAATTTCATTTAATATAGATACTAGCTGGGATGAAAAGCGTCAACAGTGGACAATCTCTGGACAAATATACAAAACAAAAAACATTACACAAACCGCCAAAGGAAATAAAGATGGAAAATGGACAACTGTTTTTGCCGCTGCTGTTTTAATTCTTTGAAATGTTTTTTATATTCTTTTTATCACTTTCATTATAAGAACTACTGGTGCAACAAAGTACATTCCAACGTTTAGCAGTATGATGCCTATACCATATCCAAGCATCTCAGACTCAGAATCAATGTCAGCATACTGTAATAATGTCAGTGATGTTAGAAGTGGTGTCAACGATAGTTTCACAACTTCCTTGAATGCTAGGTTTTCCCTTTCATAATCAGCTATTGCTGGGCTGAACGAGTAGTAGAATTGGTTAAAACTTGTCATGAATGATGTTCCTGATTCTGTTTGTAATACTATGTTATCACGAATTTCCCTTAGGGACTGGACTTGCGGAGCTATCTCAGAACCAAACGCTGCTGTAGCTATAAGGCAGCCACCACCAGCACCACCAGATTGGATCATTTCATCAGTTCCAGAGTATGACCCAATTGAAATAACCAAATCATCTTTGAGAATAAAAGATTTTTCACCAAACAGATATCTCCCATCAATTTCAAAACCTGATTTTGAAACAAAAAACCATCCATCTTCTAGTAGATCATTAGGAGTTTCTATTTTTTCTATTACATTGGGATTAACTCTTTTAACCTGTAAATTTTTATCACTGTTAATCACTACCTGAATAACCGAGTTTAACGGGTAAAACCCATCTGCAAAAATATTAGAACGTTTAATATTATCAACCTGTATTAAATCTAGTACATTTATTTCACCTTCAATTTTTTCTTCCAAAACATTTTTCCAAAAGGAAATTGTCATCTCACGCATGATTTTCTGGTCATCATCAACTCGCAGGAGCAAATTGAATGATGAATAATCAGGTGCCTGCTGCATAATTTTTTCAGCTGTGTCAATGAATCCATCAGATCTACTAATACGATCATCTATAATCAAGCGATTGTACACATCAAACATTTTTTTGGTAGGATATTTTTGTATAGTGTATATTGCTGTCGCAATATTTTCACTTCCATATTTCACTAATTTTTCTTCTTCACTTACTTGGGTAGCAACACTTGTCCCGAGTAAAACTGAATGAAATTTAGTAGTTAGGGCCAAGATACCAGTATTCGTCAAGTCGTTTGGATCTTGATACATGAGAGAATCAGCAACTTTACGTGTTTCTTCTCTAATTTTTATTATGTCACTACCAAACCCCGCTCTTTTAACATCAACAAAAACACAACCAAGACCAGGATCTAGGACCATCTCACTTATACCACAGTTGTAGTCGTTGGTAATTCTGATTGCATTTATCGTATCTAAACTGGAAATTTTTTTCTCTAGTTCGGGATCAATCAGTAAATCTTGAGGATTGTCACTCAAAAAACCAACAGTTACTCTTGTTGTAATATTTTTCTGATCCACGATTAATTGAATATATTCCTTATAATCTGCATACTCAAAATCTGTCTGTGGTATTGCTGTTCCAATCATTGAGGAATCAGCAATAGATATGCATGATACGTTACCTTCTTCCGTTTCAAATTCCTCAAATCCAGGTTTACATGCTCCGTGTGTTGAAAAGGCAAACTGAACAAGAAATAGAGAACCAACCATTAGCAAAATTAGTGTTAAAAGTTTGATCATGTTACTGCAAATTAAGTAAGCCTAGATAATCCTTTCACTTGATTTGTTATATAATCAAATCCGTCTTGCCAAAATCTTGATTTTGTAATATCCATCCCAAATTCATTAAGCAGTGTTTCAGGTTTTTTTGAACCACCTGCAGACAAAATTTTCATATATATCGGTACGAAACTTTTACCCTCTTTTCTATATCTCTGGAATAAAGAGAGTGCTAACAAATTCCCAAATGCATATGCGTAGCAGTAAAATGGTGCGTGGTGGAAGTGTGGTATACAACTCCATTCTATGCCAAAATCCTCAGAGACTTTTACAGAATTTCCAAATTGTTCATAAAGATTACTAGCATATGTTTTTGATATTTCATCAACGGTTGTACTATTTGCGATCTGTTTATGTGCAGCAATTTCAAACAATGTGAAAAAAGACTGCCTACCTATAGTCGCATAAAAATCATCAATCTTTTCTGATAGCATGATTTTTTTTTCTTGTTCACTAACCATTTCAGATAAGTTATCATATAGTAACATCTCAGAGAATGTGGATGCAGTTTCAGCTAATGGTAGAGAAGCTTCAGATACCAAAATAGATTTGTCTGATGCTGATATACTGTGTATAGCATGACCAATCTCATGTGCAAGAGTAAAAACATCGCGGGATGTTCCTGTAAAGTTTATCAATACATATGGAGTTATTTTTGGAGATGGTGTGCTACAAAAAGCACCGGAAGTTTTACCATGGCGTATAGCCGAGTCAACATGTTTTTGTCTAAATACATTACTAGCATATTCTGATAAAACAGGACTAAAATTTGCAAGTGACTTTAAAACCATATTTATTGATTTATCGTACGAGTATGTCTTTTCTCTTATTTTTGATTTTAGTGGCGCATAAAGATCATATCGACGTAGTTTTTTCATACCTAGTAATTTTGCTTTATGCGCAAAGTAGTTTTGAAAAACTTTAGTATTTTTCTTACAAACATTAAGCAGTGTTTTTACTGTTTCATTTTCTATGTCATTATGAATATTTCTTATCATTATTGGGGAAGTAAATCCTCTCATCCCAATTCCCTCATCTCTCCAATTTAGTACAATGTTTTGATATATTTCTCCAGTAACTCCCTTGTTTTCATTATATTTGGAAAACAGTGATTTGTATGCTGCCTTTCTTGTATCTGCTTTTCTACTTCGAACAAGTGTTGTCAATTGTTCCCTATTCATGTACTTTTTTTTCCCATCTATTGTAACAACATATACATAAGCATTGGTAATCTTATCATATAATTTTACAAGTGCAGATGCACCTGTAACATCAAGTGTATTGATGATTTTTTCCTCTGGTTCAGTTAGTGAATATTTTGCTAATAATCTCTTGAATTTTAGGTATTCAGAAAACTGACCAGATGATTTGATGATTCGTTTTGCATTTTTTTCATCAATATGTTTTTTCCACCATAAGTCAAAAAAGAGTAAACGATTTTCTATGTCGGATCCAAATTTACTGATTCGTGTCAGTAGTGATGTAGCCTCATCTGACTGTGTATTTTCGGAATAACGCAATGATGCATAACCACCCAATATACTTGACTTTTCTGTAATGTATTCAATTTCATGTAATAACTTTAGAAATTTTGTTGATGGAATACTCGGGCTTAATGATTTTTTGATGTTCTCAAATCTTTTTGCGTGTTTTTCTAGTTTTGTTAGGTATCCGTCAATAGTTATCCTTGTGGGGTTCTTAATCAGATCGTCAAGGCTCCAATTTCCTAGTTTGTATTGTGCCATAGTAATCAATAATAATCCTTGTGGACATAACACCATCGCCATGACTTGGTTGGCAGTGCAACCATAACAGGGTGACCAGTATTATTGAAGTGTTTTGTTGCATGTAGTCCTACTGAAGAATCACAGCAACCCACGTGGCCGCATGTTAGGCACATTCGTATTGCAACCCATGGAAGTTTTTCCTTTTCACATTCTTCACAGCCTTTTGTATTCGGTGATAGATTTTCCCTTGCATGGGTAAAATGTTCACAGTCAGTTTCCATGATTTTATTTCTTATAATACGTATATATTTTCACAGGATTTTCTAATGCCTAAATAATATTCCAATAAATAATGCTTGGATTGGTAGTCTAGCTTGGCTTGGATGACGCATTCACATTGCGTAGGTCATGGGTTCAAATCCCATCCGATCCATATTTCTCTCAATTATGTTATGAGATATTAGAAATCTCAAAAAAATCTAGCCCATTGGTCTCAAAATTGTCCACTGATTAACTACAACATCACCTTCCATTATATTCGTCTGTGGAGTAAGGGCTTCAAAGGCTGGTAAACATAGATTTCCGTATCCTTCAAAGTCTCCACAAAAATGTAGAATGTGAAACGTTGTATTTTTATCAAAAGCTAAAAGAGATAGTTTAGGAGTATCTATGTACTGACCCATTTCATATTTTATATTATCAATAGTAATAATTTCTTTTTCACTTAGTATGTAATCGAATATAGCATCTGTAAGCCATGGAACTCTCTTACCATCTGGTAACCAGACAGATAACTTCCAAGCATGTGTAGTTTCTACCACATTAACTAATTGACCTTGTGAATCTCGAACTACCACTTGAAGATGTACCTTGTACCCATCTGATTCTAATGATACCATTCTCTCTGTCTGAAAGTCTTCATAAGATTTCTGTTCCTGTGAATCATCGGCGGTAGTATATTGAACAGAACTAACAATTAACGATGTGAAAATAGTACCTAACAAAATTTTTGTAAATATCATCATCCATCCATCACTCTCAAAATTGTCCACTGATTAACTACAACATCACCTTCTGTTAATGATATACTCGGTGTAAGTGATTGAAAGAGAGGTATACAAGTAAAACTATGTCCCAATTCAGTGAAATCTGCACAATAATGCACCACCCATCGTGTAATATTTGGCGGCTGTGTTTTTTCTGTTTGTATATTAATCTGAATTGGTATTTCAGAAAGAACAGGGTATAATCCACTAGCTCTTTGCTCTAACGTAGGTGTATCTATAATTTGAAATTTTTCATATTTTATATTGTTTATATTAACTATTTCCTTTTTACTAACTTTATTATCAAGTATGTAATCAGTTATTGTGTGCGGTATATGCATGCTATTTTTTGATTCTGATATACTAATCAGTTGACCGTCTATATTTCGAACCACCACTTGTATATGTACATCATATTTTGTATCCTTAGTTGAAATAGTATTCGCTTCACTCTTGTTTTTAAAAATTCCATTATCATCATGTGTGTGATCCGCAGCAACATATTGAACTGAACCAGCTAATAGTGATGTGAGTATAATACCTAACATTATACGTGAAAATTTACCCATACAAAGGAACTGATTTGGATATAGATAATGGTTTACAAACATTATTGCGTAAACATCTTTATTTAATCACAATGTTGTGTTATTCCATTCAATGAGCAAAATTGAAAATTCCAGATTAGTTTCTTATGCAGCGTTTATTTGTACTCTTGCAGTTGTTTTACTTACTGTTGTTACTATCATCTTTCCAGCACTATTTTCATATTATTTTGGATTATATTCAGAAAATCTAGAACCGTTTGAACTTGGTCATCAGGCAGTTTTTCTTATTACAACTAATATTGTAATATTTAGTTTTGGCATAGCATATTATAAGAAAAAAATCCCTTCTTCTCTTGATAGTGTAATTGAAAAAATTCGTACTTTCGAGTTATCTAAGAAAGTAACAATAATAGTTTTAGCCATTATACTTGGAATATATGTTGGATTATCTACGCCAGAACTTTTGATTGATGAATCTACTCAATGGGGTGATTATGAAGTATTATCTGAGGCACTAAAACTCTGGCCGTATGGTGAATCAGATGATGTTTACGTTCAAGAGCAAAATGACAGATATGTTAGGATGATTTTACTTGATGCGTCACACAATATTTTTCAAAACATCAAAATTTTACCGTTTATTGCTAGTATACTAGTAGTATCTTTTACTTTTTTAATTACTACTCAGTTCTGCCAAAAACGTTTTGCCGGTATTATTTCTGTAATTGTACTGTTACAAGCCAGCACATTTCTAAAATTTGATACTATCGCTGTTTATGAAAATTTTTGGGTTTTATTCTTTTTAATTTCACTATATGCAATACAAAGAAAATGGTTTCTATCTCCTGTTTTTTACATTCTAGCATTTTTCACAAAGGCATACGTAGCACCATTTTTCCTAATGACTCTATTTACAACTTATAGATCAGAAATATCCAGGCGAAGAAAAGTAGCAATTTTGTCTTCATATATTATAATAATTGTAGTTGCTGTCGCTTTAATTTTCTTTGGAGAAACAATATATCCAGATGTGATAGAAATTAATTCCAGTAAATTTATTTTAGGATTTCAGGCAATTTCATCTCAATTAAGACTTGATATATTTTTTATAGTGATGATATTACCTGTTACAGTTGGACTAGTATTACTTTCAAAAAATAACAAGCATGCAGATTCTATTCTAGTTCTAATTTTTGGGTCTATAATTGCAAGTCCTGCATTGGTAATGTTTACATTTCATTATGATATTCAAGCTTATAGATTTGTTCCACTGATAGTATTCTTTGCTATAGGCATAGGGATGTTCTTTTCAAAAAAAGTTTCAGAATGAATATTTACATGTGTGTTAGAGCATAAAACAACGTGAAAATATCAAAAATCTCTGCAGTTACATTGCTTGTTTCGGACATGAAGAAGTCAGTCGATTTTTATTCTAAGATTCCAAACTTTCGTGTAGTTTATGGTGGTCCTGATAGCCAATTTACATCGTTTGGGATAAGTGATATTGTTGATGGAGGTGCAGAAAGCTGGAAAGAATTATCATATCTAAATCTCAAGTTAAATGGGACAAATTCAACGGATTTCGGCAGAATTATTTTTTATACAGATGATGTTGATGCACTTTACGCTTACATGTGTGAAGATAAAATAATTTCAATATTAGGCAATATTGAATCTAAACCTCATGATGCATCTTGGGGTGAACGTTATTTTCATGTTATAGATCCTGATGGATATAAGTTATCTTTTGCAACACCAATTTCAAAAAAATAGTATAAATCTTTTAATTTTAATGCATTAGAAAATTTTAAAATTTGTTTACCTGTACATACTTTCACTAAGATCTCTATTTTCTGTTTCTGCTTGCGTTATTTCCTCTTCAATTTGTTTTGCCTGTTTTTCTAACAAGGAGAGATTACAAGTGATTCCCTGTACCAGCTTTGATAAACCAGTGCATAGGTTATAGGTGGCCCTTAAATCCGGCTCGTTACTTTCAGAGCCTACAAGTAAAACAATTACATTTTGTCCATTCTTCATACTTTCATTTAGGAGTACTCCAGGAATTCCAGGGATTGCAGCATTCTCTATAATTTTAATACCTGAAGATACAAGTTTGCCTCTAGCAGTTCCAGTTGACGCTACACCCATTATTTCTTGAGATGTGGTTTTAATTGTAATGCTACTAATAATAGTTGAACACTTTTTTTCTGCCGCCCAATTCAAAATCATTTTTGCTGCATCCCTGTGCAAAGAAACATCAAGAGTAATATATGAAGAAAAAATTGCAGCCTTAAGATCATTGTTTACAAAAATCCTTGTAGGATAGTTTGGTTCACCATTTTTAATTATACTAATTGGTGGAAAATTATCAGAGTCTATGGTTCCGGCAAGATCAAAGTTTGACGTGTTTATAATTAATTCTGTTGCTATAGCGCTTGTGAGTCCAGTAGAAGGGAATCCATTAATTATAAATCCCCCTTCAATATTTATCGGAATTGTCTCTTTTATTCTAAGATCAGCCATTGTTGTATATCATGTTATATTGTGATCACTCTTATTTCAGGTTTGATAGTAATGCTGAATACAAAAACGGCAATACAGTTGTAATTTCAGCATGAATTGTTGTTTGTCTTGCTTTTTGTGTTACTTTACCCCATGAAATTGCCTCCCGAACCAAAGCACCACTTAAACTTCCATCAAATTCTTGCGCTGTAGTAATGTATACAGCAAAGTCTAGACCATTCCTATATTGATTCCACCAAAGCGTATGATGCTTTGAGATTCCTCCTCCAAGCATTAATGCACCAGATTTTTTTGCTTTGAATACTATACCCGATAGTGCATCAGCATCTTTAGTAATATTTAGTTTAAAGTCTGCATGTTTTTGTGTAAACATCCAGATTTGACTTCCTACAGCACCATCCATAATACCTGGAACAATAACCTTTATGTCATTTTCTGCCGCCCAGTAAAGAAACGAATCTTCTCCTAAGTGTATACCAATCATTTTGCATATGTCTTCCGTGGACATCTCTCGAGTTCCCTTGTTATACTCTTCTTCTAAAAATGATTGCATTTTTTCTTCAATGAGTGGCCCATAACTATCCATTGGAACTAGAACGTTACCTAATCTATGAATATTTTCTTCTGCTAGTGTTACATCATCTAAAGAGAATGAACCCTCATTATAATTTGAGAAATGTCTAGCAATATCATGGTCTAATGCTCCACATGTTGTTATAACAACGTTGAACCATTTATTTTTTATCATGTCTTTTATTATTCCTCTTAATCCTGTTGATATGATAGCACCTACAAACGATAAAAATTTCTGACAATCATTGTCTTTGATCATAATGGTCAATGCATCAAGACCGTCAGCTAAATTACGTGATTCAAAACCGCCAGATTTTGACATTTGCTCAAAAATTTTCTCAAGAGAAGATTCTTTAGTAATGGAAATGTCTTGGACCGGTCTACCTAGATGCTTCATAAGTTTTCGTCGCTACACGTGTATAAAATTCTGACTTTACAAACAATAGCTTCTGCAAAACCTTAAAACATACTAATGAGACATGACCACGAATGGCTAAAAAAATTAGGGTTGCTTTGGTTGGTATAGGTAACTGCTTTTCCGGTCTAATTCAGGGAATTGAATATTATAACCAAAATACTTCTCAACAAGTAATTGGTATTATTCATGATAAATTACGAGATTATTCAATTCACGATATTGATTTTGTAGCTGGTTTTGATGTAGGTGAGAATAAAATTGGTAAATCAATCAATGAGGCAATTTATGAATATCCAAACATGGTTAATTGGATTCCAAAAAATAAGATGCCAAAGACAGATGCTAATGTTTACGAAAGCCCTGCACTGGATGGAGTTGGCATTTGGGTAGAAAATAGGGTCAAACCAATTCAAAGTGGGAAAAGTACAGAAAAACTGGAAAAAGAGATTAAAGATATCCTAAAAGAAACAGGAACTGAGATTGTTGTATCGTATTTACCAGTAGGTTCTGAAAAAGCAACTCAATTCTGGGCACAGATCTGCCTTGATACAAATACTGCTTTTGTTAATTGTATGCCTGCATTCATTGCTTCTGACAGGGAATGGGCACAAAAATTTACTGATAAAAATATCCCGGTTATTGGTGATGATATAAAGGGTCAGGTTGGCGCTACCATTGTTCATAGAACACTTGCTAGACTCTGTAATGATAGAGGTACAAAAATTGAAAAGACATATCAGATCAATGTTGGCGGAAATACTGATTTCTTAAACATGAAAGAACAAGAACGACTTGTAAGTAAGAGGATATCTAAAACTGAAAGTGTACAAAGTCAGCTTGATGAACGACTTGACGATGACCAGATTTATGTCGGTCCTTCTGATTTTATTCCATTTTTAGCTAATACCAAATTAATGTTTATGAGGATAGAAGGAAAACAATGGGCAAATATTCCATACAATATGGAAGTTAGGCTAGAAGTTGATGACAAAGCAAACTCAGCTGGTATTGTTATTGATGCGATACGACTTGCAAAAATCGCGCTAGATAAAGGAATTGGAGGTCCAATCATACCTGCAAGTGCTTACCTTATGAAACATCCTATAGAACAAATGAGTGATCCACAGGCAAAAACTGCATGTGAAAAGTTTGTTGCTGAAGAGTAATAATTTTCATCATTCATGAAATATTCATATTTGTTGTTAGCATAGTCAACTAAACTTGTTAGAATGTAATATTCATTTAGACGAATAGATTCGTTATTGGTTCACATTAAGAAGGTAGATATTTTTGGCTTCAAATCATTTGGATTTAAAAACACAACCGTTAACTTTGAGCCGGGATTAGTATCAATTTCAGGACCAAACGGATCTGGGAAGAGCAATATTTTAGATGCAATACTTTTTGCAATGGGTGAGAATAAGCCAAGGGTAATGCGTGCTCCTAATCTTAGGTCACTTATACATGATATTGAAGGAGGCAGACATGGTCCTAAGGTGACTCGAGTGAGAATTCAATTTGATAATTCTGACAGAAAGATCCCTATCAATTCAGATATTGTTACTATTACACGTGAGATGAATGATAAGGGTGAAAGCGATTATCACATTGATAGTAAAAAGATCATCCGAAGTCGTCTATTAGATTTGTTTGATGTTGCAAATGCTGGACTCAATCAATTAAATGCTGTCCAGCAGGGTACAGTAACACGAATTTCTGAAATGAATAATGAAGAAAAAAGAAAGACGATCGAAGATCTGATCGGTCTCTCATATTTTGATGAAAGGAAGGCTGAATCTGTTAAGAACTTGACTATAGCCGATCAGCGTTTGGAAATTGCTATGGCAAAGATGGGTGAGGTAAAAAAGCAGATAGACGAGTTAGAAATTGAGCGAAACCTCAAACTACGCCATGAATTTATCGGCAAAGAATTAGCTCGCTATAAGGCAATAGATGCAGCATCAGAATTAAAAAGTATTAAAAATGAAAAACTGTCTAAAGAACAGACTCTTGATTCTAATCAGACTGAGAGAGAAAATTTAGAAAAATCACGTGTAATTCTAAAAAAAGAGATCGATGTATTAGAGACACGGAAATCGGATTTTCTAGAAAAGGTAAATGCGTACAACGAGGCTAAATCCACTATTGATAGGAGATTAAGCGCAGAACAGCAGAAATTTGATGGCGCTGAAAGCAAAATAAAGACATCAAAAAATCGAATTACACAAATCGAGAAGCGTTCCGATGAGATTAGGACCGAAATTGAACAAATGAATAAAAATCTAGGTGTTGTTGATTCTGAACTTGAAGTAGTAAAGAAAACCGTTCATGAAATAAGCGAACAAAAAAAGACCGCTGATAAAAAGATTGAAAGTGTTGATTCTAATCTAAAGTCAGTTTTAGGTCATCAATCAGAAATAGCCACAAAAAAAAGTGATGTTGATGGTAAAATTCAGGCTCTTAAAAATAAATTACATGATGAAATGGTTTCAAAATCACAAGCAGAATCTCAGCAAAAAAATATACAGAATAAAATTCATGATAATATTAACAAGCAAAGATCTGTAATTGATGAACTTACAAAACTCAAGCAGTTTACCCATAAGCTGTCAAAATTATCTTCAAACTCTCAATCAACTTCTTCAGAAATAAAATTAGAGATATCAAAACTATCTAAACAAAGAGCAAAGACAGAAAATGATATTGTTGATCTAGAACTGATTTTAGAAAGATCATCTAATGCTGCTAATCGTTACAATGAAAAAATCAAACTTGTCAAAGGAGTAATGCATGAAGATTATACGATATCACAACTAAGAGGTGATGCAAGTAAACTTGGAATTGATGGTCTTGTGTATGAATTACTGTCCTGGAATAAACAATATGAGCGTGCAATTCTAGCTGTAAGCTCTGATTGGATAAAAGCTATGGTAGTTCCGGATTTTGAAACATTAGTGAGTTTGTCACAAGTTGCACGAGACAAAAATCTTCCAAAGTTAAAGATTATTCCGCTTAATGCAATACCTGAATTTCATATGAAGATGCCTCAAACTTCTGATTTATTGGGTATTTTGTCTAATTATATTATATGTGATAAAAGGTATCAACCTATTGCAAGATTTTTGTTTGGGAATGTAATTTTAACAAGTACACGTCAGGCTGCCCAAAAATTATCTAGTACTGGTTATAGAGCGGTATCAATAGATGGTGAATTTTTTGAATCTAATACAAGCGCTGTAATTATTGATATCAATTCTAAAATATCCAAGCTAACAAAAATCATTTCGCAAAGCTCATCAGTGGAAGGCTTGTTTCAATCAATAACTTTGTTACGTAAATATATACAAAAGAAAAAATCTGAGATTAAGAAAATTGGGCAAAGAGAACATTACTATATGAATCAACTACAAACTTCTGAAACTGAGACAGCAACTGCCTCTTCTAGTAACTCTAACTTAAAATCCAAGATTCAATCCACATCTAATCTACATGATAAGATATCTGATAGAATTTTGGAATTAGAAAAACAAAAAGACAGGTCAAACATAAAACTTGTTCAGATTTCATCAAGCATAGAATCTCTTGAACAGCGCATTAATCTAGTACAGCAAAACTATTCTGATATTGAGCAAAAAAGAGTTGCAAATGAAATCACATTATTAAATGAGAAAAAGTCACTTCTTATCTCTCAACAAAGCAAAATAATGAATGATTTGACTGAGGCTGAAGCAAGTATATCCGTAGTAGAAAACAGGAAGAAGTTGAAAAAACGTGCATTTTTGGAAGAACGTGATTCAATTGAAAAAGAAAAAAATGAATTGGCTTGTACAATTACCGAGTTTCAGAATGACAAGAATACGTCTGAACAAAATCTCATAAAGCTAAGAGAAGAAGAACAGGATCTAATCTCTACTTCAGGAACATCCGTATCCCAACTATCTGAATTTGATGGAAAACTAAAGAAATTGAATGATGAGGAACGTGATATTTCAAATAATATGAGCAAATTTGTAAGGGAATCTGATGGACTTGTGAGGGATCTTGATGAAATTAAGAAAAGCGAGTTATCACTTCAGAAGATTCTGACATCATTTGGATTCAATGAATCAATGGAAACATTTAGCGTTGAAACATTAATAGAGCCACTGGAAAAAGAACAAAATTCTCTAATTTCATCACTTAATGCTATAGCTCCACAAAGGTATGTAGAAATTTCTACAGGTTACCGTTCTATGTCAGGTAGGAAGAATGAGCTTGAGGAAGAGCGTAATTACATTTATTCATTTATAGAATCTATTGAGAAAGATAAAAAACAGACATTCCTGGACGCATTTGATACTGTTGATAAGGAAATTAGAAAAATATTTTCAGATATGAATGGTGGTAATGCATGGCTTGAGTTAGAAAACGAAGATGACATATTCAATTCAGGCATATCTTATTTAATCCAGTTTCAAAACAAACCTAAAAGAGAATCTACTTCAATTAGTGGAGGAGAAAAAACTCTTGCCGCAGTTGTCTTTGTTTTAGCATTACAAAAACTCAAACCTTCACCATTTTATTTATTTGATGAAATTGATGCGCATCTTGACGCACCAAATGCCGAAAGTTTATCGAAAATCATAGAAGAGAGATCAAAGGGAAGCCAGTTTATTATGGTATCTCTTAAGGACTCTGTTGTAGAAAAAGCAAAACTCATCTATGGTGTGTTTCCAAAGAAGGGTGTTTCAAATGTTGTAACATATAAAGACAAAAGACTTCCTTCAATATCCAATTAATCTATATCAACAAAGCAAGCAATTTCCCTTCCATCATTCATTTCAAGCGGTGGTGTTTCATTGCATTTTTCAATTGCATAAGGACACCTTGCACGAAATCTACATCCAGTGTAAAAATCTATATCAAGCGGTTCGTTAATCCTGATTATTTTTTCCTTGTATAAGTTGTCAGGATCTGGTATAGATATTGCATCAATTAGTGCTTGTGTGTATGGATGTTTTGGGTGTGTTAAAATCTGATTTACGGGACCTGATTCCATAATTTTACCAAGATATAATATTATGATTTTTTGCCCAAAATATCTAGCGGTTGCCAGATCATGTGTTATATAGATAAAGGAGACATTATTTTTTTTTTGAATTTCCTTCATGAGTTCAAGAATTTCTGTGCGTATAGATACATCTAACATGGAGACTGGCTCGTCAGCAATAATGACTTTTGGCCTTAATACAAGCGCTCTTGCTATAACAACGCGTTGTCTTTGTCCACCTGATAACATGTGAGGATGCTTAGTCGCTATTTCTTCCGCTGGCTCAAGTTTAACTTCTCTAAGAGCATCGATGATCATCTTTTTTCTTTCTAATGCATTGCCAATGTTATGAATCTCTAACGGTTCAGAAATAATATCCATAACTTTCATTCGAGGATTTATCGATTCGTATGGATCTTGATGTACCATCTGGCATAACATACGAATTTTCTTTAAACTGTTGGGGGAATCTACAATCTCTTCACCATTAAAAATTATTTTTCCAGAGTCAGGATTTATCGCTCTGAGAATAAGTTTAGCTATTGTTGACTTACCAGAGCCTGATTCTCCAGCAATTACAAGTACCTCCTCACTTTTGAGTGAAAATGTAACGTTTTCAACTGCTTTTACTACAGAAGACTTGGAACTGAACATATTTTTTTTAATAAATTGTTTAGATACGTTTTCCAGCCTCAGAACCTCAGTCAATAAATGACTAATGATTATCCACTATATCAAGAATTTAGAATCTGTTTTTGATTTATGTCAAAAGGACTTTATTTGGTCAAAATTTTGGTGCAATTTATGAGCGTTAAAACACTTCAAAAGGAGTTAGGATATACAAAATACACTCTTGGAGAACGATTAAGCTACTATGAACCAAGTAAAAATATATCTCAAAAAACATTTGCCCAAGAATTATCTCAGAGTATAAAACAAAAACAAAAATCAATTAATCCAAAATTTTTCTACGATGAGAAAGGCTCGAAACTTTTTGAAAAGATATGCACTCTCCCAGAATATTATCTGACCAGATCTGAAACTAATATACTAAAACAACTAGATGGAAAACTACAATCTTATCTTGATGGAAATTTTAGATTAGTTGAACTAGGAAGCGGTTCAGCACAAAAAACTAGGATACTTATTGATATACTTACAAAATCGCAAAAACATGTTGAGTATTTTCCAATTGATATTTCTAATACTCTTAAGAATAGCTCTACGGTATTAGAATCAGATTATAAAAAATTACACATAACTGGAATAATTGATAATTATGAGAATGGTTTGGAATTTATTAAAAACTATGATGATATGAAAAACTTAATCGTGTTTTTAGGCTCTAGCTTTGGAAACTTTGATCCTGAAAATGGAATAAAATTTTTACAAAAAATTAATTCCTCAATGAAGAAAGGTGATCTATTTTTAGTCGGTCTAGATCTTGTAAAGGATAAAAAAATATTACATGAAGCGTATAATGACTTGCAAGGAATTACGGCACAGTTTAATCTCAATATACTAACAAGAATTAATTCAGAATTAGGTGGTAATTTTGATACACGTAAGTTTGCGCATCATGCAGTTTACAATGAAAACCAGAATAAAATTGAGATATATTTACGCTCTTTGGTGAAACAGACGGTTAAAATACCAAATGCAAATTTAATGTTGGAAATTGACGAAGACGAACTCATCCATACTGAAAATTCGTACAAATATACAATTTCACAGATCAAACAAATGTTTACATCTACTGGATATCAAATTGAGGAAATATGGAGTGATGACAAGAGATACTATAGTTTAGCCTTGTTTTCAAAAAAATAATTAAATGCATTCAGCACATCTGAATCCTGCAAAAAGCCATCTTTCGTCTAGCCTGAAAAAGTTTCTGTAGCTACCACGTATAGATATTGATGGTGTTGCAAAAGATCCACCTCTTAACACTTTTTGGTTTGTAAACCATTTGTCATTATATTCAGAAAAACCTGTCTTAAATCCCGGATAAGCAGAAAATTCCGAAGATGTCCATTCCCACAGATCTCCAATCATCTGATGGCAACCATAATAGCTTCTACCATCGGGATAAGCACCAATTTCTGTACAATTCCATAGATACGATTCTAACAGATTTGTGTGCCTAATGTCTGGTGATTCGTTACCCCATGGAAAAATTGACTTTTTTTGCTTCTTTTCATTCCAGCAAGCAGCTTTTTCCCATTCTGCTTCTGTTGGCAGTCTTTTATGAGCCCATTTACAGTATGCATCAGCTTCGTAAAAACTGACATGGCAAACAGGTTCATTGGGGTTTATCTTTCGTCTTCCCAAAAAGTCACGTGTCATCCATTGACCGTCAATCTTTTCCCAATACATAGGGGCATTCCACTGTTCGTTTTGTATTTTCTCCCAACCGTCTGATAGCCAGTACTTAAAATCACCATATCCACCATCATTCATAAATTCCAAATATTGTCTATTTGTTACGGGATAAACATCAATTTTGTAGTCATTTAGATAGACTTTGTGCTCAGGTAATTCTATATCATAACAAAACTGATCACCAGAATAACCTAAAGTATACAATCCACCACCAATCTTAACTGAACTTGGTTTCTGTTGTAGTGGTTTGGGCAAAGTAGTTCGTATTACAGGTCTGTATCTATCCGCTAATAGATGCTGTAAATCATATACTAAAAGTTCCTGATGTTGACACTCGTGATTTATTGCCATAAAATAAAGATGTCGTGTTTTCTCATCTAACACTTCATTTTGCAAAATGTTAGTAACATTATTAGTTATAAGATGAAAGTATTCAAAAACTTGATCAACAGTAGGTCTTGTTGCTAATCCCCTCTTGGCTTTATCATGCGGTTCACCAAATTGATGATAATACGAATTGAGGTATTCATTAAATTCATGCGAATAGAATTCATACTTTTGTGATGTTTTACTCATAACAATTTCAAGTAACCAGCTAACGTGGCCTAAATGCCATTTTGGCGGGCTCGTGAAAGGAGCAGTTTGTACAACAAAATCATCTTTTTCTAGGGTTTGTACCAGTTTTAGCGTCCTTGCCCTAGTCTCACTAAATTTTTGTAAAAGATTTGATTTTTGTTCTGAAACCGTTGCCATGTTAACTATATTTTAGATTAGTCATATTATATTTTTGTTTAAGATTGATAACAACTGCATTTTTTTGTTTTATGCTTAATGCAGCCAACAAGTCTATGGTCATGACAACCGCAAACAATACATTTTTTTTTATTATCACTCATCTTCTTATTGCTTGCAACTTGATACAATGGTATAAAATTCATTCATAAGTACATCAATCTCATCAGGTGTATTTGCTTCCTGAATTTTTATCTTATACTCTGCAGCCCATTTATGCGTAAATGAGTTTAGTGCAACATTTCCAACAGTTTGGGCACTTACACATTCATCAATCTTTTCTATGTATTGGGATTTGTCTATCATTACAATACCGACAGAATCAGTTAGTTCACCTATTGATTCTGAGCTGAAAATATATGCGGATGCCGAAAATCCCATTATTATAATTGCAATTACTGCCACAGTAAATCTGACGTTCAAACCCATGATATTTTCACTTTTTTAGTAACCCTTTGCAAAGAGAGCATTTGTAGTGCCTGAATTTTTACAGTAAATACATGTTTCTGCTTTGGTGTTATCAGATGGAATTACGCGTAGGTCTGCACCAGTCTCTTCCTTGATCTTGTCTTCACATGTTTGATTACCACACCAAGAGCAATCAATCATTTTTCCATTCTCCAATTCTTCTTTGAATTGTTGGTATTCAGATACTCTAACAACTCTTTCTTCAAGTATTTTTTTGGCAGTTTCAAACATTTCTTTCTGAATATTTTCTAGCTCACTATTAATTCTTGATCCTGCGCCCATTTTTTTTACTCCACCAATGGTAGTTTTTGTTTGGTTATGTCTTGTAACTAAAACAACTTGATCTTTAGTAACATCTTTTGGTCCAATTTCAATTCGTATTGGAATTCCTTTCATTTCCCAATCATTGAACTTGAAGCCTGGAGTAAGATTCGGTCTAGAATCTATATGAACACGTATATCGTATGACAATAAATCCTTTCTTACTTGGTATGCTACGTCAAATACACTATCAATATCTTCCTTTGAATAATAGATTGGAATAATAACAACTTGAATGGGTGCTATTTTTGGTGGTAAGACTAGTCCCTTGTCGTCTCCATGCGTCATAATCATACCGCCTATCAATCTCCATGAAACACCCCATGATGTTTGCCATGCAAAAATTTCAACATTATTTTCACCAAGATATTTTACATCAAATGGCTTGGAAAAATTCTGGCCCAAAAAGTGAGATGTTCCCATCTGAAGCGCCTTGCCGTCAGGCATTAGTGATTCAAGTGTATTAGTATAAACTGCACCAACGAATTTGTCCTTCTCGCTTTTTTTCCCAGTTATTACAGGAACAGCTAGTTCTTCCTCTATAGTTTTTTTATACAGCTCCAAAATATCGGCAACTTCTTTTTCAGCTTCATCTTTAGTGGCATGAACGGTATGTCCTTCCTGCCACAAAAATTCTGATGTTCTAAGAAATGGCTTAGTGCCTTTGATCTCTGCTCTTAGGGCTGTATTCCAAAAATTAATTTTTAGTGGAAGATCCCTCCAACTTTTTATCCATTTGGAATAAAGTGAATATGCAAGGGTTTCAGATGTTGGACGAAGTGCAAGCCTATCACCAATTTCTGAATCTAGTAACGATTCTGGTATTAATATGGGCAAAAAGCCATTCCTATGACCAGTTTCTTTGAGTTTTTTATCAAGTGATTCTTTGATTGATTCCCAAATAGAATAACCATCAGGTCTTAGCACAATTAGTCCCTTTACTGGAGCATAATCTGCTAGTTCCGCCTTGATAATTACTTGCGTATACCATTCACTAAAATCTTCATTTTTTGAAACAGTGATACCAACTTCTTTACTCAATTAATCCTCTACCGCAATCAGCATAATGAGCTTTTCTAGTGTTGGCAGCCTTTTATTTGTGACCTAGTTTCTTTGCCTTAACAAATTTCCAAAGTTTTTTTGTCATCTGACTTGGAGGAATATCAGCTTTACCAAATACTTGCTCTAGAGTTTCCTTTCTATTTTTGAAACTTATAGCATATCCACCAAATGGTTTTTTGGTCTTGCGCTTGCTATCTTTGGTGGTTCTTTTTTTGGCAGTCCTACGTTTAACAACACTGCGTTTTTTTTTCATTTTTTTAATAGTCAATTTAGGTCATCACCCTTACACAAAACTTTTCCAGATACTCTGCTTTGAAAGTTAGGACAAACAAAACATGGTATAAACTGTACTTCCTTTTTGAGAACTGGGCAATCTACATATTCAGTTTTCATTCTTTTTAGCATTTTGGGGCTCACACCTTTCAGTTTTAGTTTACCCTTTTCATCCATCATCCCAGATTCCTTTAATTCATCTTTAACTTCTTTAGGCAGGGTCTGTCTTTTATCAACAGCCTTTATTTCTACCTCGTATTTGAATTCAAGTTCATCCGACATTGGATACGCTGAGATTCTATCTGATTTAATGCTAACTATGCGATCTATTATTTTTAGTTAAGCTTAATATTGTGAAAACCGGTTTGAAACCTAGAAAATAATTGTTAGCAATTTTTGATGTTGAAGGCGTTTTGTACGATGCTGAATATCTACCTATTTTAGCTGAAAGAGTGAATAAAGAAAAAGAAATCTGGGAAATTACAAAAAAAGGCATACAAGGAAAAATAGATTGGGAAAAAGGACTTATTGAACGTGTACGACTTCTTCGCGGATTAGATTATGAAACATGTGTACAAGTTGCAAATTCATTACCAATAATGACTGGTGCTAAAGAAGCTTGTAATGCATTAAAAAACGCTGGATGGAAACTATTAGCTGTTTCGGGTGGTTTTACTATGATAACTGATAGATTAAAAGATGAACTTGGTCTTGACTTTGTGTACAGTAATGAGCTTGTATTCAAGGATGATAAGCTTGATGGTGTTATTGTAAACGTAAATGCTGACAAAGCAAAAACAGTTATAACAAAAATTTTGGAATGGGATGAAAAAAAAGAAGATATCACTGTTGTAGTTGATGGTGCTAATGATGTTAAATTATTTGAAATAAGCGGATTAGGGATTGCATTTAGAGCACAAGATTTAGTGAAAGATTTAGCTACAGTGACACTTGATGAAAAAGACCTATCTAAGATAGTTGGTTTGATTAATAATCATTATAAACTAAAATTGGAATTACAAGCAACAAAACCAACCTAAATATTTTTTAAAATAGAGTTTCAAAAAATATTGATGATACAAATCATCCCGGTGGAAATCAAAGAAGAGATTGAGACAAATTCTAATCTTGCAGATTTAGTTCTAGGTTCATCAGTGATCAACGATGGTGATATTTTGGTTTTTTCTCAAAAAATAGTTTCCAAGAATGAGGGTCGTGTTACGAATTTATCCAGCGTCAATACTTCTATTCTTGCTAATGGCATTGCCAATTCATATGACAAAGATCCCAGATTAGTTGAACTGATACTTTCAGAAAGCAAAAGGATTGTGAGAATGGAAAATGGCATAATTATTGTCGAAACTAAACATGGTTTTATTTGTGCTAATGCTGGTATAGATGATAGTAATGTTAAAGATGGTTATGTTACATTGCTACCAAATGATCCTGATAAATCAGCCAATCTACTGAAAAATGAAATTGAGCAAAAGTCAGGCAAAAATATATCTGTATTAATTTCTGACACGTTTGGTAGACCATTTAGATTAGGACAAACAAATATTGCAATAGGTGTTGCTGGTATGGAACCTATATTAGATTACAAAGGTAGAACCGACACATTTGGTAAAACCTTACAAGTTTCAGCTATAGCAGTGGCTGATGAGATTTGTGCTGCGTCTGAGCTTGTTATGGGTAAAGTCAAAAAATGTCCCGTTGCTATAACACGAAATTACAAATTTGATTTTTCTAATACTGGTATACAAAAAATAATTAGACCGGAATCAGAGGATATGTTTAGATGATTTTAATTACTGAACAATTTAACTTGAGTTAATATATGCGCTCACTAAAATCCGAATTGCATTGCCATAATGTTTTTTCTAATGGGCATATTGGTTCCTTGGAACCAACCCATGATTGTAATATTACAATTCCTAATCAACTAGAACAAGCATATAAAGTCGGTCTGGATGTTCTTTTTGTTACTAATCATAATACTGTAGATGGTTACAAGCAGATGCTTGAATATAAAAAAAATCATAAAAAATTTGACAGTATAATGGTATATCCAGCAGAAGAAGTTACAACAGATAACGAGGCCCATGTATTAGTTTATGGAGTTACTGATAGCATAAATCCAGGATTAACACTACACGAAATATTAGATGAGGTGAAAAAACAAGATGCTGTTTCCATTGCACCACATCCTTTTAGCTTGCTAGACGCATTACGTGAGGATTCTGTTTACTGTGATCTATTTGAAGTGTTTAACAGTTCTAATATCGATGTATATTCAAATCTTAGAGCAAAAAAATTTGCAAAAGAGAAATCTTTGCATGCAGTTGCTGGAAGTGATTCCCATGTAAAATCTACTATTGGCAGATCCACTAATCTAATTTATTCTGAGAATAAACTAGATAGTATAATTTCTGCAATGAAACATCATAAAATAACAATTCAGGACACTGGGTATGTGCAACCTAAAGAAGCACTTGAGCATATAAGATACAAAATTGAAAATTCTGCCTTTTTCATAGAGAAATATGCATCACAGTTTTATCCACGAGGATTATGGGCAGTAAAAATGCTTTACAAATGGTATATGATTAGCCCTGAAAGTATATTTTGGAATATGTTTTACAGAACATCCGTAGCTGCGTTAAAAAGAATATCTAGAAAAATAAATTTTGAAGGATATGATTATCGTCTACTTAGAGAACGAAATTTGGGTGTTCTATTAAAGATGGCAATCTAATTTAATATATCCAGTAGGCAAAGCTAAAATCGTATAGATTTTAATATAAACCACAAGGCAAGCGTTGTTAGGTGATTGAAATTTCAGAATCAGGAAAAACATTAGATGCAAGAGGATTGTTTTGCCCATCACCTGTTATGCAAACAAATGTTGAACTATCAAAAATGCATGTTGGTGAAATTTTAACAGTCCTTGCTGATGATCCTGCTGCTGAAGATGATATATCAAACTGGGCAAGAAGACTTGGACATGAGATAGTTAAAATGGAAAAAAATGGAAATGAAATTCGTTTTGAAATTAAAAAGGTAAAGTAATTCTATTTCTGTTCAGCTAAATACTTATCGGCATCAATTGCAGCCATACATCCGAATCCAGCAGCAGTTACAGCCTGTCGGTACCTATGATCATGAACATCACCAGCACAAAAAATACCTGGAATGCTGGTTTGTGTATTATTTTTTAAAACAACATATCCATTTTCGTCCAATTCAACTTGACCCTCAAGTATTTTGCTATTAGGCTCATGCCCTATTGCCACAAACAAACCGCCAGCCTCAAGCATAATCTTCTCATTGTTTTTTACGTTTTTTAGAATTACTTTTTGAAATTTTTGGTCACCTTGAATATCCTCAACCGTACAGTTGAAATGTACTTTGATTTTTTCATTGGAAAGCACGCGCTCCTGCATTATTTTACTTGCTCTAAACTCATCTCTTCTATGTACAATATGTACAGTCGATGCAAATTTTGTAAGAAAAGTCGCTTCTTCCATTGCCGAGTCACCACCACCTACTACAATTATTTCTTGGTTTTTGAAAAATGCACCATCACATGTTGCACAGTATGAGACACCCTTACCTGCAAATGTTTGCTCTCCATCTAGCCCAATTTTTCTTGGGTTTGCGCCAGTACAAACTATTACTGAATTTGCTTCAAATGTACTTGAAGCAGTAGATACTTTTAGAGGATTATTTTTAAAATCTACATAAACCCCTTCGTCATCAATTATTTTTGTTCCCATTCTTTCTGTTTGTTTTCTCATTGTAAGCATCAAGTCTGGACCCATTATTCCTTGATCAAAGCCAGGATAGTTTTCAACATCAGTAGTATTCATTAATTGACCTCCAGGCAAGATACCTGAAATTAATAATGTGTTATGGCGTGCACGTGAGCAATAGATCCCAGCAGTATATCCTGCAGGACCAGCGCCTATTATTATGATATCGTATTTAGTTTCCTGTTCAGGCATACTTTCTTACTAATTATTTCCATTTTAAAGATGTAGTTTGTCAAGTAATGCTTGATGTTTGTTGCAAAGTTTTCCAATTTTTAATTGTGAGTATAACAGATCTTTTTGCCAATGTGCGTTATTTAGCCTGCAGTCCAGGCTATTACAAAATGCATCACCAGTCATGTAGTAAAAAATAACCTGTAGCAAGTACCCCTCAGTTATTTTTGAAAGTCTTTTGTCGCGATAATCTAGAAATTCACCTTCATGATTTTTTTTAACGTTCTGTATGTCACGTCTTTCCATTTTGCATTTCATGGCATCAAAATAATACTCCCTAGATCTCGCTGGAGCCTCGATCATTCCAGTTGTTGATATAATGGCTGGATTTGAGCAAATTATTGCCCTTCCATGATATCTATTATCAGTAATATCGTAAGTACAGGTAAGTTTGTTTGTAAAAACAATATGTAAGTTGTTTGGATTTGTATCATTTTCTGTAACAATATCATGAATAATGTTTTGAATTTTAAATCCATCATACATTACAACATCCTCAATTCTTTTAGCATCCTCAACTCTTGTAGTATTTTCCATTAGTGCGGTATCATTACAAACACTTTTCTCAAAATCTATTTCCTGCTTGTTTGGCAAGTGTTCCTTAAAGGGTAATTTGGGATCAAAAATTCTACAGGCAGAAATTCTCTCTATTATTTTTTCATCCAGATTATTGAATATACATTTTTTAATTTCCACATCCACCAAGAAAGTTTCTAGAAGGAAATTTTTTAAATTTGAAATTTGTATTTCACGAATAGCCGGTTCGTCATATAGAATAATTTTAGAAACTTTCAATCATCTTTTTTTGTAATTTTACGATCGAATTCTTTTATTTTTTGGTCAGTAATCTCAGCTGCCTTTTTTCCAGAATAGAGCATGGAGCCAAAAGTTGGTCCCATTCTAGCTAGACCATGTGTTTCGGTAACTGACATGCCTGCAATAACAAGTCCTGGATAAACTTCTCCTGTTTTCTCAACAACATGTTCCTCGCCACTTTCAACCCACATAGGATTCATTCCCTTCCATTCTACCATATTTCTATCAACAAGTCTTTTTACAGCTACAGAATCATGACCTGATGCATCAATTATCATTTTTGCTTCTAGTGCAACTGGATCAACACATGTAATGTTTCTTGGTAATGCGGATACTGGCATCCAGTTTACAACAATTCCAGCAACTCTTCCATGCCTTAAAACTAAATCATCAAATTTTGTAAGATTTAAAAATTTTACACCAGCGTCACATGCAGCAGCAATTAATTTTGATACAGCATGAGGACCTGGAGTCAGGTATAACCCATCACCAACTTTTTTGTAAGGTATTCCAAGTTCATCCCAAATTTTTTGTGCAGGGGCTCTGACTGTAACTGGATTCATCATATATCCCCCCAACCAATAGCCACCACCAAGATAGTTATTTTGTTCAATGACTAAAATTTTGTATCCCATTAA
>LUMJ01000133.1_pt1 | contig 30958 bp, 23 predicted proteins | sample 729631 | NCBI WGS metagenome assembly LUMJ01 (sample SAMN03860266, study PRJNA289734) | marine metagenome | biome: seawater column; feature: ocean; material: water; isolation source: Red Sea water column Station 22 - depth 500m | place: Saudi Arabia: Red Sea | collected 2011-10-15 | depth 500 m
GGTATTGAACCCTTTATTATAGAATATTTAAAGAACAGTCCTACGATAGATGAGTTTAAGGCTCTATCTGTAAAACTTGGTATGCGTCCAATGGAGTTTGTTCGTAAATCAGAAATGGACTTCAAAAACAATGATTTAAAGAAAAAATTGGAAGATGACAAAGCTATGTTTAAAGCTATGAATCAATATCCTAAAATCATGGAAAGACCTATTGTAGTAAAAGGGGATCAAGCTGTCCTTGGCCGTCCTCCGGAGAATATTTTAAATTTATTATAAATAAATATCTTTGTATTTACCCTATAAGTTTTGCTTTCATTTATCAGTCTCCCAATCAATTACGATCATTTCTGTCTGACGAGGGTCGATGTATTCACATTTTTCCCCATCAAAAAAAGCATCTTCCTCCAACATAATAGCAACTTCTTTATTCCAAGCAGCAATATTTACTTTGGCATTGAGTTCTATTGAATAAGCCGTATTGGGAAATAAAGGATAGTCACCGTTCACTGGAACGCCCCCTTGTTTGTCCCACATACCAATTGTTGGCCCTGAACCATGACCATAATAACCAATTGGGTGCGTATAAATTTGAGGATTAATTCCTTCTTCTTTTGCCTGTTGCAAGGCGGAAAGCAGCATTTCATTTCCTGTGCGGCCCGTTTTGAATTGATCTGTCAATATATCCTGCAGTCGATTTCCAATCGAAAATGCTTTAGTTAAATAATCTGGTGTTCGGTCTTCGCCGGGCATTAATACGTAGGCATGCTGTTGTGTATCTGTATTTAGACTCAGGTAAGTAATGCCAAAGTCAACGTGGAGTAAATCGCCAGGACGAATGACATTTTCTGGTTTAGCTTTGCTAAATGCTTCAAGAAAATCAAAGTTTTTATTATCTGCTCGTTGTATATCTACCGAAGGATGAAACCAGGTTACTAGGTTCAAGTCACGAATGCGTTCCCTATACCACCAAACCACATCATCGGTGGTGGTAACTCCTGGTGTGATTACATTGGCCGAAAACCCTTCTTTAATAATATCGTGTGCTATACCGCAGATTTTGGGATAATATTTCATTTCCTTATCACTTCTAGTTTCCAGCCAGCCAATGGCAACCTTTTCTGCGCTGACTATTCGACGTATATATTTTTTTGATAGAGCAGCCTTAAATAATTCTAATTCTGTAGCTGTAATACCATCAGTCTGTGCAAAAAATTCACTTTTATTAATACCAATAGTTTTAGGGTTTTTTGTTTTGATGAGATCATTCAAAGCCTCATACTGATTTGGTTGGGCTTCTGGATCCCATGATTTTTTGAAAATTTCCCCGACATCATATCGAGCAATGGCATAGGTTTCTAGTGGTTGTTCATTGCCGGGATCATTAATCACTAGGATTGTACGTCGGCGAGCATTCAACCAAGTAGCTGGCAACATAGTACGTAGGACTGGATCTTCATTGTACTCCCGCGCAATAATAACCCACATATCCATATTGTTACGTTTCATAATTTGAGGAAGAACTGTTTGAAACCGATCTTTGAGCAATGCATTACGAACCTCTGCACGTTTACGCATGGAAAGAATGCTATTTTTCAGGTCATCTGCAAAGGCTGATGCTGGTAAAATGAATACAATAAAGAGGAATCCTTTGATTATTTTTTGCATGTATTTCTCCATTAGGTAATGTTTTTGTTTCGAAAAATGTAAAGGTAAGTTTGCATTAATAATCAAGGAGGCGCAAATGATATTCTCAAAGCGTTTGATTTTGGTTCTGGCAACATTGAATATGGTATTTTCTCAAAAGACATCTTCAATTCGTCCGGTTTCAACCTATTCTATTGTTGCGTTAGATGAAACAACAGGAGAATTGGGTGTTGCTGTGCAGAGCCATTGGTTCTCTGTGGGCTTTTTGGTCCCTTGGGCTAAAGCTGGTGTAGGTGCTGTTGCTACTCAATCGTTTGTAAAGGTGGATTATGGTCCGGATGGCATACAATTGATGGAATCCGGGATGAAAGCTGCTGACGCATTAAAAGCCCTAACTTCAAAAGATGAAGGTGAAGCAGTACGCCAAGTTGGTATGATAGATATAAAAGGAAATGTAGCAGCTCACACAGGCTCTCGTTGTATTAAGTACGCCGGTCATATTGTAGGCGAAAATTATTCTGTCCAAGCCAATATGATGGCCAACGGTACTGTGCCAAAAGCAATGGCAATAGCGTTTGAAGAAACAAAAGGTGATCTAGCTGATAGAATGATGGCGGCTTTAGAAGCAGCAGAAGCAGAAGGTGGAGATATACGCGGCAAACAATCTGCTGCCATGGTGATTGTTTCTGGTGAGCCAAGTGGTGTGGAGTGGAAAGATACCAAATTAAACTTGCGTATTGAAGATCATCCAACGCCCTTGATCGAATTAAAGCGTTTAATAAGAGTACACCGAGCATACCAACATGCAAATATGGGCGACCACTACATGGAAACAGAAGAAATTGATAAAGCCTTAATTGAATATTCAAAAGCAGCAGAATATTATCCTGAAAATGCAGAACTGCCCTATTGGTCTGCTATTGCTTTAGCTAACGGTGGGCGTTTAGAGGAAGCACTGCCAGTATTCCAAAGTGTATTTCAACGAAATCCCGATTTAAAAACGATGACACCAAGATTAGTAAAATCTGGGCTGCTACCTGATGATAAGAGTTTAATCAGCAAAATAATGAACCAATAATTATTTAATAACGGAAAAGGATCTTATTACATGTATTATAAATGTACGGCATGTAAAAAAATAGAGAATATGCCACCTAAACCTGTTTGGCTTTGCAGCTGTGGGAAACCTTTATCTGTGCATTATGGATGGGAAGAAAAACAAAGGGATGTGTCTATTGATACTGAAGATGAATCATTATGGCGATATGGAAATGTATTACCAGAAGAATCGGTTATAAATAAAATATCATTGGGTGAAGGATGGACTCCATTATTTCCCATTGGAAATAACGTATATATTAAAGATGAAACAGTTAATCCCACGGGTTCTTTTAAAGATAGGGGTATGTCTCTTGCGATTACTATGGCTAAAGTACAAGGTGTAGAAACTATATGTTTACCATCGGCTGGGAATGCTGGGATTTCTGCGGCGGCTTATTGCCGAAAAGCTGGAATAGAATGTCATGTATTTTTACCCGAAACTATTCCGGAGCCATTTAAAAAAGAAACTGATCATTATAATGCTAATCTAATGCTTAGTGGCCAAACGATTTCTGATGCGGCTAAAGAAATGTTGGATAACAAAAAAAATGATTGGTTCGATATCTCTACATTAAAAGAACCATTTCGAGTTGAAGGGAAGAAAACATTAGGGTATGAAATTGCTGAACAATTGGGTTGGAAATTTCCAGATGTGGTTATTTATGAGACTGGTGGCGGTACCGGCTTGATTGGTATGTGGAAAGCATTTAATGAAATGCGAAATATGGGTTGGGTAACTGATCCGCTGCCCAGAATGGTTGCTGCTCAATCAGATGGATGCGCGCCAGTGGTTGACGCTTTTCAAAATTTACATAAAACAACCCAATTTTGGCAAAATAGTCAAACCATTGCGCTCGGATTGAATGTCCCTGGTCCACTGGGTGGAGCTTGGATATTAGATATTTTATCTCAGAGTAAAGGTATCGCTGTAACAGCACTGGAAGCAGATTTACCATCCTTAACTTCAGAATTCAATGATGTTACCGAGCTTAAGGCCAGTGCAGAGGCAGGTGTTGTTTGGGGGGCATATCATACATTAAAGAAAAATGGATGGTTAGTTGACAATGAAAAAGTGGTTTTATTCGCTACAGGGATAGAGCGGTGTTGAAACATCTTTATTCTGTCATTTAAATTGTGTGAGATACGTAAGTAAAAAGATGCTAAGAAAACACTTTATCGGATATAAATCCCTAATCCTTTTCGGACTTTTAATATCATCATGTGATCCGCTAGTTAATGAATTTAATGATATTGAAGAAGCTATAATGTATCGGGCAAATAATATTAAAGAATTCAGTGCAAAAGATACAATTAAGGTGATGACTTGGAATATTCGCTTTGGTGTTGCAAGATTACGATTTTTTGGGGATGGTTGCGGTGACCGAGTAATTTTAAAGAAAAGTGAAGTTTATGAAGCACTTGAAAATTTGGCCGAAAAGATAGAGATAGAAGACCCAGATATCCTTCTTTTACAAGAAGTTGATGTCCAATCGAAAAAAACTGGTTACATTGATCAAGCCCAATGGCTTGTGGACCACACTGATTTTAATTATGGTGCATATGCTTCTATGTGGGAATCTCAAATTATCCTTGCCGATGGGTTGGGCCGAGTTAATACAGGAAATTTAATTTTATCTAAATGGGAACTGGAAAATGCAGAGCGGTATCAATTGGCCTTGCGTGGTGACCAAGATAAACTTACAAAGTATTTTTATTTACGTCGAAATGTATTAAAAACCACAGTGAATATGCCGGGGAACCCATTTTATGCTGTTAATACACATGCTACCGCTTTTGCTACAGACGATACTAAACAAAGACACTTAGATAAGTTTAAATTTATTTTGGATGGCATTGTAGCAGAGGGAAAAAATTTTGTAGCTGGCGGTGACTTAAATGAAATTCCACCTAATGCTTCCAAAATGGACTATTGTCTTGATGATCAATGTGAAGGAGAATCATTCCATGAACCAGGAGGATATAATCATAAGGAAGGAAGCTATTTTGCCCCAGAAATTACCTGGTTAGAAGCTTTGTATAAATCATATAAACCAGCGATCCCGCTTGATATTTATGGATCCAATGAAACAAAACATTTTACCCATAGCGTTGATATCAATCTAACGCTGGATCGAAAATTGGATTACCTATGGACCAACACAAAATGGTTTAACGGGATAACTCATCAAGAAGCAATAAAATTATCGGATCATATTCCAGTAAGCGCTAAGTGGGCAGTAGAATGAGAAAAATTGTAAAGATTATTTTATTGTTTTCATTTGGGGTTTCAAATGCGCAGTGGGAAGGAAAATCGGCTACTGTTTTGACAGCTGGGCGAAACGAAATAGGATTATTCTCACCTTTCAAGATGGGTTTACGGAATGCATCAGAAATTTCAGTAAATAAATTTTTACTTATGCCCAGCATTTCATATAAATCAGAAATATCTCAATCTAGTGAATGGGAAAGAGCATATCGTTTGGAATTTACCTATCCAACTTTAGCAATGCGTTGGTTGCAAAGCCCCTTAGGTATGAAGCTAGGTGAGCCTGATAAGTTTGCCTTGATTTCACCTGAATTTACCATTCCGCACATGTTATCCTTTTATGGTGAAATTGTTGGGAGTAATAATTTACCTGGCAGTAGCATTATTACACTTTATGGAGGAGCTGGTTTTGCGATAGGAACAAACAAACTAGAAAGCAGAGCGACAATAGATTTACCCGGTTTCTACCCAAGGTTGTCTGTGTATTATAATGGAGTTGTGTTAAAAACAGGGAGTGAGTATCTGTATCAGTTTGGCAAATTCTGGTCGTATATAATAGATTATGAGATGTTTATTATGCCCAACAAAAATGGTCGTTATGCCTTTGAGCATAAAGGTATAATTGTTTGGACGAAAAACCAAAAATTCCGCATCCTTTTTGGTTATAAACTATTTGCAGGCGAATACCCTTTTGGTTCACAAGCACATTTAATCCCTATGTTGGATTTACAATTTGGTTGGTAACATTACATTTCGATTAATACTGACTGTTTTTGTTCTGTCCAATTTTCTGCGCACACAAAATAATTTGCCTCATATTGGTTTAGTTGAGGAATTGGGATGTGGAAACTGTCATATTGGCGCTCAGAAATCGAATATTGTATTACAAAGGGCTCCAGACCTCAACTATGCCCGCTTGAAGTATAATGAAGCATATCTTTTCGACTATCTTAGTGCCCCCAAAAAATTTCGCAATAATATTGGAAAATCACGGATGCCAAATTTCGGATTTTCTGATGATGAAGCATTTGCACTTACTAAATATCTTATGATACAGGACAAATTACCAGATGGAGAAAAATTAAAAGAAATATCGCCTATTAAAAGTACAGATGGATTTGAATTAATTCATGTTGATTACCAATGTACATCATGCCATATATTGAATAATTTTGGTAATAAACGATCCACAGATTTAACTATTGCTGGTGTAAGACTTAAAAGAGACTGGTTGTTTGATTTTGTCCAAAACCCATCAGTATATGTTCCAAAAGGATCCTCCATGCCGGACTTTTTCGGGAATGATACAGGTCACACCTTGGGAAAAAATTCTAATAACACTATTTTATCAATGGTTTCATATTTACTGGAAATTGGAACTGAAAAGCACAATGAATTGGATGTACGATATACAAAAGTCAAGCAAACATACCCTAATATAACCGCTGAAATGGGGCGCAGTATTTTTCTATCTCAAAACTGTCAATCCTGTCATGAAATGACTAATGAAATCCCTTGGTATCAAACTAATGCTCCAGACTTAACTGCTCAAAGAATGCGTACGAAAAAAGGATGGTTAACACATTATTTAAAATCACCCACAGCTATTAGGCCATTTGGTTATTTGCCTGGCACAGGGAGTCGAATGCCCGATTTTCAATTAACAGATTCAGAAGTAGAAGAATTATCAAAATGGCTTGGAGAAGCAAAACTTAAAACTGTTTTAGAACCAATTTCTGCATTTCAGAGTCGTAAGGTTGAACGACTGTTTAATGACTTTTTGCCATGCATAGGTTGTCATCAATTGGATGGTAAAGGCGGTATGATTGGTCCCGATCTTTCCAATGTTGGAAACCGGTTATCCGACGGATTTATTAAAATGGCTGTGACCAATCCACATATGGTTATGCCAGGAAGCACAATGCCTAAAACAATAATGGATTCACGATTTATTCCACTGATTTTATCTTACCTAGCCAGTAGGAAATCAGATCAAAAAGCATCTTACCCCAATTTGATTGAACAAATCCCCTATAATGTTGTGGATAATTATGGTGCAGATTGTGCACCGTGCCATGGTTTAAATGGAGATGGCAATGGGTTTAATGCATCAAATCTACCGGTGGAACCAGGAGATTTTACGAATTCTGATTTGTTGGGAAATAAGTCTGATGACACCCTTTTTGATACAATCTATGTAGGTGGGCGCGTCATGAATAAAAGCCATTTTATGCCAGGTTGGGGGGAAAAGCTCAGTCGAAGCGATATAATTAAACATATACAAAAAATTAGAGATTTTTGTGCGTGTGAAGCACCAGACTGGGCTAACAATTAATTTCTATTAAATGAATATCATTCAAAATGGGCCACTTATTACGGTCCTTTTCATTAGTTTAATTTCAGGACAAATAGAGGATTTTGTTGGTTCTGTTGCTTGTAAAACTTGTCACCCAGACCAATTTGAATTATGGGAAAATTCGACCCATGGTCAGGCTGGAGGATCACCTGCAGATACTAAAATAAAAGCACCGTTTGATGGTAAAAAAATCACCCTAAAGAATGGCTGGTTTATTCCCTATAAAGAAGATGGTCGGTATTTTTTTAAAGCCCAGGAAAATGAATTTCCGGAAGTCAAATTTGAGATAATCGGTGTTGTAGGTGGGGGACATATATATGGTGGTGGTACACAGTCTTTTTTTGGTCTATTCCCTGATGGCACAATGCGGCTTCTTCCATTTGATTACCATCCAGGGGAAAAAACCTGGTTTTTTGAAACAAATAATTTATCGGGATGGCAGCCAGCATCTAAAAAACTTTCCATGAGAAATTTGTCAGAATGGCCCCCGAATCGAACAATAGGTTCTATTACTGAAAAGAAAAACTGCCAGCAGTGTCATGGTAGCCAAATTATTGCCGGATTTGATAATAATCGGGGTAAATACAAAACATTGTTTTCTGAGTTAACAATTAATTGTGAATCTTGTCATGGCCCAGGGAAGGAGCATTTAACGTTAATGCAATTTGGAAAAAGTATTGTAAAAGGCTATACTGGTATTCAATCTCTAAAAACATTATCAAAAAAGGAATCAGTAAAAGTGTGTGCACAATGCCATGCATTAAAAGATTTAATTCGTCCGGGATATTTACCAGGCATGGACTTTGAAGATTTCTTTAGCACAAAATTTTCCATGTTGGGTGGGAACCCATATTTCCCTGATGGGAGGGTAAGGGCCTTTGGCTACCAACAGAACCATATTTTTAGTGATTGTTTCTTAAACGGTTCTATGACATGTATAGACTGTCATAACCCTCATTCTAATGGTTACCAAGATATCAATCGAGTTGCTTTGGAAGATCGATTTGATAATGGTCAATGTCTATCTTGCCATGTAGCAAAAGAAAATAATATCAGAGCGCATACATTTCATAAAATAGGCTCACAAGGTAGTCAATGCACATCCTGTCATATGCCCTTCCAACAGCACGAAGCAGTAGGAAGTCAATTGAAATTTGCTCGCGCAGATCATACCATTTCTATACCAAGACCAAAACTAGATGAAAAGTTGGGTGTTAACAACGCTTGTCAACAATGTCACAAAAATCTGTCTACTCAGGTTATAGCAGATCAAATGAAAGATTGGTATGGTGAATTAAAACCGCTTCATCAATTGGAATCGGCCCTAATCAATTTTGAAACCGCAGATCAATTGCCAAAAGATTTATTGAATTTGATCGGAACAAATATGGATCCATACCCACAGGTTTTTGCCGGTCTTGCAACGGCGTTTATGTCTAATCAATCCAATGCTCAATCTGATAAATTGATACAAAGGTTAAAACATTTATGTGAAAATGATGATTTGGATATTAGAGGAGTCGCACTGGCCTACCTTAACCTTTTTAGTGAAAAAGATGAAGAATTAGATTCATTTATAATACAAACTTTATCAAATGCAGGAAGTGAACAGATTAAGATCAGGACCCGTTGGAGCATAGCATTAGCTTATAAAGGAGAAAGTTTTATAAAAAGTGGGCTTTTCTCATCAGGAATTGAAATATATAATAAATCCATTAGTATATGGCCCAAAAATTATCGAGCAAAAACAGGATTGGCAGAAGCATATATTATGGTGGGGGATGTTTCTGAAGCAGTTAAAACTTATGGAGAAATTGTTCAGGCTAATGATGCAGATTGGCAGAGTTGGGCTGGTCTAGCCAATGCACAAGCACAAAGCGGACAACTAGATGTGGCTTTAGAAGCATACATGCGATCATTGGAGATTAATGTTTATAATGCTCTAGCGCATTTGGGCATTGGAAATATTCTGTTTAAAATGAAAAATGATGTACTTGCTGAAAAACATTTATCCAAAGCAGTCGAATTAGATCCTGCCATGACAGAAGCATATATTTATCTAGCCGCTATCAAGGTTCGCACACAAGATTTTAAGGGAGCAGCACTCATATTAAATCGAGGTTTAATATTGGATCCTGCGCATGAAATCGGGAATATGATGAAAAGTGAATTAAGTCAATTAGACTAAATAAAAGATATACTTTTTAAAATGAAAAAAATTCTTTCCTTAATTTTTATTGCCTATTTCAATGTCATTCTTTTTGGTCAAGATTTTGTATTTAAAGGGCAATTTTGGTCCAATAACCTATACAGCGATGATGCACAAAAAGGACAATCGTCTTTTGAAACACAACTTGGATATATACCAATACTTTCTTATAACAAATATTTATCAGATGAAAAATTATTTGATATAGAATGGGCCTACCGTATAAACAGGATTTATTCTGGAGACGCTCTTTTTTCCAGTGTAGAGAAAGCATATCGAGCGTGGGTACGATTTTCTAGCAATAAGGTAGAAGCTAGACTTGGTTTGCAAAAGATTGCATTTGGACCTGCCCAAATGTTGCGTCCTACATCTTGGTTTGATACCATTGATCTCCGTGATCCAACAGGACAAACAGATGGTGTTGAAGCCATCAGATTAAGAATTTTCCCATCTAATTTATTGTCGGTTTGGACTTGGGTCATCAACAGTGATGCGGATACTCTTTCTTATGGTGGAAGATTAGAAGTTACTACCTTGGGTGGTGATTGGGGATTGACCTTGCATCATGATCCAGTTAAATCACGAAAACAAGTTGGATTGTTGCCAATCTTCATGTCAGAATCAAATACACGTGCTGCCATTGATTATCGTTACGATGGAATGGTAGGATTCTGGTTTGAGGGGGCATCACTTTTTTCGTCCGCTGATTATCATTCAAATTATGACCTGTATAACTTATTAACTTTAGGCGGGGATTTTACATTGCCCATCTCTAATGGAATATTAGTTATGATAGAATCCATGCAAATTTATGGAAATACAAGAACCAATTATAATATTGCTTCTAAAGAAACCATAAACCACACCTATACAGTTTTTATGACTAGCATGCCGGTTGGATTGCTTCACAGATTAATGGCGATAGCACAATTAGATTGGCAAAGCAAACGTACATATTACTATTGGCAGTGGGCGATTACTTATGATCGTTTTAGTCTGAATTTTTCATTATCCTCAAATCCAAAAAGGGTCGATTATGCTTTAGAAGAGGAATATCTTCCTACTAGCTTAGCTGGTTTTGGTAATGGGTTGCAGTTTACCCTTATTTATAATCATTAGGAAAACTAAGATGGAACAAAACATTGTAATAAAAATCAAAAACTTGATAAAACGCTTTCCTGTTGGAGGAAATTTTTTTACTGCCTTGAAAGATATAGACCTGACTATAAACAAAAGTGAATTCACTGGTCTGGTTGGACCGTCTGGCTCTGGCAAAACTACTTTGCTGAATATTATAGGTGGATTGGATTCCCCCAGTAAAGGGAAGGTAAGTGTTTTGGCCCAAGATTTAAATGATGCATCACACAGAGAGCGGGCCCGACTCAGACGTGAGAATATGGGATTTATTTTCCAAAGCTATAACCTGCTTCCCGTTTATACAGTTTTCGAAAATGTGGAACTACCCCTAATACTAAACAAGATTGATTCCCAAGAACGGGGGAAAAAAGTAACTCAGGCTATAGAATGGGTCGGCCTTAGCGATAAAACCAATTCACGTCCGGCAATGCTCAGTGGTGGTGAGTGCCAGCGAACCGCTATTGCAAGGGCGATTGTACATCAACCCGCCTTAGTATTGGCAGATGAGCCCACCGCTAACCTGGATGCGGAGAATTCTCATCATATTATGAAAATCATGTTACAGTTAAATCAAGAGCTGTCGACTTCTTTTGTTTTTGCTACTCACGATGAAAAGATTATGGCTTACCTGCGACGGATTATTCACCTTAACGATGGTCAAATAACCAAAGATGAAAAAATTGATAATCCAAAGTCATCCACATAAAAATGCTTTTTAAAATTGCCATTAAAAACCTTCTAGGCGCTAAGCTACGTACTTGGTTAAATGTTTTTGTAACATCACTTTCTTTTTTCATGATTATTCTTTTTTCCGCTATGTACGATGGTATGCGAGAGCATGCTAAACAAGTTACTATAAATACGGAAATTGCTGGTGGTTCCTATTGGCATCCAAAGTATGATCCTTTGGATCCGATGACGTTTGAAGATGCTCATTCCGTACCTCCAATCGCAATAAAAGGGTTAGTAAATCAGGGGAAAGCTTTCCCGGTACTGGTGAGTCAGGCTTCTATCTATCCCAATGGACGTATTATGCCGGTAATTATGAAAGGAATAATCCCAGAACAAAATATTGTTAATATGCCCACAAAAATGCTAGCTGGACATGACAAAATTTCCATACCTGTACTAATAGGACGAAGCATGGCTAAAGATGCCAAACTGGAGATGGGCGATACCTTTACCATACGATGGCTAGATGCCAATCGTACTTATGATGCTGATGAGGGTACAGTAGTGCATATTATGGACACAGAGAATTTCAAGTTGGATATGGGACATATATGGGTACCACTGCATAAGGCCCAGGAAATGTTAGACATGAAAAAAGAAGCTACTTATGTAACGTATACTAAAGGATTACCAATTGTAGAAAACAAAGGTGACTGGATTCCCCGTGACGTAACATACCTAATACGAGACATGGAAGCCCTCATTGAAGCGGATGAGCCTAATGCCGCAATATTTTACATTATTCTTCTTTGTTTTGCAGGCATGGGTATTTTTAATGCCCAAGTGCTGTCTATATTTCGCCGGGGTAAAGAAATTGGAACGCTCATGGCTTTAGGGATGACCCGGGCTCGAGTCGTGGGACTATTTACCCTAGAAGGCGGTCTTAATGCTTTGCTTGCTGCTATTATGACTGTAATCCTTTTCGGGCCATTGCTCTGGTATTTTGGAGCTAACGGAATCTGGCTTGGGATGGATTATTCAGATGGATCAATGGGTTTAATAGTTGAGAAATACCTAATCCCAGTGTATTCTGTTGGTTTAGTTGTGACAACAACTATCGTTGTATCCATCATCGTCCTCATCGTGAGCTACCTGCCGTCTCGCCGCATTGCCAGAATTAAACCTACCGATGCGCTCCGTGGGAAGGTAGCTGTATGATTAAATTTTTAACCAAAGGAATACTTCGAGATCGATCCAGGAGTCTATTCCCAGTTCTTGTGGTAATGCTGGCTGTGGCTATGATTATTTTTTTCCAGGGGTTTATGAATGGTGTGTTGAACGGCATGTTCCTTGATTCTGCCGTGGTATCTACGGGCCACGTGAAAATCATGACCAGAGCTTATAAAGAAGAAAATCAGCTTCTACCTAATGATTTGGCACTATTAGAAACGAAACAGTTGGTAGATAAAGTAAGCCAGGATTATCCGAATCATTTCTGGACGCCACGGATTACATTTAGTGGACTTTTGGATGTTCCCGATGAAAATGGCGAAACCCAGGCGCAGGGCCCCGTTTTTGCTCTGGGAATCGATTTTCTTTCACCTGGGTCCCGGCAAATTGAAATCTGGGAACTTGAACAGCGCTTGGTTAATGGGAGGTCACCTAAAAATGAAAGTGAAGCGTTGCTAAGTACTAGTTTAGCTGGAAAACTAGGAATCTCATCAGGAGAGACTGTAACCTTAATCGGGTCCACGATGTATAATGCTTTTACAACATATAACTTTACTGTGGTCGGTACCTTTAAACTGAATTTGGGTCCATTGGACAGACAGATGATGCTGGTGGATATATCAGGTGCTCGGTTAGCGCTGGATATGGAAAATGCCGCTTCAGAAGTTCTGGGATACGCCAATTCACTTTTTTATGATGATACGGTTGCTGTTGCTCTAAGACAGCAGTATAACATGATCAACAGTGATACCACTGATATTTTCAGTCCAATCATGATGGCTCTACGGGATTCCAACCAGATGGGTGTCATGGTCGATTGGATGAATGCAGCTAGTGGTATAATTATCGGCGTTTTCCTGGTCATTTCTATGATTGTGCTTTGGAATATGGGTCTAATGAATGGTCTGCGCCGCTATGGTGAGATCGGTATGCGCCTGGCTATAGGAGAATCAAAGGGTCAGGTTTATCGTTCTATGATCGTGGAATCAGTCATTATCGGTTTTATTGGTACCGTTTTCGGTACAGCCTTGGGACTCGGCCTTACCTATTATATGCAAGAAGTGGGCTTGGATTATTCAGCAGCTATGGAAAGCCTAGGCTCATCCGAATTTATTTTTTCCAATGTTTTCTATGCCCAGGTAACCCCCGAACTTTATTATATCGGTTTTATGCCTGGTGTCTTAGCCACTGTTTTGGGAACAATGCTTGCTGGCCGTGCCATTTACAAACGGGAGATGGCTCAGTTGTTTAAGGAATTGGAAACATGATTAAAAAGACAGTTTATATAATAATATTATTCTGTTTTTTGCCTTCTACAACTTTTGGGCAATTAGAACAACTGACAGCTGAGCAGTTAATTAAGGCTATGGACGATAACTTGAATGCAAAAACTCGAATAATGACCAGTAAGATGATAGTACATGGGAGGCGTTCCAGTCGGACTATTGAATCACGAAATTGGGTTAAGGGTATTAACCAAGCATATACAGAATATCTGGCACCGCCCAGAGAGGCAGGAACAAAAATGTTGAAATCGGGAGATAAACTGTGGACTTACTCACCACAAACAGACCGGGTCATACAGATTTCTGGCCATATGTTACGCCAATCAGTTATGGGTTCTGATATGTCTTATAATGACATGTTGGAAGATCGCCCTTTAACGGATCTTTACGAAGCAACTATTGAAGGGTCGGAAACAATTAATAATCGACAGCACTGGATTCTTTTTCTTGAAGCCAGGGTAACAGGATTGTCATATCCTAAACGTCGTGCTTGGGTGGATTCAAAATATCTGCTACCTATAAAAGAAGAATTATATGCCAAAAGCGGGAAACTTTTAAAATCTACTTCCATGGATGGTATTAGAAAAGTCCAGGACCGGTGGTTTCCTACAAGATTTGTTTTCAAAGATGAACTAAAGCGTAATAGCAAAGGCACTGAATGGATTATTGATGATATTGCCTTTGATAGTAATATCCCTGATTCTCGCTTTTCAAAAGCTAGGTTACGTAAGTAAAATTATTCATTTGGGTAACGAAGCCCTATTTCCCGTCTAATTTCATCCATAGATTTCATTACAGCAATACTTTCTCTATGTGGCATAAGTGGTGACTCAATTAACCTTGATTTAACACAGCGAGAAAACTCAATCGCCTGCTCACGTAATCCATGTCCTTCATAGTTATTTGGATATTCAGTTTTAGTACCATCATGAAGTACAACCCGCATTGCAGCTGGATTATAAAAGGTACGATCAATTTCTAACCATCCATTAACACCAGAAACAATAGCTCTGCAAGGTGTAGAGTTGCTTAATGTTGTATTTAAAATGGCTTGAGCACCATTTTTATATTCAAAAATTGCGGACGTTTGTTCATCTACACCTTTATCAGTAAAATTTGATTTTGCCGTAATTTTATCTGGAACTCCAAGGATTAAATGCGCAAACGAAACCACATAAATCCCAAGATCAAGCAATGCGCCACCACCAAGTTCGGGTTCCCAAAGACGAGGATTATTAGAGTCTGATAGACGTTGTCCGTGATCTGCTTGTAGAGTATGAATATTGCCAAGAACATCACTATCAATAATTTTACGTACTATTTCTATATGAGGTAAGAATCGAGTCCACATTGCTTCAATGAGAGTTAATTGATTTTGAGTTGCCGTATTAACCATTAATTCTACCTCACTAGTATTGATGGCAAATGGTTTTTCGCATAGCACCGATTTACCGGCTTCTAATGCCAAAATAGTATGTTCTACATGAAAATTATTTGGGGTCGCAATATAGATACCGTCCAGATTAGGGTCTGCCACCAATTCTGAATAGCTGGCATAGCCAACACAGCCAGAATACTTAGATACAAAATTTTGTGCATTAATAATTGTACGAGATCCGACTGCAGCTAATCTATGATCCTTTAGATAGCTCAGATCCTTCGCGAAGGCATTTGCGATACCTCCAGTACCAATAATTCCCCAATTAAATTTTGTGTTCAAAACCCTAAAGATTCAACTACTAAACTCTCCATTTTGTTAAGAACCTGATCCTTTATTTCTTTAAAAGCTGGATTAAGGGCGAGGTTTCTCTGCTCAAAGGGATCATCATTCTGCAGAAATCTTTTCAATTGCAGTAATTGTGAACTTCGTCTCTTTACCCTGGATTTCAAGCGTAAAATCTTCATCAATTTTTTTCCCAACTATGACTTGACCAAAAGGTGAATGAATGGTTACAACCAAGGGATAAAGATCCAACTCAAATTCGATGGGACCTAATAGGTAATAGTCTTCGACCTTATCTTTGCCCTCTTCACGGATTGTAACCTTATTGCCAAATCCTACCTTATCGGTTTCAATTTCGCTATACTCGATGATCTGGAATGGAGAATGGGTCTGCAGTAATTGTATCTTACGTACTATTAAACTCTGCTCATCCCTGGCAGCGTGGTATTCCGCATTTTCCTTAAGATCTCCATGACTAGCTGCTTCTCTAATCTTTAATGAAGTCTTTTTCTTTAATTTATCAAGAGATTTCATTTTCTCTTCCAATGTGCTGTGTGTATCCCGCAAAATCAAAGTCGCCATATTGACATTCCTATTATTGATCGGATTAAATAAATTGTTCGAGGGCATATTCCCAAATTTTTGCTAGGTGTGTCCTGCCCTAGTATATTGGTATTCTTCATACTTCCCTCGTTCCGTCGTTATTCAAGATGAATCTACATATCATCCCATAAACAAAAACTTCGATTAAACTCACTAAATCTCCGATTAGGTTATGAGCCTCACGTACTTTTTCTATTTTCAATTTAAGATTTTTTGAAGGATGGTTGCTTCATTATTAGCATTATTAGAGTTCGGAAAATGTTCTCCTGTATTTATATATTCTTCGAGCCCCATTTTTTTATATAAATTTTTTGCTGGCACATTTTTTGGCATTACACGCAAAGTTAGTATTCTCATCTTTTTGTATCTGGCCAACGATTCTAGGTGTTGAAGCATTTTAGTAGCCAAACCTTTTTTACGATATTTTTCATCTATAAATATATGTAGTGCATGTGCCCATTTATTGTTTTCATTTAAAATTATATTACCTATTCCAACTATCCATTTATTTTCTTTCAAAGCAAAACTTTTTATATCATGATTATTATAAGTTAGTGTAACCCATTTTTTAAAATTGAAAGGATATTTCATTCGTGGTTCAACAAAATTTAATTCTTTTGGATTTTTAAACCAATTGGTGAGCACAGTTTCAAGGATGCGGATATCCTTTGTATTATTGTAGTTTACTTTTTCAATTATGATGGGCATGGACAGATTGAATAGTAATGTGATTGTGTTGAGTGAAATAACATTATTTAATCCTACTTTTTAAAAAAATTTATATATTATAGGTGATTTATATAACTTAAATCTTATTATGAAAAAATTTACGAACGCTCTATCTGCAATAGGTGACACACCATTAATTCAATTATCAAAAGTTGCTTCATCAGATTCAGCAAATGTTTGGATAAAACTAGAGTATGTTAATCCAACAGGATCTTATAAAGATAGGATGGCTTTGGCAATGATAGAAGGAGCTGAAGCAAGAGGTGATCTTAAACCAGGGATGAAAGTGGTTGAATTTACAGGTGGAAGTACTGGATCTTCTCTTGCCTTTATATGTGCAGTAAAAGGATACGACTTTCATGTCATATCATCTGATGCATTTTCCAAAGAAAAATTGGATACCATGAAAGCATTTGGTGCCAAACTAGAAATTATACATAGCTCAACTGGAAAAATCAGCTCCAGTCTTATTCAGAAAATGATTGCACGTGCACAAACATTAGCTTTAAGAGATGATTATTTTTTTACTGATCAGTTGAATAATATAGATATTATTAAAGGTTTTGAAGTGATGGGGAATGAAATTCAAAAACAAATGGATGAACCAATAGATTTATTTTGCTGTTCAGTTGGTACTGCTGGAGCACTAATGGGTGTTTCAAATATTTTATTAAAATCGAATAACAATGTGAAAATAGTTGTTCTTGAACCTGATACTGCTGCTTACTATTCAAAAGGACAAAAAGGCGGTGAACATCATGTGGAAGGAATTGGGCTTGGATTTGAGCTTCCACTGCTTGATTCTAATAATTATGATGAAGCTCGTGGGATTAATGAAGATGAATCAAGAAATATGGCGCGGTTACTTGCAAAAGATGAAGGAATATTTGCAGGTACATCTACTGGACTAAATGTAGCGGGCGCATTACAATTAGCTAGAGAAATAGGTCAGGGTAAAAACGTTGTAACTTTAGCCTGTGATTCAGGATTAAAGTATCTTGCTGGGGATTTATACCTTTAAAAAATTATATTAGTGAAGCTGTCTGTGTCTTCTAAGCATACAATCATTCATTATAAACAATAGACCTGCTTCTTGGGCTATTTTAGACGCTTCTTCATTAATCACACCATCCTGCAACCACAATGCTTTTGCACCAATGGAAATAGCATCTTGGGTGATAGGTAAAACATATTCAGATCTTCGAAATACATTTACAACATCAACTGGATCTGGTATACTTGCAAGGGATGGATAACATATTTTATTTTGGATACTTTTTTGGCCAGGGTTGACTGGGATGATATTGTACCCTTGATCCCTCATATAAAGTGCAACATAATTGCTAGGGCGCTCTACTTTTGGGCTCATTCCAACTACTGCAATATTATTTAATCGGAAAATGCTTTTTATAATAGAAAGGTTATCCATCTAGTTTAAGAACCTGTTTCATTGATTTCATACCATTGATCAGTCCTAAGATCAGTTAAAATCTGATAATTCCCTGATATTGGCCAGTAGATTTTTACTTCTTTTATTTTTTTATTTTTTCCTAATCCAATCATTTGATTTAATGGATTTCCGCCAAAACTACCACCACTGGAAACTGTCCGGTGAATAGAAGTTCCATTTGTTAGCACAACCTCAATTCGAGCACCAATCGCCAATTTGTTTGTTTCACGTCCTCGTAAAGATAATCCGATCCAATGATTACCCCATCCACCAGGATTTTCAAATAATACATTTTGATACGCACTACCTTCATATGCCCCACCCATTACCGCGTGGACATCTTGATCGCCATCCTTATCCAAATCAGCAAATGAGACACCATGCCCTTTTTGCAAATGGCCAAAACGCCCTTGAAAAGTAATATCATCAAATGACAAGCCATTCTTATTTAAGAACATGCGGTTAGGTTGAATAGACCGATAGTCAGGGTCTCCCGTACCAGCGTAGAAATCTAGAAATCCATCATGATTCAAATCACCGAAATTTGATCCCATTGTCAATAATGGGTGATCCATGTTGGTTTGTTTGGTAACATCGATAAAAGTACCATCTTTATTGTTTTGATATAATCTTGGTGATTCTCCACCATGTTTTAAGCCAAGATAGTCCATAGCCACATCGCCAGATGAAGCTTTATATCCAGAAACCCAAATGTCTTCCCAACCATCATTGTTATAATCCCAAAACCAAACTGGGAAACTATTGAGTGGCTCTGTAACACCGGCCTTTGATGCGATTTCATTAAATAACCAATTTTTATCGGGCCCACTGTTTTCAAATAAAAGATTGGGTTCACCAAGGCGGGATACATATAAATCTAAAAGACCATCATTATTAATATCCCCCCAAACAACTCCTTTTACAAATCCAATAATATTCAACCCTACTGATTGTGCGATTTCTGTAAAAGTTCCATCACCATTGTTTTGGAAAAGTTCTGATGGATAGTACGTACCCTCAGCGCTTTCATTTCCAACGAAAATATCAATCCACCCATCATTATTAAAATCACCCCATGATGCGGTTTGTGTTGGTCGCTCGGAATAAATATTGGCAGAAATGGTTACATCCGTGAACGAATCATCCCCATTATTTTTTAATAGAGAGTTTGGGTGTTGTCCATCTTTACCAAACCACCCACCACGTAAGATAAATAAATCAGCTAGACCATCATTATTATAATCACCATGAACTATGTTTAATCCACCAGTAATATCAATTAGATTAGCATTTTTTGTTATGTTTACAAATTGTCCAGCCCCCAAATTTTTGAAATACTGTATCTGATTATCTGCACCCCATGAAGATGCAATAATATCATAGAAACCATCTTGGTTAAAATCTTCTACGATAGATCCGCCGGCTAGGCTGATATGATCTAAGCCAGCTTTTATGGCAATTTCGGGGAATTCCGGGAATGAAATTGAATCAGAGGGCATGAGTTGTGGAATCAACCATTGGGAAGGAACGCCATCGGGGTATTCACCCTTAATCATATAAGCAAGGTTTAAGAGCCATCGGTAAACATGTTCATCAGGATTTATTGTTAAAAGCTTATGGTAAATCTTTATGGCCGCACTAGCACCAGATTTATCACGATGAACGCCTGAACCTCGAATAGGCATGATACATGATTCTGCATTATGATCATCCAAACAATTATTTTCTTCCCCCAACCTTAAATAGGTGATTGCCAATAAGTCATGCATTGTGGTTATAAATTCTTCTGGAGGTGTAATCGCGAGCGAATCAAGAAGAAAAAGGACTTTATTGAATTGCTCAATTGCCTGATGGGTATACCCTGCGTTAAGTAATTCATTGGCAATAACAGCCTGATGCTGAAGTGTGGCTGAAATATTATCATCATGTCTTTGATTTTGCAGCCAGGCCAACCGTTTTTTATTAGCGTACAAATTTATTTCAGGATTAATCCTATCTGCTTTTTCAGCTAGGATGCGAATCATTTCACGGTGGCTTTTTAATTCTTGTGATTCACAGCTGATAAAAATGCAGCAACACAATAAAAAGGCATTGAATTGAACCGTTTTGAATATCAAATATTTTTCCAAGTTTAGGAGACAAATTTATTCTTATTATATGTATATTTGACGCGATTTTCCCAAAAGGATTATCCCGAGGTAAGGATTTCCTGTAAAAATCAAGGGTAATATATTAAATATGAAGAAATTCATATTTGAAAATATAGCCGTTAACTTGACTATTTAATGAGGAACTAAAAAATGACGTGGATTCACAGATTTTTATTTTTCACTCTATTTTTTTCGTCAATTATAGGTGAAGAAAAGAAAAATAAGCATTTTCTTGATGGTGTAACACTGAGCGCTTTTAAACTGCGGTCAGTTGGTCCGGCACTCACTTCAGGGCGGGTTTCTGATTTTGCCGTCAGGCCTGGTAAACGCCATGAATATTATGTAGCTACAGCTTCCGGCGGTGTATGGAAAACCATAGATGGTGGTGCAAATTACAAACCTGTTTTTGATAGGCAAGGCTCTTATTCAATTGGTTGTATTACAATGGATCCCAATAATCCCTATATGATATGGGTTGGTACTGGAGAAAATAACAACCAACGCAGTGTAGGTTATGGAGATGGGATATATCGCTCCAAAGATGGAGGAAAAACATGGGAACACAAAGGGCTAAAAGATTCACAGCATATAGCCAAAATAATAGTTGATCCAAGAAATTCTGATATTGTATTTGTTGCAGCTATTGGTCCTCTGTGGAATGAAGGAGGTGATCGCGGTTTATACAAAACAAAAGATGGTGGTAAAACTTGGGAAAGCAAAATTGAGGTTGATGAGCATACAGGTGTTACAGACTTAGTAATGGATCCACATAATCCTGATGTTTTATATGCAGCAACCTATCAGCGACGTCGTCATGTTTTTACATGGATGAGTGGCGGTCCTGGGTCGGGATTATATAAAAGTACTGATGGCGGGGAAAATTGGGATCAATTAAAAACTGGTTTGCCGAGTTCTATAATCGGAAGAATAGGATTAGCAATTTCTCCGGCGAATTCTGATGTTGTGTATGCCATTACTGAAGCCATGGATGATCAGCAGGGGCTTTACCGTTCTTCAAATCGTGGTGCGAGTTGGACGAAAATGAGTAAATATGTGACCAGTGGTAATTATTACCAAGAAATCGTAGCGCATCCAACGGAAGTAAATACCGTATATTCTTTAAGCACCTATAATATGGTGACTTATGATGGAGGAAAAACATTTGGCCGGTTAGGAGAAAAAAATAAGCATGTGGATAATCATGTTATGTGGATTGATCCAAATGATACCGATTACTTGCTGGTTGGTTGTGACGGTGGTATTTATGAGTCTTTTGATCGAGGAAAAAATTGGTTATATAAAGAAAACCTTCCGGTAACACAGTTTTATAAAGTAACGGTAGATAATGATCTACCGTTTTATAATATATATGGAGGCACACAAGATAATTATAGTTTAGGTGGGCCTTCCCGTACACAAAGCAGAAATGGGATCGCAAATGAGGATTGGTTTGTTACGCTTGGTGGTGATGGATTTGAGTCTGCTGTTGATCCTGAAAATCCAAATATTGTTTATTCACAGTACCAATATGGAAACTTGTATCGTTTTGACAAAGCATCGGGTGAAAGAATTGATATAAAGCCTCGCGCCAGAAAAGATGAAAATGCATATACTTGGAACTGGGATTCTCCTTTACAGGTCAGTGCCCATGTCCCGAAAAGACTATATTTTGCAGCGAACAAACTGTTTCGTAGCGATGACCGAGGAAATTCTTGGAAAGTTATTAGTGGCGAACTCTCGCGTGGTATAGATCGTAATAAACTAAAGGTTATGGGTCGAACCTGGAGTGTAGATATGATAGAAAAAAACGGTGGGGTATCAAAATATGGCGCAGCCGTTGCTTTTCACGAATCTCCAAAAAATAAAAACTTATTATATGTTGGAACGGATGATGGTTTAATCCATGTAACTAAAAACAGCGGTGAAAGCTGGAAAAAATATGATCGATTTGTAGGCGTTCCGGAAATGACTTATGTTAATATGGTGTTAGCTTCTCAGCATGATGAAAATGTAGTCTTTGGAGCTTTTAATAATCATAAACGAGGTGATTTTAAACCGTATATATTAAAGAGTACAAATAAAGGAAAAAGTTGGAAATCAATTTCATCAAACCTACCAGATCGAGGATCTGTCTATGCTATTGCGGAAGATCATATTAATCCTGATTTATTGTTTGTTGGTACAGAATTTGGACTTTTCTTTACTGTAGATGGAGGTAAGTATTGGAAACAGATTAAAGCAGGTCTCCCAACGATTGCAGTTCGTGACCTAGCAATACAGGAAAGAGAAAATGATTTGGTTTTAGGAACATTTGGTCGCGGTTTTTATGTATTGGATGATTACTCAGCGTTGCGGAATATGAACAAAAACACTTTTGACAAAGAAGCTGAAATATTTCCAGTAAAAAATGGATTAATGTTTATCGAAAATAGCCGAATTGGTGGAGGCGATAAAGGATTTCAAGGCGAAAGCTTTTTCACTGTTTCGAACCCCCCTGTGGGAGTGACTTTTACTTACTACCTTAAAGAATCAATTGAGACAAATCAAAGTAAGCGTAAGAAAAAAGAAGCAAAATTGAGAAAAGAAGGCGATGACGTTGTTTATCCAACATTGGAAGAATTACGTAAAGAGAAAGATGAAAAGAAACCGCACCTTTTATTTATCATATCAGATCAGGCAGGTAATATTATTCGTAGAATAGAAAAACCAGCAACTGCGGGTGTACAACGTGTTACATGGGATTATAGATTATTTAATGCAGGGCCAATCAATGATAGTGAAGCAAAAAAAGGATTTCCTGGTACTGGCGCCTATATTGCGCCCGGGCAATACAATGTTACTTTGGCGAAAGTGGTGGATGGTATTTCAACAAATATTGATGGCCCGGTTTCATTTAATACGAAAACCTTGGATAATGTGTCTCTTCCTGCAGCAGATAGAACAGCTTTGAGCACTTTTCAGCAAAAAATTGGCAAGCTTCAATCGGCGATTAGAACCATGAACAATGTATTAAATAAAACATCTCAAGAGTTAGGAGAAATGAGTGCTGCTGTTCAAGGAATTAAAACTGAAAATTCAAAAATTTTAGAAGAAATAATCGCTGTTGAAGATAAAATTCAAATTCTTCAGCGTAAGATAAATGGTGATCGCTTGGCTAATCGTTTGGATGTCGATTTGCCACCTTCAATTTCTGATCGTGTAAACCGTGCTGCCTATGGCGTACTGAGTTCAACTTCTGCTCCTACATACACGCAGCGTGATGCATATGACATTGCCTATGATGAATTTGAACCGTTGTTAGAAGAATTAAAAACAATAATAGAAAAAGATATTAAAAAAATATTAGATACTATGAATCGTTCTGGTGCACCTTATACGCTCAATCGTATACCAAAACTGGATGATTAAGATGAAAAGCATTAACTTTAAACTTTAATACTTTGGAGGAATAAAACATGATAATCCTAAAACGTATTGTTCTATTGATAGCTTCAATTGTTTTTCTTAGTGGTCAAGATGACAAAGCTGAAAAGTTTCATTTTCAATTTGAAATAGACTCGCTTGAACTTCATGTAGGAGAAACAAAAGAAATAACAATTAAACTTTTGAATGAAAATGGAGATTTAGCACAAAATCCCTTTTACGTGTTTGGACAAAGGAAATCCCTTTCTGTATCACCGCGAATAAGTGATTCTACTGGTGTAGCAACGGTGAAAGTTAATGCGTATAAACCTGGCAGGCTTAGTCTCAGCGTTCAAACGATTACAGTAAAACGTGATGATCGTATTAGGGAAGAATTGGTAGTTAATGTCCCCTATCCTCCTGTTGATCGTCTTGTATTTAATCAGACGCCAAGCAAACTTTATACAGAAACATCCACATCTTTTTCAGTGGAAGTGATCGATGAGGCAGGGCTCACGCGAGACGATGTGGATGTTGAGCTCCAATCCAGCAATACTGCAGTTGCAGATTTTGATATCTTTGGTAATCTGGAGACAAAACGGACCGGACGAGTCACCGTATCTGCTACGGCAGAAGGAGTCACAGAGCAGTTCAAGGTGCGGGTGGTTAAGAATCCAGTGCGCAGTGTCACTGTATCTGCTGAAAAAGATGAGATCCGTACCGGTGATGTGCTGCACTTTGATGCCCAGGCCTTGAACCGATCAGGCCGTTCAGTTGAAGATGCTCCTGTGAGTTATACCTATTCAGGTGAGGCAGATTATGGTGAGTTTGGTCTACCTGCTGCCGGTCTTGTGACTGAAGATGGCCGTTTTGTTGCTGAAACCGCAGGGATATATACAGTCACTGCTTCTTCTGGAGGCTATTCAGATCAGAAAACGGTCAGGGTTGTCCCTCGGGATGTCAAACAAAATGTAAAATTAGTTGGCCATGGCCTCATATCGGATGTGCTGACAGGTGATTTGTGGGTATGGGCTGGTGTTGGAAAACATGAAGGCAAAGATTTTGCTGTGACTGGAACATGGTCCGCTAATGGTGAAGCATATTTTTGGGATGTTACTAATCCAGATAGTATGTTGATCATTGATACCGTAACGGTGGATGCGCGAAATGTCAATGATGTGAAAATATCAGAAGATGGCCTTGTGGGTGTGATCTCACGTGAGGGAGCTTCTAATCGCAAGAACGGGTTTGTGGTCCTGGATGTATCGGACCCTTATAATGTAGAGATTCTCTCCGCTTTTAACGATGATATGACCGGTGGCGTACATAATACATTTATTTATGAGAACCATGTTTATGCTGTAAACAATGGCCGCAAGTATGATATTATTAATATAGAAGACCCCAAGAATCCATTTGCCTATTCATCAAACTGGCATGATGGTGTTGTAGCTGTAGATGTAGGGGGGCTCAAGTTCAGTGAGAAAGATCGTTCGGATATACAGTATAATCCTTTACTGATGAAAGCAGGACAAGGGAGTCCTTCTAATCCGGTCAAGTTGGCAGAAATGAAAGATTCAAAAGGAAGAAATCATTCTGCTTTTCCATTTTTAAGCCAATCAACTGGCAATTTTTACATTATTTCCGGTGACGAATGGTTTCCGTTTGGTATGAATAATTTATATCAGAGTAAGCCTTCTAGTCCTCGTGGGGGATTTCATTTTATGAATTTTAATGATCCCGATAACCCAAAAGAAGAAGCTACATATATGGCACCGGAAGTAGGTAGTCATAACCAATGGGTATATAATGATATACTTCTAGCTGCGTTTTATCAAGGTGGCGTTAGAATATTGGATATATCCGGTGAATTATTAGGGGATCTATATAAACAAGGCCGTGAGATCGGATTTTTTAAATCTTTTCATAAGGAAGGAAGAATATCTAATGCACCTATGGTCTGGGGTGCCCAGCCCTATAAGGATTATATTTTTTTCTCAGATATGAACAGTGGTTTATACTGTATACAACTGGAGAGTAAAGATAAAAAAGGTCCAAGCACACCATAAATTAAATTGAAAATAAAAGGGTGGCATGTCATTGATCATGCCACCCTTAATTTTTTTATTACATTAGTTTGAAGCTGGTGTAGACATTTCAGTAATGAATTGAACTAATTCCGTTGTCGATTTTGTATAACTTGAATTCCAATCTTTAATATCTTTTTCCCAAGCTTTTTCACCAAATGCTTTTACCCATCTTTCTTTTACTGATGGGCCTGTATATGCCATATCGGCCATGCTGTCCATCCGTGTTATTAACACTAATAAGCCATCCTGATCTCCACCTGAGACAATAGCATACACGCCATAACTAGCATCATAATTTGATTTGTTATTGGCCTCTACTGCTTTACGCAAAATATTTAACATGGTACCCCTACCACCGGGTTTTGTATAATACATTGTTCCTTCCCACATAGGCGCACTGCGATCATTGTAACTGGCATCAAGTATTTTTTCGAAAAACATCATACCGCTGCTATCTTCCACATACTTCTTCGTAATGCTGGCCCAATCATCATTATGAGCTTTCGTTGTTTTGCGATCTGCATAATCCTGCCAATAGTGGCCGGTTGTTCCAGTGAAATACTGTCCGCTTCGAGGGCCACTCATCACTTTAGCGCCAAATTGTGACCATTGATCTGGGCCATGCCATTTGTCAATATGCTTGGCGACAGCATTTTCATATGCTGTTTCTTTACCTAAATATACTTTTGAATATCCACCACTGGCAGCGACAGGATTTTCCTGAGCGAAGGCAATAGTAGTAAACAATATCAGTAAGGTTGTAATGAATCTTTTCATTTTTCCTCCTTGTTAATTTTAAATAAAGAAAGTGGAAAAATTTTTCACTTTCTTCCAGTAAGATTATGAATGGACTAAGAAATATTCAATATTTTAAAAATGTTTTTCAAAGTATATCATAAGACAATTTAATTTTTTAATTAAAATGCTTCTTATTTTACGACATTTATCCATATTCCTGATTATCACGATATTCACCAGCTGTGGGAAACAGGACGGTGATTCAAAACTCCTTCACTCTATTCTGGATTCCATGAAAGCGGACTTTCCGAAAATTGTGGCAAATCCTAATAAGTATCGTCTTCAGATCATATATACGCAAGTCGATCGAAATCCGGATCAATTGCCAAGTTTTACTACTTATTATTACCATTTTGATCCTGAAAAATATTTTTATCCTGCAAGCACAGTGAAATTCCCTGCGACTGTGCTCGGACTTGAAAAAGTTAATCATTATCAATCTCTTGGCTTGAAAAAGGAATCGCCCCTAACAGTAGGGGTAGGCTTTGAAGGGCAGACAGCCGTTTACGAAGATTCTACTTCAGAAAATAGAAAAGCTTCCATAGATCATTATATTAAAAAGATATTCGTGGTATCCGATAATGATGCATATAACCGGTTATATGAATTATTAGGACAGGATGGATTTAACCAGCGGATGTGGGATTTGGGCTATCCCGAAACCCGCATTCGGCATCGGTTGTCCATACCGCTTTCCTTGGAGCAGAACCGTTATACGAATCCAATTACTTTTTACGATGAAAAAGGCAAGCAGCTTTTTAATCAGCCCCAGCGGAGATCTGTTCTGAATCTATCTGTAAATTCTAACGAAAATTTGATAGGGAAAGCTCATTTGGAGAATAGCAAAATGGTGGATACTCCAATGGATTTTTCTGTAAAGAATTTTTTCAATTTAGATGAACAACAGCGTTTTTTACGTCAAATCATATTTCCATCCACAGCTTCTGAATATAGTAGATTGGATTTAACGCAGGATGATTATGTTTTTCTTTATGAATGGATGTCCAAATTACCGCGGGAAAGTCACTATCCTTCCTATCCTGATTATGATAAATACTACGATGGCTATTGCAAATTTTTCATGTATGGCAGTGTAAAGGAGGAAATACCAGATTATATTCGCATTTTCAATAAGGTTGGATTGGCCTATGGTTTCCTTACAGACAACGCCTATATTATTGACACAAAGAATGGGTTAGAATTTTTTCTTTCAGCAGTCATATATGTTAATGAAAACCAAATTTTGAATGACGATGTATATGAATTCAAAGAAAAAGGATTACCGTTCTTCACTGAGCTCGGAAACCGGATTTATGAACATGAGCTAAATCGTCAGAGAATAATAAAGCCTGATTTTTCTCACCTGTATTTAACCGAAAACTAAACTAAGTTTTCTACTGTCATTTCCAACAATAAAAATGAAGATTAAAAAACGAGTGTATTATTCAAAAAGAAAACCTGTTTTACAGTTTTGGTTATGTTTTTTGATTGTAAATGTATCCTATTCGTCATTTGTTAATGGAGGTGGTAATAAAACAGGTATTTCCAATAAAAATGAACCACCCAATATCGTATTTTTATTTGCTGACGATGCCGGTTATGGTGATTTTGGTTTCCAAGGTAGTAAGAATTTTGATACTCCCAATTTAGATCGCCTCGCAGAAAAGAGTGTAAAATTTACCCAAGCATATACAACGGCAGCTGTGTGCGGTCCATCTCGAGCCGGTTTAATGACCGGTCAGTATCAGCAACGTTTCGGTGTAGAAGAAAATAATGTTCCTTCTGCCATGAGTTCTGCAGGACTAACTGGAGAGGACATGGGCCTTCCCTTAGAACAAAAAACCATAGCTGATTACCTTAAAAATGAGGGTTACCGGACTACTTATCTGGGGAAATGGCATCTTGGAGGTGCGGATAGGTTTCACCCTTTAAAAAGGGGTTTTGATGAGTTCTACGGTTTTCGTGGTGGAGCTCGCAGTTATTTTGCTTATGAAACACCTCCTAAAGATTCTCTAAGAAGAATGGAAAGAGGTTTTCGAAATTTTTCGGAACATGAAGGATATTTAACCGATGTTTTAGCTGATGAAGCTCTCACTTTCATTGATCAAAATAAAGATAACCCATTCTTTTTGTTTCTTTCTTTTAATGCAGTTCATACACCCATGCATTATTTAAATGAAGACTTGCCGCGAAAAAGCCACATTCAGAGAGAACATCGTCAACAACTATATGCAATGACCAAAGCGATGGATCGTGCTTGTGGACAAATTCTTGACAAACTAGACGATTTGAAACTGACAGGGAATACATTAATTATATTTACCAATGATAATGGAGGTGCTTGGATCAATTATTCTTCCAATGAACCTTTAAGCGGTGTAAAAGGCACTCATCTTGAAGGAGGTATTCGAGTACCATTTTTATTATCAATGGGAGATCATTTTGCTGGTGGCACCAACTATGATTACCCCATCAGTACTATGGATTTACTCCCCACATTTGTTGATGTGGCAGGTGGAAATGTAAACGAATTAGAAAATATCGATGGTGTCAGTTTAATCCCTTTTCTAGATGGGACAAGAAATGGATACCCGCACAAAACGCTTTACTGGAAGAAAGAAACTCGTGCAGCCATCCGTGATGGAGATTGGAAACTGATTCGTCTTCCGGATCGGCCTGCCTTGCTATATAATCTTTCTAGTGATTTATCTGAACAAATCGACTTATCTCAAAAACACCCAAAAAAAGTGAAAAAACTATATAAAAAATTATTTGATTGGGAAGTGACTTTGAAACGACCAATCTGGATGACAAGGCGAACAAACAGTAAGCAGGCGATGAAAATTTTTGATCAATATAAAAAATAATAATATTCAATGAAGCGAATTTCCATATTTATTTTTTCTTTTTTGCTCAATTCATGTGATCAAAGTCCAGTGCGCCCTAATATTATTTATATATTAGCTGATGATCTGGGCTATGGTGAATTGGGAGTGTATGGGCAGAAAATTATTGAAACTCCGAATATTGATGCTTTGGCAAAAAACGGCATGCTTTTCACCCAGCATTATTCCGGTTCTCCGGTTTGTGCGCCATCCCGTTCGGTGTTCATGACCGGGCAGCACACAGGACACACCCCCATTCGAGGAAATGACGAATGGAAAGAGCGTGGCGATACTTGGAACTACCAGGCCATGTTTGACAATCCTTACCTGGAAGGTCAGAGGCCGATACCGGATAGTACTGTCACGATTGCAGAACTATTAAAGTCCGCCGGTTATACAACGGGAATGGTAGGTAAATGGGGCTTAGGAGCACCAACAACTGAAGGTCTTCCAAATCGACAGGGGTTTGATTTCTTTTACGGTTATAATTGTCAGCGTCAGGCTCATACACTTTATCCCATGCATTTATGGCGAAATGAAGAGCGACATCTATTAAATAATAAAAATGTCCCTCCTCACGCTAACTTGGAAGAAGGAGTAGACCCGAATGATCCTGCCAGTTATGACGATTTTATATTGAATGATTATGCCCCAGAGTTAATGCATAAAGAAGCGATAAAATTTTTGGAAGAGAATCAAAACCAACCCTTTTTTCTATATTATGCATCACCCTTACCACACGTTCCATTGCAGGCACCTAAGAAGTGGGTGAACTATTACCGTGCGAAGCTAGGAAAGGAAAAGCCCTATACTGGAACATCTTATTTTCCTAACCAAACACCCCGTGCCACGTATGCTGCCATGATTTCTTATCTAGATGAGCAGGTTGGGGATTTGGTAAGCAAATTAGTTGAGCTTGGTGTATATGAAAATACGATCATCATTTTTACTAGTGATAACGGTCCGACCTATGCCGGTGGAGCAGACACACCATTTTTTGATAGTGCCAAACCTTTTAAAACAGAATATGGCTGGGCCAAAGGATTTGTCCATGAAGGTGGCATTCGAGTTCCTATGATCGCGAGTTGGCCGAGTAAAATCAAAACAGGTAGTCAATCCGATCATATCTCGGTGTTTTATGATATGATGCCGACATTTTGTGATTTAGTTGGTATTACCATCCCTTCCTATACGGATGGTATTAGTATTGTTCCGACACTCATTGGA
>LUMJ01000137.1_pt1 | contig 30733 bp, 40 predicted proteins | sample 729631 | NCBI WGS metagenome assembly LUMJ01 (sample SAMN03860266, study PRJNA289734) | marine metagenome | biome: seawater column; feature: ocean; material: water; isolation source: Red Sea water column Station 22 - depth 500m | place: Saudi Arabia: Red Sea | collected 2011-10-15 | depth 500 m
GCAGGTTTTATAATTCATAGCGCTGTTCATTTAAATCATCCAAAAAATAAATTTGTTTTTCACGCTCATCCGCCGGCAGCACTTGCAGCGACTGCATTAAAAGATGGAATTCCTTATTTAGTTCAAGACTCTTCAATGCTTTACGGAAAAGTTGGTTATCATGACTGGGAAGGTTTATCGGTTGATAAAGATGAAAGATTTAGAATAGCCGAAAATCTTGGAGAAAATAAAGTTTTAATAATGAGAAATCATGGATTATTAACCGTTGGAGAAACTGCAGGAGAGTCATTCATGAATATGTATTATGCAGTAAGAATGTGCGAAGTCGCAGTACAAGCACAAGGCTCAGGATTAAAATTAGAGGGAGCAACAAAAACTTTGTGGGAAAAATCTCAAAAACAATACGATGCTTTTTCCCCAGGTCCAAATGAATGGCCAGCTTTATTAAGAAGATGTGATGTAACAGACCCTACTTATAAAGAATAGGTAAATGGCTACCGCAAAAAATCTATCTGACATAGTTGATAATGGTTTGTGTATAGGCTGCGGTCTTTGTCAAAGTATTGCAGGAAAAGACAAAATTGAAGTTTCAATGTCACCTAAAGGAAGACTTGAACCCAAAGAAATAAAAAAAATAACACCTGAAACTTTTAATAAAATATTAAATGTTTGTCCTGGTGTTATTGTAGAAGGACTTCCAAAAGAACAAGTTGATACAAAAGCAAAACATGATTTGGTTTGGGGTTATTATTTATCTTTATGCTACACATGGTCTACTGATGATAAAATTAGGTTTGAAAGTTCAACAGGTGGACTATTAAATGGATTATCTCTTTATTTATTAGAGTCAAAAAAAGTAGACTTTGTTTTACATACTGTTGCAGATCCAAAAAAACCAATGTGAAGCTTTGAATTTAAATCAGCCATTTGTTTTTGTGGGTAAACCTTGTGATATCAGTGCAATTAGACAGTTATCTAAAACTGATAAGAGTGTAAATCAATTGTGCAAATACTTGTTGACCCTAGTTTGCGGAGGTTTTGCTGAGTTTACAAAAGCACAAGAATTTATTGAAAGTTTCAAAGTGAAAGAAGATGAATTATCAATTTTTAGATACAGAGGATTTGGAAATCCAGGAAGAATGTATATCAAAACAAACGATGGTAGGGAGTATGATCGCGAATACAATTCTTTTTGGGGAGAAGAGTCGACTTGGAGAGTGCCTTTTAGATGTAAGATTTGTCCAGATGCCATTGGTGACAGTTCAGATATAGCAGCTTTAGATACTTGGAGGGGTGGATCTCCCAAGGGTGAAGACGAAGGGTTTAATGCAGCAATTGTTAGAACTAAAAAAGGATTAGATTTATTAAACGAAGCATCAAAAGCTGGATATATTAAAATTGGAGATGAATTAAAAATTGAAGATATTGATGATTTTCAACCACATCAAGTTAATAAAAAAAAAGCTGTATATGCGAGACATGAAGGAATGAGAAAAAAAGATATACCAACTATTAATACTAATGGTTTAAGAATTAAAGAATTATATGATTTAAATTCTAATGAGTTTAATTTGAAAGAGGAAGAAGGTATTAGTAGTAGGATTAAAAAGATATGAAAACAATTTCAAATGTTTTAATTAAAGATTTGGGATCAGGAATAAAAAAAATAACTATTAATGATCCAAAAACTTATAATTCTTTATCTTTTAATACTCTAAATTCACTTTTGAAAACTTTTAAAAAAATCAACAATGATAATTCTACAAAAGTAATATTGCTGGAAGGTGCTGGCAAGGGTTTTAGCGCAGGACATAATCTAAAAGAAGTGAGAAGCTTAAAGAAAAGATCTAAATATTTAAAATTATTTAACCTTTGCTCAAAATTAATGCTGCAAATAGTTGAAGGTAGAAAGCCAGTTATAGCTAAAGTTCATGGAGCAGCTTATGCAGCAGGATGTCAATTAGCTGCTAGTTGTGATTTAGCTTACAGCACCAATGATGCAACATTTGCAACTCCTGGAGTAAATATCGGATTATTTTGTAGCACGCCAATGGTTGCTGTTAGCAGGAAAGTTAATAGAAAAAAAACAATGCGAATGCTATTAACAGGAGATCCAATTTCAGCTAAATATGCTAAAGAAATTGGATTAATTAATGATCATTTTAGCAAATCTAAAATAAACAAAGAAGTATTTAAGGTAGCGAAAAAAATTTCTTCAAAATCAAATTTAATAATCAAAATTGGAAAAAGAGCTTTTTATAAACAATTGGAAATGCCTCTAAACAAAGCATATTCATACACAAGTAAAATCATGACTCAGAATATGATGGCGCTAGATGCCAAAGAAGGAATATCTGCTTTTTTAGAAAAAAGAAAACCAAAATGGAAAAATAAATGAGCGACGATCAAATAAAAGATATTCTTAAAAATTCAAAAACAATTGCAATGGTTGGAATAAGTTCAGAAAAAAAAGGCGAAGATCCAAAGAATTTAAAAAGAAAACCTGCCAATGTAGTCATGAAATATATGCAAGATTTTGGCTACAGAGTAATACCAGTTAATCCTTTTGCTGAAGGAGAGATAATAAATGGAGAAACAGTAGTTGGCAGTTTAGAAAAAATTCCCGATAAAATTGATATCGTTGATATATTTCGACCTTCAAAAGAAGCACCTGGCATTGCAAATGAAGCAGTTAAAATTGGAAGCAAAGTATTATGGTTACAATACGGAATTCACAATGAAGAAGCTGAAAAAATTGCTGAAAATTCTAAAATTCAATATGTTTCAAATAGATGTATAAAACAGGAGTATCAGAGATTATTTCAAAAGGCCAATCCAGTATTTCCAGTACTAAAAAATTAGTGAAAAAAATTTTATTATTAATTTTACTTTTTCAAACATCGGTATTTAGCCAAGATTTAGAAAAAGCATATTTTGCCGGGGGTTGTTTTTGGTGTATGGAGGAGTCTTTTGAAAGTGCAGAAGGTGTATCAGAAGTAATTTCCGGTTACTCCGGAGGCATAACTGAAAATCCGACATATGAAGAGGTTACATATGGAACAACAGGACATTTTGAAACTATTGAGATTATCTACGATAAAAATAAAACAAATTATAAAAATCTACTTGATCTTTTCTGGAAAAACATAGATCCTTTTGATGCAAAGGGACAGTTTTGTGACAAGGGTTATAGCTATAGATCAGTATCTTTCTATAAAAATGAAGAACAGAAGGACTTAATAGAAAAATCTATACAAAAATTAGAAAAAAAATTTAATAAAAAAATTGTAACTTATGTTAAAAAATTTGATAAATTCTACAGAGCCGAGGATAAGCATCAAAACTATTATGAGGAAAAGTTTTTAAATTATATGAGATACAAGGAAGCATGTGGAAGGGAAGAGACTTTAAAGAAAATTTGGAATTAAATGAACATAGTAAATTTTACCCCAGCATCAGCACTAACGGGCGGACTATTAATTGGCCTGTCAGTTATTTTATTTTTTATTCTTAATGGACGAATGACCGGAATAAGCGGAATTGCTAGCAATTTTTTAATTTCTAAAAATAACCGAATTGAAAATTTGTTATTTCTAATTGGTTTAATATTAGGGCCTTTAATTTACACATTCATTTCAGGTCAAGAAATCAATATATCAATTACAAATTCATTACTTTTATTAATTGGAGGGGGAGCATTAGTTGGTTTTGGAACAAGATTAAGTAGTGGTTGTACTAGCGGACATGGAATAAGTGGTATTAGTCGATTTTCTTTCAGATCAATCATTGCAACTATAACCTTTATGATAGTTGGAATATTAACCGTGTTAATTACAAATATTTTATGAATAAAATAGTATCGTTATTTTGTGGAATAATTTTTGGTATTGGACTTGTTATTTCTGAAATGATTAATCCAGCCAAAGTTTTAGGTTTTTTAAATCTTTTTGGCGAATGGGATCCTTCACTTGCATTTGTAATGATTGGAGCGCTTGTTGTTTCTACCCCGTTATTTCATTTATTTAAAAATAAAGAAAAACCAATTTTTTCCTCAAGTTTCTCTATCTCAAATAAAAAAGAGATAGATAAAAAATTAATCATAGGATCTATTTTATTTGGAGCAGGATGGGGTTTAGTTGGATTGTGTCCAGGTCCTGCAATCACTTCTATAGCATTGCTTAATATGAGCTCAATCACTTTTGTAATAGCTATATTTGCTGGATTTTATATTGCTAAATTAACTTAATGAAAAAAATATTTATTATTTATGGTCATTACAATGACAAATCTTTTACTTGCGCAATGAAAGATACTTTTATTGAATCGGCAAAACAAAATGGGAATGAAGTAGATTTAGTAGATCTATACAAAGATAAGTTTGATCCGGTTTTTGCAGGCGAGAAAGCAAATGAAGAAATTAAAAGCTATCAGTCTAGAATTGAAAAAGCTGATATTATTGTTTTTATTTATCCTATCTGGTGGTTTAGAGCACCTGCTATAGTTGAAGGATTTATTGATAGAGTTTTTATACCTCCATGGGCATTTCAATTTAAGAAAGTAATTGGATTTTATGGTTATCCCGTGGGTAAATTAAAAAATAAACGTGCAATAATTTTTAATGCTTATGGATCTCCAAGATTTGCTACAGTTTTATTTTTTTTAAACTTACCAATTAGAAGATTTAAAAGAGGATTTCTAAAAATTTGTGGGCTTAATAATATATTATATAAAAGATTTTTTTCTATTCCATATGTTAGCGAAGAAAAAAGAAAGAAGTATTTGGAAGAAGTTAAAAAAACTGCACTAAAATTATAAAATGAAAAAACTTTTTTCCACCTTTTTTGTATTTTCAATAATGTTTATGTTTACAGCTAAAGCTGATCTGGTTAAACCTAATATTGCAATAAAACCTTATCAGGTAGTTAAAATTCAATTAAGTGGTTTAATGAAAAATGATGAACCAAACATAGATAATGGAATAAAACTGACATGGGATTTTGCTCATCCAAACAATCAAAAGAACACGGGGCCTCTTGAAAATTTTAAAACAATGTTAAAAGGCGAATCTTATTCGATGCTTTTAAATCATTCTGAACATCAAGTAATAGAGATATATCTTTCGGACGATATAGCAACTTATGAAGTAACTGTATTAGATGTCGAAAAAAAATATTACAAATTTAAGTGGCAAGTTGAGAAATATAATAAAGATGGGCCATTAAAAGATTGTTGGTTAACTACCGCTGTTTCTCAGCCAATTCCATTAGGGTCATCAATTTAGTTATTTTCTGCAGGCTTAACTTTTCCATTTTCCATTTTAGGCGGAACATAATTTGTTTCAGGAGAAATGTGAGAATCTATTCTAAAAAAAAACAAAACAATAATAAGCAAAACCAAGCTAATTATTGATAACTTAATAATAGGAAATTTTTTTTCCGAAAATTTTAATATTAAACTTAATATATAATAAGTAATAAAAGGAGCTAGTATGCTCAATATCAATAAAATCTTTTTAGTCATATCTGCGTCATTTAAAATATACACTAAAATTTTGTTTCGTTAGTGTTAAAAATTTAGTAGGAATCGCTCTATGAAATCTAAAGCTAAAGTAGTAGTTATCGGAGGTGGCGCAGTCGGAGTAAGTGCCCTATATCATTTAGCTAAAAAAGGTTGGTCAGACGTAGTTCTTGTTGAAAGAAAAGAATTGACTTCAGGTTCCACTTGGCATGCTGCTGGATTGCTTCCTTTGTTTAATATGAGTTATTCAGTTGGACAACTTCACAAATATGCAGTGAATCTTTACAAAACATTAGAAAAAGAAACAGGAAAAAATGTTGGTTTTAGTGTTGTATCCAATATCAGATTGGCAAGCACAAAAGATAGAATGGATGAGTACCATCAGTACGCAGGAGTAGCTCAAACAATTGGAGTAGATGTAAAATTTTTAAAACCTGAACAAGTAAAAGAAATTTGGCCTTTATGTAATATAGAAGGTTTAATTGGTGCAATTCAGCATCCAGAAGACGGATATATTCAACCAGCTGATTTAACGCAAGCTTTAGCAACGGGAGCAAGAAATAAAGGCGCAGAGATTTATAGAAACACAACGGTTGTTGGTATTAAACAAACAAAAAATGGTTGGGTTGTTGAAACAGACAAAGGTTCAATTGAGTGTGAGCATGTAATTTCTTGCTCAGGAAATTTTGCTAGAAAAACAGGAAAAATGGTTGGATTAGAAATTCCAGTTATTCCTGTTGAACATCAATATATTGTAACAGAACCTCATCCAGAAATTCAAAAACGAAAAAAAAATGGTTTACCAGAAATGGGAGTGCTTAGAGATAGCGATAGTCGTTGGTACATGAGGGAAGAAGCAGGAGGTTTAATATTAGGACCTTATGAAGATGGCGCTCCATGTTGCTATGTAGATGGACCCTCAAAAGATTCAGAGTACGAATTATTTCAAGAAGATTTAGAAAGATTAGCTCCTCACATTGAAGGAGCAATTCATCGTGTTCCAGCTTTTGCTGAAGCCGGAGTTAAAAAAGTTTATAATGGTGCAATTTGTTATACACCAGATGGAAACCCAATTGTTGGACCTGCTTGGGGTTTAAAAAACTTTTGGATCAACGAAGGTCATAGTTTTGGTATTACTGCTGCTGGTGGAGCTGGTTGGCAGCTTGCAGAGTGGATTATAGATGGTGAGCCAACTGTCGACATGCTTGGTGTTGAACCAAGAAGATTTGGAGATTATGCATCAAAATCTTATTTGATAGAAAAAAATGAAGAAGCTTATCGAAATGTATTTGTTATTCATTATCCAGATGAAGAAAGGCCAGCCGCAAGACCTTTAAGACAAGCCCCATGTTACGATAGAATGAAAAGTTTAGGAGCAGTATTTGGACAGAAGTTCGGATGGGAAAGAGCAAACTTTTTTGCAACTGATGGCATGAAACAAGAAGACGATTGGTCATTTAGACGATCAAATTGGTTTAAGGCTATGGAGAAAGAATGCAAAAATGTAAAAAAAAATGTTGGTCTTTTAGATATGACTGCTTTTGCAAAATGTAGAATTAAAGGTCCTAAGGCGGAAGAGTTTTTAGATAATTTAGTAGCTAATAAACTTCCTAAAAAAATTGGAAGAATTAATTTATGTCATGCTCTTAATACAAAAGGTGGGGTACATTCAGAATTTACCATTATGAGGGAAACTGAAGATAGTTTCTATTTAGTTTCAGCAGGAGCATTTCAAAGATTAGATCACGATTGGATATTAAAATGGATGCCAAATGACGGATCTGTGCAATTTGAAAATCTTACAAATTCCACAGGAGTTTTGGTAGTTTCTGGTCCAAAAGCTCGTGACTTAATGAAAAAAGTTTCAACAGATGATTTTTCTAATGACAATTTTAAATGGCTAAGCTCTAAAAAAGTAGATATTGGATATGCTCCATGTACAGCAATGAGAGTAAACTTTGTGGGTGAATTAGGATGGGAACTTCATCATCCAATTGAATATCAAAACCATGTTTTTGATAAGTTGATGGAAAATGGCAAAGAGCTAGGTCTAAAACCTTTTGGAATCAGAGCTATGAATAGTTTAAGAGTTGAAAAATCTTATAAATTAGTAGGTACAGAACTATCTATTGAATATTCGCCATACGAGTCTGGATTGGATAGATTTATTCATCCAAATAAAGGAAAATTTATTGGTCTAGAAGCATTAAATAAATGGAGAGAAAAAGGTTTTCAAAACAAATTGGTGACAATGGAAGTACATAACATAACTGATGCAGACGTATTAGGAAACAATCCAATATATGAAAATGGAAAAGTTGTTGGAAGAGCAACAGGAGGTGATTTTGGTTTTAGATTAAACAAATCAATAGCACTAGGCATGGTTAAACCAGACCTTGCGGCAACTGGTCAAAAATTAAAAATTGATATATTAGGAAAAATGCACGACGCTACAATTTTGGACGAAAGTCCATATGATCCTGAAAACAAATTACTAAGAGCATAATGAAAATATTAGTCGCAGTAAAAAGAGTAATTGATTACAACGTACAAGTAAGAGTTAAAGAAGATGGAACAGGAGTTGTTACAGATAATGTAAAAATGTCAACTAATCCTCCAGATGATAATGCTGTTGAAGAAGCGGTAAAAATTAAAGAGACAGGAAAAGCAAATGAGATTGTAGCTGTTACAGTTGGTGAAGAGAAAGCACAAGAGACAATAAGAAAGGCCCTAGCAGTAGGTGTTGACAGAGGAATTCATGTTAAAACAGATGGTATAACTGAGCCATTAGCAGTAGCAAAAATTATTCAAAAAATTATTGATAAAGAAAAACCTGATTTAGTATTTATGGGAAAGCAGGCAATTGACGATGATTGTAATCAAACTGGTCAAATGTTAGCAGCCCTTTTAAATTGGCCTCAAGCTACTTTTGCATCAAAAATAGAAGTTAAAGACAAATCTTTAGAGGTAATAAGGGAGGTAGATGAAGGCCTAGAGACTATTGAAGTTAATATTCCTGCAATTGTTACATGTGATTTAAGGTTAAATGAGCCAAGATATGCTTCCTTACCAAATATAATGAAAGCAAAGAAAAAACCTTTGGAACAAATTAATGCTTCAGATTTAGGAATTGATACAAAACCAAGAATCGAACTAATTAAAGTTGACGAACCACCAAAAAGAAAAACAGGCATTAAAGTAGCTAGTGTAGCAGAGCTGGTTCAAAAATTGAAAAATGAGGCTAAAGTAATATAATGTCAGTATTGTTAATAGCAGAACATGATAATAAAGAAATAAGACCTTTTACATTAAACGCAATAACTGCAGCATCACAAATAGATCAAGACCTTCATGTTTTAGTTATTGGATACAATGCTGATGCAGTTGTAAAATTTATTTCAGAAGTACCAATTGTTAAAAAAATTATTCATGTTGATAATGAAATTTATCAAAACTATTTAGCCGAAAACTTCACACCTGTTATTGTTAAACAATCTGAAAATTATTCATATGTAGTTTGTTCGGCTAATACGTTTGGTAAAAATTTAATGCCAAGAGTTGCTGCATTACTAGATACTTCTCAAGTAAGCGATATTATAAAAGTGATTTCACCGGATACTTATTTGAGACCTATTTATGCTGGAAATGCATTTGCTACAGTAAAAAGTACTGATAACAAAAAATGTATTACAATTAGACCAACTTCATTTGATCCAGCTCCTACATCAGGTGGATCAGCTGAAATAGTAAAAATTGATGAAGCCGAAGCTACAACATTAAGCAAATTCATTAAAAGAGAAGCGGTTAAATCTGACAGACCCGAGCTAGGAACTGCGAGAATTGTTATTTCAGGTGGGAGAGGAATGCAAAGTGGAGATAATTTCAAACTAATTACTGCTATTGCAGATAAATTAAATGCAGCAATTGGTGCTTCTAGAGCAGCTGTTGATGCAGGATATATAACAAACGATCATCAAGTTGGACAAACTGGAAAAGTAGTTGTCCCAGATTTGTATATAGCTGTGGGTATTTCTGGTGCAATACAGCATTTAGCAGGCATGAAAGAAAGTAAAATTATTGTTGCAATAAACAAAGATGGTGAAGCTCCAATCTTTAGTGTTGCTGATTACGGACTGGAAGCAGATTTGTTTGAAGCCCTTCCTCAATTTTTAGATGAATTGAATAAATTAAATACTATACAAAAATAACAAATACTGTAAAAAAATAACATATGTCCAGAGAAGTAATGGAATATGATGTTGTAATCGTAGGTGGTGGCCCATCTGGACTTGCAACTGCAATAAAATTAAAACAACTTCAATCAGATTTAAATGTTTGTATTTTAGAAAAAGGTTCCGAAATTGGAGCACATATTCTATCTGGAAATGTTTTTGAAACTAGAGCTCTTGATGAATTAATTCCAAATTGGAAAGAATTAAACTCTCCAATTAAAACCAAAGTTACAAAAGAAAAATTTTTATTTTTAAGTAAAACAAAATCTTTTAGTTGGCCAACTTGGTTGTTACCTAAAGTTCAACAAAATCATAAAAATTATATTATTAGTCTTGCCAATTTATGTAGGTGGTTAGCTGAACAAGCAGAAGGATTAGGAGTTGAAATATTTCCAGGATTTCCTGCTAGTGAAGTTTTGTATAATGAAAACGGATCAGTAAAAGGTGTTGCTACGCAAGATATGGGACTGGATAAAGAAGGAAATAAAAAAGATGGCTTTGAACCAGGAATGGAATTACATGCAAAAGTTACTGTTTTTGCTGAAGGTTGTAGAGGTCATCTTGGTAAACAAATTATTAAAAAATTTGAGTTAGATAAAGGCAAAAATCCTCAACAATACGGGATAGGTTTTAAAGAAATATGGGAGATTAATGATGATAAACACCAAGAGGGATTAGTAATGCATACAGTTGGATGGCCTCTGGATAGTAATACTTACGGAGGTAGTTTTGTTTATCATGCTGAAAATAAACAAGTTTTTTTAGGCTATGTTATTGGTTTAGACTATAAAAACCCACATTTATCACCTTTCGATGAATTTCAAAAATTCAAAACACATCCGTCAATAAAAACATTCTTGGAAGCTGGTAAAAGAATTTCTTATGGAGCAAGAGCTTTGATTGAAGGTGGTTTGCAAAGTTTACCTAAAATGTATATGCCAGGAGCATTATTAGTTGGTTGTGATGCTGGAACTTTAAATATGCCTAAAATAAAAGGATCACATACGGCAATGAAAAGCGGAATGATTGCAGCTGAAGCAATTGTAGAAAATTTTAAAGAAAATAAAAACTTATCAATTTATGAAGAAAAATTTAAAAAAAGCTGGGCTTATAAAGAATTGCATACAGCAAGAAATGTTAAACCAAGTTTTAATTGGGGTTTAATTTTCGGAATTATATTTACTGGAATAGATCAAATTTTATTTAGAGGGAAATTGCCTTTTACTTTAAAACATAAGCATTCTGATCATGAAACATTAAAACCTGCAAATGAAATGCCAAAAATTGACTATCCCAAACCAGATGGAGTAATTACATTTGATAAAACTAGTTCAGTATATTTGACAGGTACCAACCATACAGATAATCAACCTGTTCATTTACAGCTTAAAGACCAAAATTTGCCAATCGATTATACTTTGAACAAATTTGACGAGCCAGCACAAAGATATTGTCCAGTTGGAGTTTATGAAGTTCAAATAGAAAATGAAAAACCAAAGTTTGTAATTAACTCTCAGAATTGTATTCACTGCAAAACTTGCGATATTAAAGAGCCTTCTCAAAATATTACTTGGGTAACTCCAGAAGGGGGTGGCGGACCTAAGTATGGAAATATGTAATTAAGATAAATCTATTGCAAATTTTTTTAACTTATCAATAGGTATTAATTTTAATGTATTTTCGTGAGTTTTTTTTAAATATATTGGGCAAGCTTTTCCTTCTTCTAAAGATCTTGCGTACCAGCTAGCGCAGACACACCATCTATCTCCATTTTTTAATCCAGGGAAACCAAATTCAGGATGTGGAGTAATTAAATCATTACCAACTGCTTTTAACCACTCTAAGAATTCATCATTAACTTTTAAGCAAACGGTATGCATGCCAATATCATTTTCATCTGTGTTACAACATCCATCTCTAAGCCAACCTGTAAGTGGATCTTTAGAACATTCCTCTAGGTCTTCACCTAATACATTTTTTTGTATTTCTTCCATTATACTTTTGTTGGACTGGGATGGCCTTTATAAACTTTATCAGGATCAAATTTTTTTTCTTTTTCTTCAAACTTCATTTTTATTTCTCTAGCATTGTCAATTGTTCCAAGAGGAATAGATCTATAAAAACATGATCTATAACCAACGTGACAACTAGATCCATCACCAATATCAACTGTTAGCCATATAGAATCTTGGTCGTCATCAATTCTAATTTCTTTTACTTTCTGCACAAAACCACTTGTTTTACCTTTATGCCAAATTTCTTTTCTAGATCTGCTCCAATAATGAGCTTCTTTAGTTTCTATAGTTAACTTTAACGCTGAGACATTCATGAAGCCATGCATTAAAATTTCTTTTGTTTTGGCACATGTAGTTACAACAGGAATTAATCCATCGTTATCAAACTTTGGAGAAAATAAACTACCTTCTTCTATTTCAGCGACATTTTCTCTTTTTTTAAACATATTTATGGATTATTTAACATATTAGAGCATATATTTCATATTTTAAAAATATTGATTTATATATATAAGGCTGTTTATGAAATTGGTTAAAGACATTGAAAAAGACCTAAAACATAGCAATGAGATTTCTGAAAAAGAGGCTGAAGAAGCTTTTATTAAAATTATTAAATGGATAGGTGAAGATCCATCAAGAGAAGGTCTTAAATCCACACCAAAAAGATTAATTAAAGCATTTAAAGAATATTTTAAGGGTTATAGCGAAGATCCAAATCAAATTTTAGAAAAAACATTTTGCGATGTTCAGGGCTATGACGACATGGTTATCCAAAAAAATATTTCATTACAAAGTCATTGCGAACATCATTTAGCTCCAATAATTGGAGTGGCACATTTGGCATATATTCCAAATCAAAGAGTAGTTGGTTTAAGTAAACTCGCTAGGGTTGTAGAAGTTTTTTCAAAAAGACTACAAACTCAAGAAAGATTAACAATGCAAATTGCAAATACTTTAATGGAATCATTGGACGCAAAAGGAGTTGCTGTTTCAATTGATGCCACGCATCAATGCATGACCATGAGAGGAATTAAAAAAGAACAAGCAACAACTGTTACAAATTATTATTTAGGTAAATTTAAAGAAGATTTAAGTTATCAAAATAGATATCTGAGATTTATTAGCAAATAAATCTTTTATATAATTAAAATCAATGTCAGACAGTTTTAAAGCAATAGTTATAAATCAAAGCGGAAAAGAGTTTACAAGAGAAGTTAAGTTTGTAGAAAAAAGTTTTTTAAAACACGGTGATGTTTTGGTAAAAGTTGATTATTCTAGTTTAAACTATAAAGATGCACTAATAATGAGAAATGGAGCTCGATTAGTAAAAGATTTTCCACATATTCCAGGCATTGATTTTTCAGGTTCAGTAGTTGAAAGTGGTAATAATAATTATAAACCTGGCGATGAAGTAATTCTAACAGGCTGGCGTGTTGGTGAAATTTATTATGGCGGTTATTCTCAATATGCAAAAGTTAATGGAGATTTTTTGGTTACAAAACCAAAATCTCTTACATCAAAACAAACAATGATTTTAGGAACTGCAGGATTTACTGCATTGGCGTGTTCTTTTGCAATTAAAGCCAGAGAAGAATTGTTGTTAGGAGAAAAAGTAAATGATGTAATTGTAACAGGAGCATCAGGTGGTGTTGGAAGTATTTCTGTAATGATACTTGCTAAATTTGGATATAATGTAACTGCTGTTACTAGTAAGCTAGATAATAATAAATACTTGAAATCAATTGGTGCAAAAAATATTATAAATAAAACTGATTTTGATAAAGAGCCAAAGCTATTGGATAAAGGTATGTGGGATGGTGCAGTAGATACTGTTGGAGGAAAAATTCTTGCTAACGTACTTTCTCAAACAAAAGATTCTGGAATTGTTGCTGCTTGCGGAAATGCATCTGATATAAAATTAAATACAACTGTTATGCCTTTTATAATAAGGGGAGTAAAACTTTGGGGAATAAGCTCAGTAAATACTTCTAACAAAAGAAGAAAATTTATTTGGAGTGAAGCTTCAAATTTAATTGATTTTGAAAAATTAAATGAGTCAATTAAAGAAATTAGTTTAGAGGAACTTTTAAATATTTTTCCAAAAATGCTTAAAGGTGAGACCTCTGGAAGATATATAATTAATTTAAATAAATAATGGATTGGGATAAATTAAAAATTTTTCATGCAGTTGCTGAAGCAGGTAGTTTTACGAGTGCCACGGTTAATCTAAATCTTAGTCAATCAGCTATAAGTAGACAAATTCAATCTTTAGAAGAAGATTTGAAAGTTAAATTGTTTGAAAGACACGCAAGAGGACTGACTTTAACAGAAAATGGAGAATATGTATTTAAAACCGCACATGATGTTATTAGCAAACTTAGAGAAATCGAAACAACTCTTGGAGATAAAAAGAATAAACCTTCTGGCAAACTAACTGTTACAACAGTTGTCAGCTTTGGTACTACTTGGCTTACACCTAGAATTCAAGAATTTATGCAATTAAATCCAGAAATTGAGATAGAATTAATATTTGATGATAAAGAGCTAGATTTAAGCACCAGACAAGCAGACATAGGGATTTTTATGAGAAGACCTAAGCAGTTAAATTACATTCAAAGAAAATTAATTGATATTAATTATCATTTATACGCATCTATCAAATATTTAGATAAGTATGGATATCCAAAAACTGTTAATGATTTAAGTAAACATAGCTTTATTTCGTATGGCAGAGGTGCTCCATCCCCAGTTTTTAATCCTGATTGGGCATTAAAACTAGGTATGAAAGATGAAAAAAAAAGAAAAACTATTATGAAAGTTAATAGTGTGTATGGACTACTATTAGCAGTTCAAAGCGGTGTTGGAATTTCTGCTTTACCAGATTATTTGACAGTTAATGTTCCAAATATTGTAAAAGTACTTCCCAAGATAGAAGGCCCAATAACAGAGGCTCATTTTGTATATCCTCAATCCCTTAAAAATGTTGCTAGAGTTCAAGCCTTTAGGAACTTCTTATATAGTAAAATTTCTGAATGGAAATTTTAGTATTTCTGCGTCAATATGTGCGATTGATAATCATTCTCATTGACATTAGTAATCATTTTCATTAAAAACACTAAGATATGGAAAATACAATAACACCTTTTTTAAGTTCTTTTTTTATACTTTTAAGAGAAGGGTTTGAAGCAATGTTAATAGCTGTATTGGTGTTTATGTATTTGGATAAACTTAAGGCAAGAAATAAAAGGCCAGCGGTTTATTGGGGTATACTTGCTGGTATAGTTGCATCTTTATTTGTTGCTTTAGGATTTAAGAAAATTTCCGGAATTACTCATGCGCACGAAGAATTATTTGAAGGATCAGTAATGATAATTGCCTCAGGTATGTTGGCATACGTAGCTTTTTTCTGTCATCATGCAAAACAACATGTTGAGGGTAAAGTTGATAAAGCAATTGAAACAGGCAATTCATTCGTTTTATCATTTACAGTATTTCTTGCGATTTTAAGAGAAGGTTTTGAAATTGTATTATTTTATGCTGCGTTAATTGGTTCTGGAATATATAATACAGTACCAGTTTTTAGTGGAGCAATAATTGGTGCACTAGCTTTAATTGGGGTTTATTTTGGATTAAACAAAGTTACTAAACTTATTCCAATTGGAATGTTTTTTAGAGCATCAAGTATATTGTTAGCAGTACTTGCTTTATACTTTGCTTATGAAGGAGTTCATGAGTTTAGCGAAGGTATAGAACAATTAATTCATTAAATTTAATTATTTCATTCAAATAAATTAATCTATATAGTTTTAAAAGGGGTGTTGAAAGACTGAGAATAAACCCTAAGAACCTGTCCGGTAATTCAGAAAGGGATAATAAATGGATCAGTTAAATCTATTAAGCCAAAGTTCATCGTTATTATTAATAATAATTATCTGTTTATGTTTTGTTATGCTTGGAGTTTTATATTCCAAAAAGTATCAAGGATTAAATAACTATTTATTAGCAAACAGAAGTGTAGGAGTATTTTCTTTAACAACTAGTTTAGTTGCATCAGCTCTTGGTGCTTGGATTTTATTTGGACCTGCTTCAGCAGCTACATGGGGAGGTTTAGGTGCTGTAATTGGATATGCACTTGGAACAGCATTTCCTTTATTTGCTTTAATTTATTTAGGAGAAAAATTTAGAAAAATATATCCAAAAGGAAAAACAATAATTGAGGTAATTAGGTTAAGGTTTGGAAAAAAATTATTTAAACTTATTTTATTTTTGACAATCTTTTATATGTTTATTTTTCTAATTGCCGAAGTAACAGCAGTATCATTATTAGTAAATTATATTTCAGGAACAAGTTTATGGATTACTGCTTTAATTGTTATTGTTAGTTCTCTTATTTATACTTTGTATGGTGGTTTAAGGGCTTCTATTTTTACAGACAATATTCAGTTTATAGTAATTTCACTATTACTACTAATATCGTTTAGTTATTTAATATCATTTAATTCTAGTGAATTTAGCATTGAGTTTATAAAGCAGAATAAACCTATTTTATTGAGCTCTGGCTATTTGCCTAATTTTACTGCAGGATTAACATTCTTTATTGCTGTAGCGGCAACCAATTTATTTCACCAAGGTAATTGGCAAAGAGTTTATGCTGCAAAAAGCAATAAAGTCTTAAAAAAGAGTTTAATAATTTCTTTTTTTATAATAATTCCTATTGTTTTTTTTATGGGTTTTAGCGGACTAGTAGCTATATCAATTAATTCTAGCGTTATTCCAGATCTAGCTTTTTTTTCATTATTATTGAAAAAACAAAACATACTGATATCCGTAATAGTAATAATTTTAGCTATCTCGCTTACGATTAGTAGTATTGATACTTTAATTAATGCAATTTCTAGCTTGATAATTGTCGATGGAAACAAAATATTAAAACTTAAAAGTGATTATTTAAAATTATCTAAAAATATAATTTTTTTATTATCATTAATTGCATTAATAGTTGCGTCAAAGGGGTTAAGTATTTTATATTTATTTTTATTAGCCGATCTATTATGCTGTGCTGCTGTATTAACTATTTTTTGTAGTTTTTATGATAAAAAAATGAATGAAAAAAATGCATATATTTCAATTATAATTGGCCTATTTGTAGGGTTATTACTATTTCCAAGTCCAGATTTTTCTAAATCGATATTAATTGGAATTTTATTTCCAGTGAGCAATTTTCCGACATTTATGTCACAATCATTACTATTTATGTCATTTTTAGTTGCTACATTTTTTCCAATACTGACTTGGAAAATTAAATAAAATGATTAGAATCATTATTAATGCTTAATTCTATATTACCATTTATAGTTTTGATTTTAGTAGTGGTTTTTATTCATGAGTATGGACACTATTATTTTGCCAAAAAATATGGAGTAATGGTCACTGACTTTTCAATTGGTTTTGGTAAAGAATTATTTGGTTGGAATGACAAATTAGGAACTCGTTGGAAAATATGTTGGATTCCACTTGGTGGATACGTTAAATTTTTTGGTGATAGAAATGTATTTTCTCAAAGTGATCAAGAAGAAATAATTAAAAAATATAGCGAAGAAGAAAGAAAAAAGCTATTCATTTTAAAACCTCTTTATCAAAGATCGTTAATTGTAGCCGCAGGACCTATAGCAAACTTTATTTTAGCCGTAGTCATCTTTTTATTTATTTATATGTTTGTTGGAAAGGATTTTACTCCTGCTGTAATTAATGAAGTTCAAAAAGATAGCCCAGCCGAAGTTGCTGGATTAATGAAAAATGATGTTATTTTAGAAATTGATGGAACTGAAGTTAAAAGCATACTTGATGTTTCAAAGCTAATTACAATGTCAACTTCTGATTTTATTGATTTTAAAGTTTCAAGATATGATCAAGACGTTCTATTAAAAGTAAAACCAAATATCGTAGAGACAGAAGACAATTTAGGTAACAAAATTAATAAAAGAATAATTGGAATTATGTTAGGCCCATATAATAATAAAGTTAACCATGTCAAACTCGGTCCTGCTAAAGCCTTATATTATTCTTTAAATGAAGTTTATTTTGTAACTATTTCTTCTCTAAAATATTTAGGATCAATTCTAACCGGGTCAGGTGACAGTTCTCAACTAGGTGGTCCAATTCGTATAGCTAAAATTACTGGACAAGTTGCCGAACTTGGAATTATCCCTTTTTTAAGTATTATGGCTTATATTTCAATTAGTTTAGGGTTGATTAATTTATTTCCTATCCCATTGTTGGATGGTGGACATTTAATGTTTTATGGCTTTGAAAAAATTTTAGGACGTCCTTTAAGCCAAAAAACTCAAGAAGGTTTTTTTCGAATCGGAATGTTTTTACTTTTTTTTATAATGTTTTTTGCAACTTTTAATGATCTTAAAGATTTAGGCTTATTTTAAAGGATTTTAAGTCGTATAAAAAACCAATAAAATCAACATTTTTTAAGCACAATATAGTGTGTGTAAAACAATTTTTTATACTAAAAAAAAGCTTGAATTATCAACGATTTTGTTAAAGATGAAAAAAACCTAATAACCGGAGCTAAAATGAACAAAAAACAATTAATTGCTAAATTAGCTGTGTCTTTAAATCAAAGCAAAGCTGATGCAGAGCGTACTTTTGATACTATTACCAACACTATTCTTGATGCATTGAAAGGTGACGACTCTGTAAAAATTGCTGGTTTTGGTACTTATAAAGTAGCCAAAAGAAAAGCTCGAATTGGACGTAATCCTAGAACAGGAGAGCAAATTCAAATCGGTGCTTCTCAAAAAGTGAAATTTTTACCAGCAAAAGCACTTAAAGAAATTTTTAATAGATAGATCTATATCTTATCAGCCTTTATTATTATTAGTAAAGGCTGTCAAAATTGGAGGTTTTTAAGCTTTATTTTAAATTACTTAAAAAGTTTAAAACTTCTCTAGCGTGATCTTTGACTTTAACAGATCTCCATTCTTTTATAATTTTATTATCTTTAATTAAAAAAGTACTTCTAATTATTCCCATAAATTCAACACCTAAAAATTTTTTTTTACCCCATACTTTGTAGGATTTTATAGCTTCTTTTTTTTCATCGGCTAATAAATCAAATTTTACGCCATACTTTTCTTTGAATTTTAAGTGGCTTTTTAAATTATCTTTTGAAATACCATATATAGAACAATTATTTTTTTTAAATTTACTTAAAAGTGAATTAAAATCTTTGGTTTCCAAAGTACAGCCAGGTGTATCATCCTTTGGGTAAAAGTATAAAACTACAAACTTGGATTTAAGCTTATTTAATTGAAAAACTTCATTAGAAGTGCTGGGTAACTTAAAATTTGGAGCGTTTTTACTTGTCATTTATAATCATTTTCTTCCCACAAAGATTTATAATTAATAAATGGTGATAAACCATAACTAGAATTCATATTAGTCATATGAATAGATAAGGATTTAACTGGCGAAATACAGAGTTCTTTTTCATAAATTTTATTTAAATATTTTTCAAAAGGATTGTGTCTATCCAAGCAATTATTATATAAATTATCCCAATATCTTTCTATAAATTTATGGCTGATTAAAAAGGTACAAAGTGTTTTAGAATTTGTTCTCCAATGTCTTTTACTACCAATTAAAAGATTTGTTTTTTCATTATCCATGTAAAGATAAGGATAATCAACTGGACAAACTACAAGCTCTTTATTAATTTGCGAAGATACTCTTTCATAAGAAGATACCATCTCTTCTAAAGCGGTTTCAAAATGTATATAATCGTCTTCAACAAAAAAAACTAAATCTTTACCTTCATTTTTTCCTATTTCAAAACATTTTAGTAAGCTTGATAAATTTGCAAAAGTTTCATCGGTAAATTGTTTTTTTATTACTTTTTTATGCTCTTCATTTTTGTGATTTATTATTTCTGCACTTGAGGTGGTTTTTTTTATTATTTCTTTAATTTTTATTAAATTTTCATTTTTGGAATTATCATCAATAATTTTTAATTTTATTTCTATATTATTGTTTTTTTTTTTAAGATAATTTATAGATTTAATTAAAGAATTTAATGATCTTAAAACATACTCAATTTTTGGGAATTCAAATATTCTTTTTTTATTTTGATCCCATATTTCAACATTGGTATTTGTCCTAAATAATATTAAAATTGAATTTATTTTTCTAGTTAGTTTAACTTCGCCTAAAGGAAGCACAATTGATTTATTTAAATTAGAGAGATTTTCGTCAACAGATTTTTCTAAGGTAGGTGAATAAAACTCATTTTGATCAATTATTTCGTAACCTAATATTTTAGAAATTTTTATAAATATTTTTTTAATAATATTTTTTTTCATTTAATCATAGAGTGAAATTCGTTTAGCAAAGAAAATTCTAATCAACCAATAAATAAGAATTCCAACTGGTCCAATAAAATATGTAATTATTAATGGAAAGAAAATTAGAATTTTTGATATCATAAATTTTTGACTATCACTGACTATCCAACTTCCGCAAAACAAATTGATAGCTATAAAATGAAGCCAAAACATTATTAAGAAAGATGTATCTGTAAGTAAACTTCTTAATTCATCTACCCCTAAATATAGATTAAAATTTCCTAGGAAATTGTAACCAGAAACAAAAAAATCATAAATTAAATAAATATAAATCACACCTAAAATAACAAATGGAAAAATAGAAATTACAAAGAAATTACAAATTTTAGATTGAGGAAAAAAAATTAATATAAACCAGAACGGAAGAACACCAAGGTTCAACCACAAATAGATCATTTCGATAGTAAAAAAAGCAGATATTTGTTCGATCATTAGTAAATGTATTATATTACATCATTCAATGATTCCTATTAAAAATAAAAAGAAATCTTTAGAAGCCACTGTAGAAGAAATGAGGAATTTTTCATTCGCTTATATAGAAAAATACTCTCCTTCAAAGCAGCAAATAAAAACTTATTTATTAAAAAAATATCTAAAAACAAAAATACCCAATATTAATAAGAAAAATATTACTGATTTAATTAATGTTGTTACAGAAGATATGGAAAAAACAAAATTTATTAATGACAAATTTTATTCAAATTCAAAAGCCAAAACATTAATCCAAAGAGGTAGTTCAATTAACAAAATAAGAAATTATCTATTATCCAAAGGTGTAAAAGATAAATACATCAAAGAAACAATTAATCAAATTAAGGAAAATAATGAAGATCAAGATTTTTTTTCTGCAATTAAAATTTGTAAAAAAAAAAGAATTGGACCTTCAAGAGATGAAAATAATAGACTTTTATTTTATAAAAAGGATATAGCTATTTTAGCAAGATCAGGCTTTAATTTTGAAACTTCTAAAAAGGTAATGACATTGAAAAAAGATGAATATTTAAAAATAATCAATTTACTTTGATTTATTATTCTTATTTTTTTTTAATAAATAATATTCCATTTTTCTTTTTATATAATTTTTTACAAAAACAAAAACTATAAGTCCAAAAATAGAGACCGAAACAATAATTATTAATATTATTCTAAGTTGTTCATCCATTATAAGTCTGAAGATCTTTTTAAAATTATACTAGTATTTTTAAAATCTTTTTTACCGTATAGAATTTCATTCCCATCAAAATCAGAAATTTCGCCTCCTGCATTTTTCAATATTGCATGACCGGCTGCAATATCCCATTCAGAAGCTCTTGGCTCGGCGACATATAAGTCATATTCTCCTGTGGCAACTACACAGAATTTAAGTGAGCTTTTCATTTTTTTATACTCGGTTACTTTAAATTTTTTATGTAATTCTAAAATTTCAGGTTTTAGATTATTAGAGTAAGAAACTGCTTTAACTTCACCTTGATTAGTTAATTTTTTACAATTTATTTGAATTTCTTTTTTATTTTTTAACTCAAAACTTGAACCTGGACCATATGCATAAAATAATCTTTTTTTTTCAGGAGCATTAATTATACCAATTTCTGGTTTATTATCTATTATAAGCGCTGCATTGAGTGTGAATTCATCTTTATCATTAATATATTCGGATGTTCCATCAATTGGATCAATCAACCAAAAAGTTTTTAAATTTTCATTTAATTTATTTACTAAAGTTTCTTCCGAAATGATGGTTACACCTGGTGTTATATCCTTAATTTTTTTAGTTATAATATTATTAACTTCAATATCCCCATTGGTTACTGGCGTATTATCAGGTTTGATTTCTTTAATTAATCCTTTTTTTCTCAACTCCAATGATACCTCGCCAGCTTTTAAAAAAGTATCAACCAAACCATCAATAATTTTTCTCCTATCTTGTATTTTCATTTTACATATTTTTCTAATCGAATATTTTTTGAGTTAATTACTATTTTTCCTACGTTTTCAAAATTTACAGTAATCTTTTCATTGATAATTGACTGAACTTGACCAATTCCCCATTCTTTATTTGTAGGATTTACTACCTTGTCTCCTGGCTCAAAATCTAAAATCATTTAATGTACCTTATATTAGAAATGAGTATAAATACCAACAATATGGCAAGTAAACTTAATTCTATTGGTTTAGAAAAAGATCCTAAAGATACAACGGTAGTTGTAGCTATGTCAGGAGGTGTAGATTCTTCTACGGTTGCAGGAATAATGAAAAAAGATGGATATAAAGTTATTGGTATAACTTTAAAATTATATGATGATACAAAAGAAATTTCTAAATCAAAACAATGTTGTGCAGGTCAAGATATTATGGATGCTAAACGTGTTGCAGATAAGTTAGAAATTGAACATAAAATTCTATATTACCAAAATAAATTTAAGCAAGGAGTAATTGATAATTTTGTTGAAAGTTATTTAAAGGGTGAAACACCAATACCTTGTATACAGTGTAATCAAACAGTTAAGTTTAAAGATTTATTTGAAGAGTCAAAAAATTTAAATGCTGATGCTTTAATCACGGGTCATTATGTAAAAAGCATCACAAAAAATAATGAAACTAATATGTATCGTGCAATAGATCATAATAGAGATCAAAGTTACTTTTTATTTAATACAACTAGAGAACAATTAAATTATTTAAGATTTCCACTAGGCGGAATGATGAAAAATCAAACAAGAAAAATAGCAGAAAAATTAGAACTTAATGTTGCAGACAAACCCGACAGCCAAGATATTTGCTTCGTACCAAATGGAGATTATGCATCAGTTATAAAGAAATTTAGACCAGACTCTTTTATAAAAGGAAATATTAAAAACATTAACGGAAAAGTTATAGGAGTTCATGAAGGTATAATCAATTTTACTATTGGTCAAAGAAAAGGAATTAAAGTTGCAGATAAAGAAGCATTATATGTTATTGAAATTAATAAAGAAAAAAATGAGATTATTGTTGGACCCAAAAACAAATTGATTCAAAAACATATAAAATTAAAAAACATTAATATGTTGTGTAAGCAAAATGAGTTAAAAAATAAAATTTTTGTAAAAGTTAGATCAACAGGCAAACTTCTTAAAGCCAAAGTTGATTTAGAAGATGATTTTGCAAGAGTACACCTTTTAGAAGATGAATATGGAATATCACCAGGTCAAGCTTGTGTTTTTTATTCAAAAAACAAGGATGGCCATAAAATTCTTGGTGGAGGATGGATTACTAAATAGTAATTTTATTTCTCTGTTTTCCACATAAAAAAAGTTAACAAATAAAAAGCTATAACTCCAACAAAATAATCCCATTCTAGAGCGTGTTTAATATGTTTATTTCCTGGAAAGCTTATTATTGGGATAGAAGCTAAAGCAACAATAATTAACGTTGAAACAAGTATAGCTTTCAACTTTAAAAAATTTAGATTTATATATTTTATAAATTTTTCTTTAAGTTTATATAAAGTGATTACCAAATATGCCTGAGCAACAACTTCAAAAATTATAAAAAATAATATTACCGCTCTTCTAAATAATTTGTATAGAACAAAATCAAATTTTATACCTAAAAAAATTGAATGAAGCGTTAAAAGAATTGCTGATCCAATTCCAAAAAATAATATTTTTTTTAAATTTTTATTTTGAGGATCTATATTTAAAATTATTCTATTATTATCAATCCAGTATTTAATTAAAAGAAATGAAGTTAAAAACATTGCAGGTTTAAAAATTAAATACGTTGGAAAAACTCTTGCAGTTCTGCTTATTGAAGTGCCGCCATCGATATATGGTATTGTATTTAAAATGATATCTTCTTGATTTGGAAATAGGTCATGGAACTGAGTTATTAAAATTAAACAGATATTAATAGCAAAAAAAGGAACTATAAAAATCCATAATGTAATAGATTTTACTTTGCGTATCTCATCCATTAAGTGAAACTATTTTTTCTTATTTTTTTTTCGAGCTCGTCTTTTTTTAGATCCCATTTTCCTACGACCTCTATGTTTTTTTGGATATCCCATAATCTCCTTAATTTTATTATTTTATTGACATATTTGTGGGATATAGCATTGTTAAAAAAACATATCAAATTTTTTTATGTCTAAATCATTCAAAACGTTTTTAAAACATACTGGCAAAGATTTTTACAACCAATCAGTAAACCCTCCTGTAGTAAGAGCTTCAACACTTATCTTTAAATCAATTGAAGACATTAGAAAAACACAAAATAAAAGCAAAAAAAATCCAATTGCTGGTCATTTTGCTTATGGAAGAGAAGGTTCCTCAACATCTTTTGCTTTACAGAAAATGTTGAGAAAAATAGAAGAAAGTTATCAAGTTTTTTTAACACCAACAGGTTTTGGATCAGTATTTTTAGCAATCTTTAGTGTTGTTAGACCCGGTAATGAAATTCTTCTATCAGATCCACTCTATTCTCCTACACGTTTATTAACAGAAAATTTTTTAAAAGAATTTAATATTAAAGCTATTTTTTATGATCCAAACAATATTAATGATTTAAAAAATAAAATATCAATAAATACAAAGCTTATTTTTGTTGAAAATCCTGGAAGTAATACTTTTGAGTTTCAAGATTTATCTAAAATTATTTATTTAGCAAAAAAAAATAAAATTTTTACAGCGATGGACAATACTTGGGGAACCCCATATTTTATTAAACCTATTAAATTAGGCTTTGATATGTCAATTGTTGCGGCAACTAAATATTATTCTGGTCATGCCGATGTTATGGGTGGCAGTTTAGCGGTAAATAAAAGAGTTTTTAAATATGTTGAAAAAGCAAATAAAATTACAGGTTTTAGAATTAGTCCAGATGATGCTTATTTGATTATCCGAGGTCTTAGAACTTTAGATGTCAGATTGGACAGGCACCAAGAAAATACAAAAAAGATAGCTATTTTTTTATCGAAAAACAAAAAAATTTCAGAAGTTTTATATCCAATCAAAAAAAACACTCAAAGATACAAAATGTGGAAAAAATATTATTCCGGAGCTTCTGGATTATTTGGTTTAAAAATTAAATCAAAAAACAAACGATCAGTTATTAAATTTATAAATTCTCTAAAATTATTTGGATATGGTTATAGCTGGGGAGGTTTTGAAAGCCTTGCTTTATATCAAGATGTAAGAGAACAGGGAAATAGAACTTTTTTAAATTTGCAAAAAGACGAACATTTAGTAAGACTACATATAGGCCTTGAAGATCCAAAAGATCTAATACAAGATATTAAAAGATCTTTAAGGTTTATAAAATGATTAATAAAGATTTTTTTCCTAACAAAGCTGCACTTACAACATTAATAGCCGCATGCTTGGTAGTTATAATTTCATTAGGTATTAGACAAACCTTTGGGCTTTTCTTTTTTGATTTTGAAGTTGATCTTGGTTGTACTCAAACAGAATTTGGTTTTGCAATGGGTATCCAGCTATTTTTTTGGGGACTGCTAGGACCATTATTTGGAATAATTACGGATAAATTTAGTGGAAGAGTAGCAGTATTTATAGGTTTTTTATTTTATTTAGCTGGAATTTACTTTTTAAATTATGGACCTAATACAGGATTTTGGTTTACTTTTGATTTAGGAATTCTAGTTGGAATTGGTCTCGCAGCTACAGCAATAAGCATACCTGTTTCGATAGTAGCTAAACATTTTCCTTTAAACACAAGAACTATGGCTATTGGAATTGTTACTGCAGCTGGTTCTTTTGGATATAAGAAGTTAAACAAGAGCAAGATAACAATCAAACTGCTATGGAAGCAATTAAAGAAGCTTTTTCAAATAAGAGTTTTAATTATTTAACATTAGGTTTTTTTGTTTGTGGATGGCATATAGCTCTTGTTGCAACACATATACCAATGCATATAAGAGATAAAGGACTTGAAGATTGGACAGCAACAGCAATTTTAGCACTAATTGGACTATTTAATGTCTTTGGAACTTTAACTAGTGGATATTTGTCTACAAAAATTAGTAAGAAAAAACTATTGAGTGCGATATATTTGCTAAGAGGTGTTTCGTTAATATATTTTATTTATATGCCTCCTAGTACAATTAATGCGCTAATTTTTGGAATTACTTTTGGATATCTTTGGTTAGCTACAGTTCCACCAACAAGTGGAATAGTTGGTCATATTTTTGGAACAAAATATATTACTTTATTATATGGATTTGTTTTTTTAAGTCATCAAATTGGATCATTTCTTGGGGCTTACCTAGGTGGTTTATTTCATGATGTATACGGCTCTCTTGATTATGCATGGTATATTTCTATTGCTTTATCTATTTTTGCAGGTTTGATACATTTACCAATAAAAGAGAAAGCAATTGAAAGACTTCAACCCGCATAAACTGAAATTTAGTCCTTATCTAGAAAAACTTTACCAATCAGATAAACCTTTGATAATTTACAAAGTAAAAGATGGTTATAATTTATACACGGACTTTTCTAAAAAAATTATTCTTACTAATAAAAATATAGATAAATTTTTTAATTTTTTTTCAAATAAAAAATTTAAAAAAGAAACGGATTTATATATAGGATTTTTTGGATACGAAATTCTATGTAGCCTACTTAAAATCAAAATTAGAGACCAAAAAAAAATTAATTTTTATAAAGGAATTTTTTATAAACCAGAAACATTAATAAAAATAAGAAAAGATATAAAAATTGTTACTTCAAAAAAAAAACATTTATTTAAAAATTTTTTTAATAAAACACAGATTTTGGGTCCTTTTAAATTAAATATTAATTATGAAAAATATAAGAAAATATTTAATTTATTTTCAAAGAAAATAAGACAAGGATCAACATATCAAATTAAAATTTGCACAAAATATAAAAATAAATCGCAAATAAATCCAGTAAATTTTTTTTGGAAGCTTATGAAGGTTAATTCTTCACCAGAGTCATTCATGATTAGAGACAAGGATTTTTCGATAGTTAGTTGTTCTCCAGAAACATTAATAGACAAAAAAGGAAAAAATATAATTACCAAACCAATAGCAGGAACTTTAAGAAAAAATAAAAGAATTAATAAACTAAAAGCATTAAACTTCTTCAGAAACAATGACAAAGAAACAAAGGAACATAATATGATTGTTGATATGGAAAGAAGTGATTTAGCAAAAATATGCTATTCTGGAACAGTAAAAATATTAAAAAAAAAATATGTTGAAGAATACAAACATCTTTTTCATTATGTAACAACAATACAAGGTAAGTTAAAAAACAAGACTAGAATCAAAGATATTATCAAATCTATGATGCCGGGTGGTTCAGTAATAGGATGTCCAAAAATAAGAACTTTAGAACTTTTAAATAATCAAGAATCAGAAGATAGAAATATATTTACAGGCAGCTTTGGTCAAATAAAATTTAATAAAGATATGCGATTTAATATAATTATAAGATCAATATTAAATTATAAAAATATTTCTGAAATATCGGCAGCGTCCGGTGTTGTTTTGGACAGTTCTCCAAAAAAAGAATTTAATGAAAATTTTATTAAAGCTAAATCCCTATTAGAATTATATAAATGATATATATTATAGATCATCAAGACTCATTTACTTGGAATGTAGTTCATCAATTTTCAAAATATGAAGAAGTTTATTGTTCAAATTATTTTGAAATAAATCAAAAAAAACTAGATCATTCTAATACCATTATTTTATCACCTGGGCCTGGATCTCCAAAAGATTACCCATTTACTTCAAAAATTTATAGAAAATATAAAAGTAAAAAGAAAATAGTTGGAATATGTCTTGGATACCAACAAATTTTATTTAATGAAAAAGGAAAAATAGTCCAGCAAAAAAATATTTATCATGGTTACCAATCGAAAGTAAAAGTTACAAAAGAAAGTAAATTATTTAAAAAAAATAAAATATTTAAGGTTGGAAGATACCACTCCCTAAAATTATATGAGCCTTATCAATCTAAAAATATTAAAATCTCTATGAGATGTGCTAAAACAATGATTCCTATGGCTATAGAAGATTTAAATAACAACGTTTTTGGATTTCAATTTCATCCAGAATCTTTTTTAACTGAAAATGGCAACTTTATTATTAAAAAAATCTTATCGACATAAAGATCTTAAAGAAATTAAATTTCATGATCTTTGGAACTCCTATGGAGTTTTTACAACAATGAGAGTTATTGGAAAACCCTTAAAGATTTTATTTTTTAATGAACATATAGAAAATTTATTCAGATCTTTAAAAATTTATAAAATTAATAAGAAAAATATTAGGCAAAATATTCTTAAGTTAATTAAGATTAATTTAAGCAAAAAGAAAAAATATGATCATTTATTTAGAGTCGCTGCTAATAATAAAATGATTTCTATTTCGTTAAGAAAAAGATTAAAACCTAAATCAAATTTTAGTCTTAAATTAATTAATTATAAAAGAATAGATCCTGAATATAAAAATTTAAAGTATAAAAAAATTCTAAGTTTTTTAAAAAAAATGGATACTACAAAATCGGATATAGCTCTTTACAAAGATAAAAAAATATTAGAAAGCGGAACTTCTAATCTTCTTTTTATTAAAAAAAATCAAATATACTCTCCTATTAATAGTTTTTATAAAGGAACAACTTTAAAATTTTTTATAAAAAAATTAAAAAGAATAAAAAAAAGAAATATTTTTATTGATTCATTAAATGGTTATGATGAAATTATTGTTATTGGCACAGGCAAAGGAGTGGTTTCAGTTAAATATATAAATAAACCATATTGGAAAAGTAAAAGTTTAAAATATTACAGAATTTTATCAAAAATCTACAAACAAGCTGTTACGAATTGTCTAAGATATAACGGTTGATCTATTATATCAACTGTACTAGAAACTTAATTTATTTGTACAGAGATAAATAATTATGATCACAAACAATCCATTTTCTATACTTAGTGAAACTGTTCCAGCTATAGCAACGCAATCATTTGTAATAATAATGGCAGTTTTAGTGATCATAGGAACGATGGTGGATATTATTCATAAAAAAAACGTTAAATATTTTTTTGAAAATGCAAAAAAAGCTAAAAAATCTGCAAAAAAAATACTTACCGCTGGAGAAAAAACTTCAGTATTAATTAAAACGGTTGCGAGCGATGTTTTAACTACTTCCGAATTAGGTACTGGCAAACGTAGAGTAGCACATCTATTAGGAATGTATGGAACAATATTGTTTTGGCTGGCCTCGGTAATTATGATTTTTTGTTATTCATCAATTGACTCTGTTACACCTACTATCTGGCCCTTATTGTGGCATGTTGGCGCTATAATGACTGTTCTCGGAGGAACTTGGTTTTGGTTTTTTCTAAGAGTGGATGTTTATTCAGAAGCTCATCCTTGGTATCGAATTATACAAGCCGATTTATTTGTACTATCTCTACTTGCTACTGCAACATTTGGATTAATTTGGTCATTTTTACAATCATTAAATTTAAATCATAGATGGGATGATAAATTATTTTTGATTTTGTTTATTATATCTAACATTGTTTTATTTGGAGGTGTATATTGGTCAAAATTTGCACATATGTTTTATAAACCTGGAGCGGCAATACAAAAAAATTTAGCAGAGGCAGATGGTTCAAGAGACAACCTTCCACCACCTGTTGATGCACCCAAACAATATGGCCTGGGAATAGATAGAGAGAAAGCAAAACATTATTAACATGATAACACTAAAGAAAGAGAGCAAATAATATGTCAACTTTTGTATATATGACTCGTTGTGATGGATGTGGACACTGTGTTGATATTTGTCCTTCTGACATCATGCACATTGATGAAACTATTAGACGAGCAAAAAATATAGAGCCAAATTTTTGTTGGGAATGTTATTCTTGTGTAAAAGCATGTCCGAACCATGCAATTGATGTTCGTGGATACGCAGATTTTGCACCTATGGGACATAGTGTAAGAGTTAGACGTGAGGAAGAAAAAGGCACAATATCATGGAAAATTAAATTCAGAAATGGAACAGAAAAAGATTTTATTTCTCCAATCACAACCAAGCCATGGGGTAAATTTATTCCAAAACTTGCAGAAGGTAAAAAACCAAGTCAGGAAGAAATTAATTCTCAAAAACTTTATTTAGAACCCGAAGGTCTAAATACAAAAAAAGAGTTGCCAACAGTTCCTAAAGATTCCTTTAAAAAAGGAGTTTATTATTAATGGCTAAAGTTAAAACACATTACGAAGATTGTGATATTCTAGTTGTTGGTGGAGGTATGGCAGGTACTGGTGCTACTTTTGAAGCTAGACATTGGGGAAGAGATTTAAAAATTGTTTGTGTAGAAAAAGCGAATATTGATAGAAGTGGTGCAGTAGCACAAGGTCTATATGCGATTAACTGTTATATGGGAATGCAGTGGGATGAAAATCAACCAGAGGATCATGTGCGTTATGCACGTAACGACTTAATGGGCTTAGTGCGTGAAGATCTTGGTTATGATATGGCTCGCCATGTTGATTCAGCAGTACACATGTTTGAGG
>LUMJ01000098.1_pt2 | contig 30635 bp, 32 predicted proteins | sample 729631 | NCBI WGS metagenome assembly LUMJ01 (sample SAMN03860266, study PRJNA289734) | marine metagenome | biome: seawater column; feature: ocean; material: water; isolation source: Red Sea water column Station 22 - depth 500m | place: Saudi Arabia: Red Sea | collected 2011-10-15 | depth 500 m
ACCAAGGGCAATAATTTTTTTTTTGTAAAATTAATTAGATTTAAAAATTTATTAATTCCAAGGAAATTTTTTTTTTTATTAAATAATGATGATATAAAAATAGCATCAACTTTTTGTATCTCTTTTATTCGAATTTCTTTAATATTATGAGCCGAACCTAAAACTATGAAATTTTTCTTTTTTGGATAATTAAGATGCTTTAAATCACTATTAAATGATGGGATATAAACACCATCAAGATCCATTTTTAAGGCCAATTTGTAGTTATTTGATAATATAAAAATTCTTTTATTTAATTTACAGAAAGTTTTAATTTTACTAATTAATTCAATGCTAGTTTTTTTATTATAATTTCTATAAATAAGTGCAATTTTTCTATCCAACTTACTTATATGATTTGGATCAAACTTATTAATAAAGTAATATATTTTTGGTAAATCTTTATGCATAAAACTGTAGAAAATCTAATTCTTATACAAAATGAAATAAAATCAAAGATAATTGAATTAAATCTTAATGATTATAAACCAAAAATAGTTGCTATATCTAAAACATTCAAATTAGATCATATTCTACCTCTTATAGATTATGGACATATTAATTTTGGTGAAAATAAAGTTCAGGAAGCTCTAGAAAAATGGATTGATGTAAAAAATAAAAATTTCCAGATCAAATTACATATGGTAGGCAAACTACAAACAAATAAAGTAAAACAAGCTTTAAAAATTTTTGATTATATTCATTCATTAGATAACATGAAACTTGCTGAAAAAATTTCTTATGAACAAAAAAAAACTAATAAAAAGCCAAAATTATTTATTCAAATTAACATTGGTAATGAGTCCCAAAAATCTGGAATAGCAAATGAAAAGTTAAAAGAATTTTATCAAAACTGTATTCAATTAGATTTAGATGTTATTGGAATAATGTGCTTGCCACCAGAAAATCAAGACTCGGATATATATTTCTCTAAAATGAGAAGTTTAAACGATAACATTAAATTAAATGAACTTAGTATGGGAATGTCGCATGATTATCTAACTGCAATTAAATATTTATCAAGCTATTTAAGAATAGGTTCAAAAATTTTTGGAGCAAGAAATTAACTTATCTTTATTCTAGTTTTTTTATCAACCAATTTTAATAAGATTAGTAGATCTTTTTCTTTTAATCCAATACATCCGGCCGTAGGTTTATAATCTTTACTTAAATGAATAAAAATTGCACTTCCTATTCCTGAAATAGAATTTGGATAATTGTGATGGATTACTATAAAATAGTCATACTTATAATCAATTCTAAATAATTTTTCGTGCTTTATTTTTTTATTAATTTTTATTTCTTTATTATAAAATTTATTTGATACATCATTACACCAACCCATATATCTTTTAATTTTTTTACATTTTAATTTTGTATTTGGCTTAGGAAGTCTATCAGCTCTATAATAAACATCTCCCAATTTAAAGGTTCCATAAGGAGTTGATTTATCTCCTTCTATTTTTTTTATTTTAATACCTTTTTTTCCGACACAGCATTTAAGTTTAAAATCATCAATAATTAACGTATCTTTATTTTTTAATTTAATTAGCATAATTTATTTATACATGAATAAACAAACCATAATAATCTATGATTTCGAAATTTTATTTATTATTCTTAAGGAAATTAAAGAAAATTTAAAATTTGAAATATTTAATTTTAAAAAAAATGATGAAATTTCCAAATTAGACAATAGTACTTATGGAAACTACTTAATTGTAGTTAAGTCATTAAGTAATTTTACAAATAAAGACATTGAAAAAAAGAAATTATATTTGATTGAAAATTTGCCAATAAAAATTGATAAATTTATTGAAAAAATAAATATTCAATTATTAAAACAAAAATATAATTATCAATCGGAAATTCAAATAAATAAATACAAATTAAATCTAAATTCTAGAAAGATTTCATTAAATAAAAAATTGATTAAACTTACTGAAAGGGAAATAGATATTATTCTTTTTTTGAATGAAAACAAAAAACCTATAAATGTTAATATTTTACAAAAAGAGGTTTGGGGTTATAGTTCTGAATTAGAAACCCATACTGTTGAGACTCATATTTATAGGTTAAGAAAAAAATTAAAAGATGAATTTAATGATGAAGAATTTATTTTAAGTTTAAAAAAAGGTTATCAAATTAAATGACCAAAAAAAATTTAATTGCAAAAGATTTAAGAACAACAAAATATAAACCTCGTATTGTAAAACCAAAAAAAGGTAAGGGAAGTTTTAAAAGAAAGAAAAAATAAATTTAAAGTCTTGCACCAATTTTTTGAATTATTCTAGTAGACATCTCAGTTCCTTGTTGGAGACTTTCTTTTATTGATAAATTATTAACATACCCATGCAAGAATCCTGCAGCAAAAAGATCACCTGCACCGGTGAGATCTACAATTTTTAGATTTTTTTGTATTTCATATTCAACTACTTCATCTTTATTTATTGTTATACTTCCTTTTTTTCCACGAGTTATCACTATTAGTCTTTTAAGTTCTTTTGCAAAAGATACTACTTCATCAAAATTTTTAGTATCTAGCAAAGATAAAATTTCTTGCTCATTAGCAAATGTAATATTTAATTTATTTTTAACTAAATCTAAAAAATGAGGCTTATGTCTTTCAACACAAAATAAATCTGATAATGACATTGCAACTTTATTTGAATTTTGAATTACTTTGTCAAAAGCTTTCTTAGGATTACCCTCGTCCCATAAATACCCCTCTAAAAATGTTATTTCGCTATTTTTAACAGCATTAATATCAACATCATTTTCATTTATTTTTCCAGCTATTCCTAAAAAAGTACACATAGTTCTTTCAGAATCAGGAGTAATTAAAATTAAGCAAGTCCCAGTTGGCAATTCTTCTTTTTTTTTATAATAAAAGTACTCTACATTTTCTTTTTTTAGGCCCTCTTCATATTTATCTCCCAATTCATCTTTGTTAACTTTACCGATGAAACCAACCTTATTTCCAAGCTGCGAAAGTCCTACAATAGAATTTGCAACCGATCCACCAGAGACTGTTTCTTCAATTTTTAAATTAGATAATAGTTTTTTAAATTCTGTTTCATCAACTAACTTCATTGTACTTTTAGTAAGATTATTTTCAGATAAAAAATTATCTTCTACTTTACAAATCACATCAACAATTGCATTTCCTATTCCTAAAATTTTCATATCAAGCTTTTTTTGTTTTGATTGATTTTCTTCGATTAGGGTAACAAGTAGTACAAATTTTACAAGTTAAACCATAGCATTCTCTTGCCTTACAATATTCTCTTCCATAATAAATTATTTGAAGATGAAGTTTATTCCACGATTTTTTGGAAAATAATCTTTTTAAATCTTTCTCAGTTTGAATAACATTTTTTCCATTAGTTAGCCCCCATCTTTGAGCTAGTCTATGAATATGTGTGTCTACAGGAAAAGCTGAATGACCAAATCCTTGTGACATAACTACACTAGCTGTTTTATGTCCGACACCTGGAAGGCTTTCAAGTTCCTCAAAAGTTTCTGGGACTTTTCCTTTATGTTTTTCAATCAGCTGTTTTGAAAGTAAATAAACACTTTTAGCCTTCACTCTAAAAATACCTATACTCTTGATTAACTTTTCAATTTTCTTTCTTCCTAATTTTACGAAGTGTTCTGGTTTATTGTATTTTGGATAAATATTTTTAGTAACATTATTTACATTAACATCTGTAGTTTGAGCTGATAGCAACACAGAAACCAACAGAGTAAATTTATTTCTATGTTTTAAAGGAATTTGTGTTTTTGGATAAATCTTATTTAATATTTTTAATATTATTTTAGATCTTTGAATTTCATTCATTATTAAACATTAATTCTTTCTTTTTTTTCCAATAAACACAGGGTTTGACTTGATCAAAGTCTTTGGATTTCATTTGAAGTTTAGAACGTCTCTCATTGAATAAAGACCAGGCTTTTTATTTATTAACCATTTAGCCGCTGTGAATGCTCCTTCTGAATAAAGAGCTCTATCAAATGCTTCGTGATTTAATGTAATTATTTCTTTACCGCTTGAGAAAGTTACTTCATGCTCACCAACAACTTTACCTTTTCTTAATGAATTAAAGTTAATTTTTTTTCCATAAGGAAAAGATTTTTTGTTTAAATATTTTTTCCCCGTTAACTTATAAAAGTCTTTATTCTTTCCAACAGCTATTCCTTTTCCAAGCATTAAAGCTGTACCTGAAGGATGATCTTTTTTATGTTTATGATGTATTTCAAAAACTTTACTCAAAAAATTATTTCCAAGTGATTTTGATGCAATTTCAGTTAAATACATCAATAAGTTTATACCTAAACTCATATTACCAGCTCTAAGTATTGGTATTTTTCTAGAATATTTTTTAATTAAATTTTCTTCTTTTTTAGAAAATCCTGTTGTTCCAATAACTACTCTTTTTTTCAATTTAGATGCAATTTTTAAAACTTCAAATGTGCATTTAGGGACTGTAAAATCTATTATTAAATTTGCTTTTTTAAATGCTTGTTCAGTATTTAAGCTAGGTTTAATTCCATGAATTTTTTTATTAATTATTCTATTTTCTGTAAGAGCTACTATTTTAAAATTTTTATCAGATTTAACAGACTTAATAATCTGTTGGCCCATTCTTCCAAGACAACCAGTAATAGCTAAATTAATTTTTTTCATTTAAATGATAAGATATAAAACTACCATAACAACTATAACAATTATAGCCCAAATAGATAAATTAGTTAAAAATTGTTTTAATTTTGAATTAGTTTTTAAAAAAGCTGGAAGTACCAGTATTAGAACAGCAGTCAAAAAAATTGCTGGAACGATTTGATCCCAGTTCATTTAATTCTTCCAAAAACTTTTAGCTTTTTGAAAAAATTTTTTAATACTAGGGTTAGATTTTTCGTTTTCAATTTCTCTAAATTTTTCAAGCAATTCTTTTTGTTCTTTATTTAATGATATAGGAACTTCAGTATTTACTTGTACATATAGATCGCCAGTTCCACTCCCTCTCATGTAAGGCATTCCTTTACTTTTTAATCTAAATTGCTTTCCGCTTTGCGTACCAGCTGGAATTTTAATTTTTGCTTTTCCACCATCAATAGTTGGAATTTCTATTGCTGTTCCAAGTGCTGCATCCGCAATTGATATTGGACATTCAAAAAACAAATTTTCATCAGATCTTTTAAAAAAATCGTGAGAATAGACATTTACAAATAAATAAAGATCACCATTTCCTGCTCCTCTAGATCCTGCTTCACCCTTGCCTGCTAATCTAATTCTTGTACCATCATCAACACCTTTAGGAATTGTTACTGATAATCTTTTTGAAGCTTGTTTTTTTCCTTGTCCTCCACAGCTAGTACATGGATTTGTAATTTCTTCACCAGACCCTGAACACTGTGGACAGGTCTGTTGAACCGTAAAAAAACCTTGGTTAGATCTTACTTGTCCGTGTCCTCCACACATTGAACATGAACCTGCATTGTAACCTGGCTTTGAGCCACTTCCTTTGCAATTGTCACATTTTTCAGATGTTGAAAATTTAATATCTTGTTTTTTTCCAGAATATGCTTCTTCCAATGTTATTGACAAATCATACCTTAGGTCTAATCCTCTATTGTTTGATCTTCTTGATCTTCTTCCTCCACCTCCAAAACCTTCGCCAAAGAAGTCTTCGAAGATATCTGAAAAATGACTAGAGAAATCAAAGTTTCCAAATCCTCCTCTTCCACCTGCACTATTTTCAAATGCAGCATGACCAAAATTATCATAACTTTGTTTTCTCTCAGAATTTGATAATACGTGATATGCTTCTGAAGCCTCTTTAAATTTATTTTCCGAAGCTTTATCACCTTTATTTTTATCAGGATGATATTTTACTGCTAATTTTCTATAAGCAGATTTGATTTGATCTGGAGTGGAATTTTTATTTACACCTAAGACATCGTAATAATCTCTTTTTGCCATAACTAATTATAGACAAATTGTTGTTAGCTTAGGCGCTTTTTTCTTTATTTTCGTCTTTTACTTCTTCAAAGTCGGCATCAACAACGTTATCGTCTTTTTTTCCTTCTTCTTTTTTATCTTTTGTTGCATCGTCGGGTTTATTACTTTGTTGCGACTTGTATATAGCTTCACCCATTTTCATTGATGTTTGAACTAATTCTTGTGTTTTTTTCTTAATATCCTCAACATCTGTTCCTTTTAAAGAATTTCTTAAATTTGCTGATGCAGTCTCAATTTCTTTTTTATCAGCATCTGAAACTTTGCTACCATGTTCTTTTAAATTTTTCTCAGTTGAATGTAATAAGGTATCAGCTTGATTTCTTGCATCGACAGAATCTCTTTTTTTCTTGTCTGCTTCTTTATTGGCTTCTGCTTCTTTAACCATTTTACCTATTTCTTCTTCGCTTAAACCACCAGAAGCTTGAATTTGTATTTTTTGTTCTTTACCAGTTCCCTTATCTTTTGCAGATACATTAACTATTCCATTTGCATCTATATCAAAAACTACTTCAATTTGAGGAACACCTCTAGGAGCTGGAGCTATTCCAACTAATTCAAAATTTCCAAGTAATTTATTATCTGTGGCCATTTCTCTTTCGCCTTGTAGCACTCTAATTGAAACAGCTGGCTGATTATCTTCAGCTGTTGAGAAAACCTGACTTTTTTTAGTTGGAATTGTTGTGTTTTTATCAATTAATTTAGTAGATACACCTCCTAGAGTTTCAATTCCTAATGATAAAGGGGTTACATCGAGCAACAAAACGTCTTTAACATCTCCTTGAAGAACTCCCGCTTGTATTGCAGCACCCATTGCAACTACTTCATCTGGATTTACACTTTTGTTTGGTTCTTTTCCAAAAAAGTTTTTTACTTCCTCAATTACTTTAGGCATTCTAGTCATACCACCAACTAAAATAACTTCATTAATATCAGCCGCAGATAATCCTGCATCTTTCAATGCTGTTTTGCATGGTGGAATTGTTCTTCCAATCAAGTCTTCAACTAAAGCTTCTAATTTTGCTCTAGTCATTTTTATATTAATATGTTTTGGACCAGTTTTATCCGCAGTTATAAAAGGTAAATTAATTTCAGTCTGTGCTGCTGAAGATAATTCAATTTTTGCTTTTTCTGCTGCTTCTTTTAATCTTTGTAAAGCAAGTTTATCTGATTTTAAATCAATTCCATTTTCTTTTTTAAATTCGTTTAATAAATAATCTACGATTGCGTTATCAAAATCTTCTCCACCTAAGAAAGTATCACCATTAGTTGATTTAACTTCAAATACGCCATCACCCAGTTCTAAAATTGATAAATCAAATGTACCACCACCAAGGTCATAAATAGCAATTTTTTTGTTTGCTTTTTTATCTAGACCATAGGCTAATGAAGCAGCAGTTGGTTCATTTATAATTCTTAAAACTTCTAGTCCTGCAATTTTTCCAGCATCTTTAGTTGCTTGTCTTTGAGCATCATTAAAATATGCGGGAACTGTAATTACAGCTTTTGTAACTTCTTGACCAAGATATTTTTCTGCAGTTTCTTTCATTTTTTGTAAAACAAATGCTGATATTTGAGAAGGTGAATATTTTTTTCCTTTTGCTTCAATCCAAGCATCGGCATTTTCAGCTTTAATAATTTTGAATGGAGCTGTTTCGATATCTTTTTTTACTGTTGGATCTTCAAAATTTCTTCCAATTAGTCTTTTAACTGCAAATATTGTATTCTCAGGATTTGTAACCGCTTGTCTTTTTGCGGGTTGACCTATTAATTTCTCATCACCATCAGTGAAAGCTACAACTGAAGGAGTTGTTCTTGCACCTTCTGCATTTTCTAAAACTTTTGCTTGTGTGCCCTCCATAACTGCTACACAAGAGTTAGTTGTTCCTAAATCTATTCCTATTACTTTGCTCATATTATTAATATCCACTTCATATATGTCCTATTTTTTAATCTACAAGTATCCTTAAAACTAATTTTCATCAGTTTTTGATTGATTTTTCTCATCTTTTTTAATTTCTTCAGATTCTTGATCTTTTTTTGCTGGTATTTTTGAAACTGCTACTAGAGCTGGTCTCAACAACCTATCTTTCATTATAAAACCCTTCTGTATTTCTTGAACAATAACTCCAGGTTCCTTATTTTCATCTTCAATTTCCATCATTGCTTGATGAAAGTTAGGATCTAATTTTTGGTCAATTGACTTTATTTCTTCAATATTGTTTTTCTTAAATATTGAAATCATATCTTTATATATGACTTCCAAATGTTCGGTAGTTTTTTTGAGAGCCTCTGTATTTTTTAATGTTTCATCATTTTCTAATGAAACTTTTGAACGCACAAGATTATCAATTAAATTTAATGCTTCCCTAGCAAATGCAAATCCTCCATACTCAAAGGCATCATCTTTTTCTTTTTCAAATCTACGTCTTTGATTTTCCATTTCAGCATAAGCTCTAGTCAATTTATCTTCTAAATCTTTAATCTTATCTTCAGGAGATAATTCGTTCTTTTTTGATAAAACTTCTGCTTTATTTTCAGTTCTTTCTGTTAGTTCATCTTTTGCTTGTTCTGATTTTAAATTAGAATTGTCTCTTTCTGATTTTTTTTCTAAATTTTCTTTTTTAATTTTTAAGCTTGAGTTTTCTTCTTTTTCCATATCATGCTATATGGTAAGGAATGTTATAATTTCCAGATGCTAAAGAAAAAAATTTTAAAATTGCTAATTGGGTCAAATAATCAAGGTAAATTAAAGGAAATTAGGGACTTACTACCAAAAAATATTTCAGTTTATACTCCAAAAAATTTTAACTTAAGAAGTCCCAAGGAAATTGGTAAGTCATTTTTGGTAAATTCTTTCATTAAAGCTAAATTTTTTTCAAATAAAACCAAGATGGTTACTTTAGCTGATGATTCAGGGCTTGAAATAGATATTTTAAATGGAGCACCAGGTATTTATTCTTCAAGATGGGGAGGAAAAAAAAATAATTTTAATTTAGCTATTAACAAAGTCTATAGGGAACTTAATAAAATAGATGAAAATTGGTATAAAAAAAAAATTACAGCACAGTTTATTTGTGTACTAACCATTTACTGGCCAAATAAATTTTCTGTACGCGCAGTTGGTAAAGTTAAAGGAACTATTTCAAAAACAAAAAGAGGAAACAATGGTTTTGGTTATGATCCAATATTTATTCCATTAAATAGTAGATTAACTTTTGGAGAAATGTCTTCCTCTAAAAAATATAAAAATGATCATAGAATGAAAGCATTTAAAAAAATTAAAAAATTTTTTTAAAATTTTCTTCCTCAGCTACATAAAAATTTAGCAAGTGACCAATCTTGTTTTTATTGATTTCAAACACGCCTATTTTACCTTTAAATTTATTTTTTTTATAAAATGTTTTTTCATCAACAACAAAGTTGTTTTGGTAAATTAAATAATAAACCAAACCAACTAAATCGTAACTTAGAAAAGAAATTTGATTAGGGTATTTTTGATAAATATTAAAATATTTTGAAACAAACTCATCATAATTTTCTTTGTTAATAGATGGAAAATAGATTGGTTGTAATGATTTTTCTTTTAATAATGATTTATCGAACCATTGATTAAGACAAATATAATGAATTCTTTTTGAGGATACATCAGTGTATAACAGAGATGTTGCAACACTTTTTAAACTTTCATCAAAATCAGCAATTATAACTGAGTCAAAATTAATTCCTCCCAATGTATCTTTTTTTTCTAAGTCTGATATTTTTTTTTCTTTATTAACTTCATTTGAATTTTCTAACCTTTTTATTTCATCTTTTAACCTTTGTTTTCTTTGAGGATATCTTGTTAGTTTTTCAATTTGTGCAGTTAAAAGTGTTGGATCAGTATCATAAATAAAAGTATCTTTTAATTTAATTTTTGTTTTAGAAATTGCTTCTTCTATTTCATGTTTAAAATCAGAATTTGGAATAAGAAAAATACTTCTTTTAATTTTATATAGTTCTTGAAATTTTATAATTGTATTTATCTGGGACATAGCATTTATTCCAGCACTTATGACATTTTTTGGATTGTTAGTTATTTTATTTGTCAGAGATAAAAAAATTACATCATTCAATTCTTCTAAATAAATTAAATTTTTATTAAAAACTGGACCTATAATTATTCTCACTCCAAGTTCATGAAGCTTTTTTGCAACCCTTAAAGTTATTTCAGGATTGGATTTTGTATCACGAGGGAGAATTTCTATTTGTGAATTGTTAATCTTATTAATGGCAAGTCTTGTAGAGTTTACAATTGACTCTCCAATTTCTTTATATTCTCCTGAAAGAGGAACTATTAGACCAATCTTAATTTTCTCTTGGGATAGGCTTTCTTCAACGTTAAAAAATAAACCCAAGAAAATTAAAAGAATAAATTGAATAATTATCTTCATTTTAATGTTATTATTATAATCTATTGAACCAATGAATCTACAATCAGACTTAAATATAAATACCATAAAAAAAGGTTTATATGTTGTATCAACTCCAATTGGAAATCTTGGAGATATTACACTTAGAGCCTTGAAAATATTAAGTAAATCAGATTATATTTTATGTGAAGATACAAGATTTTCTAAAAAACTGCTTTCAAAATTTAAAATAAATTCGAATTTAATTTCGAATCATAAATTTAATGAAAAGAAAAATCTTCAAAAAATTATAGAAATATTAAAAACAGAAAAAATTGTTTCATTAATCTCAGACGCTGGTACCCCAGCAATTTCTGACCCTGGAAGAATACTAATCAATGAATGCATAAAAAAAGATATAAATGTATATCCATGTCCCGGTCCCTCAGCAGTTTCTGCTGCGGTTTCTATCAGTGGTTTTTATGATAAATATTATTTTTATGGTTTTTTTCCTGAAAAAAAAGGAGAAATTAATAAAGACTTAAAAATTTTATCTGAATTATACTGTTCAATAGTTTTTTTTGTTTCAGCAAAAAAAATTAATAGAGTTATAGAACCTATTAAAGAATATTTTTCTGATAGAAAAATAGTTATTTGTAAAGAAATTTCTAAATTTTATGAAGAATATTATCGCAATAATGTTAGTGAACTTAAATTTTTTGAAAAAACACTTAAAGGTGAAATAACTATAGTAATTTCTGAAAAAAAGCGTAAAAAAAATATTTCGAATAATCTAACCGAATCAGATAAAAAAAATATAGAAAAATTAATTAAAAAATTAACAATTAAAGAGATTACTAATTTGATTAGCGAAGGCAAAAAAATTTCAAAGAAAGAGATTTATAATTACTGCTTAAAATTAAAAAATGAAAATTAAATTAATTCATCTATTTCTTATATTATTTATCTTAAGTGGTTGTGTTGGAGCTTCCTCATCAGGTGTTTTTGGCACAGGTGTTAGCATTGCTTTAGATCCAAGATCTTTAGGAACCCAAATTGATGATTCTATTATGGACAAAAACTTAGAAACAAGATTGTTACTTTTAAATAAAAACTATTTTTTATCTGTTAAAACCAAGGTTTTAGATGGAAGAATATTTATTACTGGCAAAATAGATGATCCAGAAGAAAAATTAAAAATAACAAAATTAGCCTGGGAAACTGAAGGAGTTAGATCAGTAAAAAATGATTTAAAAGTTAAGGAGAAATTTAATTTTAAACAATCAGCCAAAGATTTACTTATTACCTCACAATTAAGAACAGCATTAGTATTTAACAAACAAATTAAGTCAGCAAATTATAATATAGATACCTACAAGAAAAAAATATATATTTATGGTATTGCTAATTCAGAAGACGAAAAAAAAGAAGTCATCAATGAAGCTAAACAAATTCTTGATGTTGGGGATGTAATAGCAAGTATTCTTTTGGTAAAAGATTTAAGAATTCAAAAGAATTAATTTTTTTTACCGTAGTCAATTACACCTGCCGAATAAGCGGCAACTGAAGCCAAATTTAAAATATCCGATGTAGATGATCTTAATGGTGCAATTTCAATTGCCTGTCCAAGACCAATTAATAAAGGTCCAATTACCTTTGCTCCACCCAATGTTTTTATTATCTTGTAAGAAATGGCTGCACTATGTTGACCTGGCATAATTAATATATTTGCATTTCCTACAATTCCTGAAAAAGGGTACAACTCTTTGTATTCTTCGTTTAAGGCAACATCTGGCTGCATATCACCGTCAAATTGGAAATCGACTTTTTTATCTTGTAAAATTTCTACAGCATCTCTTATATGTTTTGTACTGCTTGTTGCTGGCTGTCCAAAAGTGGAATGAGATACAAACGCAACTTTTGGATCAAAACCAAATAGTCTTACTACTCTTGCTGATGATATGGCTATTTCAGCAAGTTGTTCTGCGGTTGGATGTTCGTGCACACTTGTATCTCCTATAAATACTGTTTTACCTTTGTTAACAACCATATTTAAACCAAACATTATTTCCCCAGGCCTTGCATCAATTACTTTATTTATTTTTTCTAATGAAGTAGCATATTTTCTAGTATTTCCAGTTACAGCACCCTCAGCATCACCACACGAGACCATACAAGATGCCCAGATTACTCTGTCGTTTCTTATCATTCGATCACAATCACGTTCTAATAAACCTTCTTTTCTCTGTAATTTTTTAAATAAATAATTTGCGTATTTCTCTCTCTCTTTTTTGTCATTTGAATTAACTATTTTAATATCAAAATTTTCACTGTATCCAATATTTTTGAGTTGCGCTTTTATTTTTTCCTTTTTGCCTACTAATAATGGAATACCTAAGCGACCATTTTTAAAAGCAATTGCAGCTTTTAAAGTGTTTTCATCTTCGCCATCAGCAAAAACAATTCTTTTTTGAGTTTTTTTTATTTGAGAATTTATTCCCTGCATTATTGTAACCGAAGGGTCAAGTCTTTGTTTAAGTTGATCTTTATAAACTTCAAAATTTTTTATTTCTTTTCTAGCTACGCCACTTTTAATTGCTGCTTTTGCCACAGCTACTGGTATTTCACTAATTAATCTTGGATCAAAAGTTGACGGAATAATGTATTCTTTTCCATATTTTGGTCTTTCCCCACCCATTGCAGCAACAACTTCATCAGGGACATCTTCTCTCGCAAGTGCTGCAATTGCATGTGTGGCCGCGACTTTCATTTCTTCATTTATTGTTTTAGCTCTAACATCTAGGGCTCCTCTAAAAATATATGGAAAACCAATTAAATTATTTACTTGATTGGGATAGTCGGATCTTCCAGTTGCTACAATTGCGTCTTTACGAACTTCTTCAACCTCTTCAGGAGTAATTTCTGGATCAGGATTTGCACATGCAAAAATAATTGGATTTTTTGCCATCTTTTTCACCATTTTTTTTGATAAAATACTTTTAGAAGACAATCCTAAAAAAACATCAGCACCATCGATAGCTTCATCTAGGGTTCTTTTTTTTGTTTCAACTGCATGAGCAGATTTCCATTGATTTAGATTATCTCTACCTCTATATAGTACACCTTTACTATCAAGCATTATTATATTTTTTTGAGGAACACCGGTATTTTTTAGTAAATTAGTACAAGCCACAGCTGAAGCTCCAGCTCCATTTACAACTACTTTAATTTTTTTTATTGATTTTTTTGATATATCAAGTGCATTAATCAATGCTGCATTAGTTATTATTGCTGTGCCATGTTGATCATCGTGAAATACTGGAATATTCAAAATTTTTTTAAGCTTTTCTTCAATTATGAAACAATCAGGTGCAGCAATATCTTCTAAGTTAATTCCTCCAAAACTACCTGCAAAATTTTTAATACTATTAACTATTTCATCAGGATCAGAAGAATCTATTTCAAGGTCTATAGCATCAATATCAGCAAATCTTTTAAATAGGACTGCTTTTCCTTCCATAACTGGTTTAGAGGCTATCGCTCCTAAATTACCTAGTCCTAAAATTGAAGAACCATTACTTATTACAGCTACTAGATTTCCTTTAGTAGTATAATCATAAGCAAACTCAGGATTTTTTGCTATTGCTTTAACTGGTGCAGCGACACCAGGAGAATAAGCTAATGCCAAATCTCTCTTAGTTATCATTGGCTTTGAAGAGATAATCTCTATCTTTCCTGATTTTTTTGAGTTATGAAATTCTAAAGCTTCTTTATCAGAATAATGTTCGATTTTATTTTTTTTCATTTTAATGTAATTAGATATACAAAATAGAGCAAATTTAAGACTAATATGATTTATGAACCTAATTAAGTCAACTGGTACATTCAGTTTTTATACTCTGATTAGTAGATTATTAGGATATTTAAGAGATGTTCTGATAGCAATATTTCTTGGGTCAGGACCTTTAGCTGATGCTTTTTTTGTAGCATTTAGAATTCCAAATACTTTTAGAAGATTATTTTCAGAAGGTACATTTAATGCTGCATTTGTTCCAAGTTATTCTTCTGAGTTAACGAAAGGTAAAAGAAAAACACAATTATTTGCTAACAAGATATTTAATATTCTTTTATATAATTTACTGTTTTTAGTTTTTATTGTTGAAATTTTTATGCCAGCTTTTATTTTATTAATTGCCCCAGGTTTTAGTGAAAACTCTGAAAAATTTGATTTAGCAATAACTTTAACTAGAATAACTTTCCCCTTTCTTTTTTTTGTTAGTTTATCATCTTTTTTTTCGGCAATATTAAACTCACATAATAAGTTTGCTGCTGCATCAGCTGCTCCAATTATTTTAAATATTATTTTAATTTCAGTTCTTTTGTTTGGAAGTTATCTAGCAGATCATCTAGTTTACTACCTATCTTATGCAGTAACTATTGCCGGATTAGTTCAACTAATTTTTTTACTGATATTTGTAAAAAAATATTTTTTACCTAATTTATCATTAAGTTTTAGAATGGATAAAAAAATAAAATTATTTTTTAATAAATTATTACCAAGTATTTTTTCATCAGGAGTAACACAAATAAATATTTTAGTAGGCACAATAATAGCTTCCTTTGAAGCAAGTGCTGTATCTTATCTTTATTATGCAGATAGAATTTATCAAATTAATCTTGCAATAGCTGGAATTGCAATTGGAACAGTTCTTTTGCCAAATTTAAGCAAATATATTCAAAATAAAAACACTAAAAAAATTGTTTTTATTCAGAACAAATCTTTAGAACTAAGTTTATTTTTAAGCCTTCCAGCTACAGTGGCTTTGATTATAGCATCATATGAAATTACATCTGCATTGTTTGGTTATGGTTCTTTTGATGAAATAGGTATAAATAATTCTGCCCTTGCATTATTTTATTTTGCACTAGGTTTGCCTGCATTTTCTTTAATAAAAGTATTTTCAAGTTTTTTATTTGCAAGACATAATACTAAAATACCATTTTATGTTTCTTTATTTTCAGTAATATTAAATGCCTCACTAAGTATTTATTTTTTCGGTAAAATTGGTTTTATAATTATTCCTATAGCAACAACAATTTCTTCTTGGTTTAATGCTTTAATCTTATTTTTATTTTTAAGATATAAAAATTATTTTAAATTTAATTTAATTTTTATTTCAACAGTTCCAAAAATTATATTATCTACTACATTAATGGGTTATATTTTCTATTTATTGATAAATTTTTTTAGTGATAAGTTAAGTTACTCTTATGAATTTAAATTAATATATCTAATTCTTATTGTTATATTTACATTTTTTGTTTATCTTACATCATCAGTTTTGACTAAAGCTTTTAAATTAAGTGATATTAAATTAAATGAATAAAAAAATATTTTCTGGAGTTCAACCGTCCGGTAATCTACATTTGGGAAATTATTTAGGTGCAATAAAAAATTTTGTGGATCTTCAAAATGAAGAAAATACAGAATGTATTTATTGTGTTGTTGATCTTCATGCTATTACAATTAAACAAGATCCTAAGGAGCTTAAAAATAATATACGCGAAACTACAGCAACTTTTATTGCCAGCGGTATTGATCCAAACAGAAGCATTATTTTTAATCAATCTTTAGTTCCGACACATTCAGAAGGTGCATGGATATTAGCCTGTGTATCTAGAATGGGATGGTTAAATAGAATGACACAGTTTAAAGAAAAGGCTGGTAAAGATAAGGAAAAAGCCAGCGTTGGCTTGTATATCTATCCTGTTTTAATGGCAGCTGATATATTGCTTTATGATGCAACACATGTACCAGTTGGTGATGATCAAAAACAACATTTAGAATTGTGCAGAGATATTGCTCAAAAATTTAACTTAGATTTTGCTGCGGCAAATTTTTTAAAAGCTCCTGAACCATTAATTCAAAAAAAATTTTCAAGAATTATGAGTTTAAAAAATGGTTTAATAAAAATGAGCAAATCAGATCCTTCTGACTTAAGTAGAATAAATTTAACAGATGATAAAGATCTAATTTCAAGCAAAATTAAAAAAGCAAAAACGGATAATTCACCAATGCCAAGTGATAATAGTAATTTAGAAAAAAGACCTGAAGTTGAAAATTTATTAGGAATTTATTCCAGCCTAAGTAATCAAAATTTAGAAAAATCGATAGAAGAATTTAGTGGAAAGAATTTCTCAGACTTTAAACAAAACCTATCAGAGGTTGTAGTTGAAAAAATTTCTCCTATATCATCGGAAATAAATAAATTACTTAAAGATAGGAATCACATAGACAGCATTTTAGCCAAAGGAGCAGAAAAAGCTGACAAAATTTCTTCAAAAAAGATTAAAGAATTAAAAAAAATCATAGGTTTTTAAAATTGATTTTTATCTTTAAATAAAAATAATAACTACTATATATTTAGTATGTTTGTGCAAACTCAAAATACACCAAATCCTAATTCACTAAAATTCTTGCCAAGCAAGAAAGTTTCAAATGATGATCCTTTTGAGATTACTGACAAAAATAAATCGAATAACGAACTTGTCAGAAATATTTTATCTATAAATGGTGTAACTGGAATTTTTTTATCTGAAGATTTTTTATCTGTAAATAAAGATGAAAAAACTAAATGGGAGGATTTAAAACATATTATAATTTCTTTTATTAATGACTATTATGGAAGAGGTAATGAAATAGTAATAGACAGTAATAAAATTACATCTCCAGTAACTCAATTATCGGAAATTGAAAAAAAAATAATCAAAATTTTAGAAACAAAAATTCGCCCAGCAGTTGCAAGAGATGGTGGTGATATTAAATTTAAAAAATATAATAATGGAATTGTTACAGTTCAATTACAGGGAAGTTGTTCTGGATGTCCTAGCTCAATAATGACTTTAAAACAAGGTGTACAAAATTTATTATGTCATTATATTCCTGAAATTAAAGAAGTTATAACTACATAGTATTTTTAAAGAATTATATATAATTAAATTATGAGTATGAAAAAAAAAATAAATATATCCAGTATTAAAAAAATTCTTTTAGACAGAGGATATAAAATCTATAGAGACCAAAAAAAATCAATCCATAAAGATTTTGCAAGTTTTTATTACACAGCTATTATAGGCATTTTTTTAATATTTTTTTTTTCATTTACACCAAAAGTTAAACTGGTTACCGATAAAATATTTTCTGAACAGGTAATAGTAGAAAATACTTCTAAATTTAACTTCGATAGAGCTTTAAATGAAAAAAAAGAATTAAATTTAATACCTCAGGAAAAAGCAAAACTTTCCTTTAAAGATATATATTCTGATATTGAAGAAAAATTTGATGATATTCCAAGTGATCTTGTAAGATTTAAGGCCTCAACACTTGACCAATTATTTAAGGATACAAAATATAGTTTAAAGAAAGTTAGAAAAACTAAATTAGTGAATCCAGGCAATTCAATTGATCTTTTGCCTAAAGAAATTAAACAAATTGAAAGTACCAAAAAAAGAAAAGAATTTTTTATACAAATTGTTTTACCATTAATTTTAGAAGAAAATTATTTGATTAGATTAGATAGAAAAAGATTATTTGTAATATTAAATAAAAATAATAACACAAAATCTGAAAGAAAATGGTTAAAAAGCAAATTTAAACAGTACGGAGTAGATAATCGAGATTTTACCACTTTAAAAATCAGAATGGATGAAATCCCAGTATCTTTAGCTATAGCTCAAGCAGCAAAAGAAACTGGTTGGGGAACTTCAAGATTTGCTTTAGAAGGTAATGCATTATTTGGTCAGTGGACATGGAATGGCAATGGTATAAAACCTGCAGCAACAGATAGTGATGAAACACATAAAATTATGAAGTTTAAAATACTTCGAGCATCAGTTAGAGCTTATCAGAGAAACCTAAATACTCATTCTAGTTATAAGGAATTTAGAGAAGCAAGAGCAATACAAAGAGATAATGATAGAAAGTTAAATAGTTTAGAATTAGTTAAGTATCTTGATAAATATGCTGAAACAGGAAAAGAATACACTGTAGTATTAAAAAAAATTATTAAACAAAATTCATTGACTGACTTTGATGAGGTTAAGCTTTTACCTAGTAGTAAAAAATTAAAAAAATTAATTTAATTTTTTTCAATAGAAAATTGAACTCCAAACCATCTCCAGCCATCGGAATCATTTAATGAACAGTTAATTCTACCTCTCCTAAACAAAAATTTTTCTCTGAATTTAACTACTAATTTTTTTTTATCTAATTTAATTTCAGATTTGTCCCATTTATTACCTTCATTAGAAAAACAATTTATAAGGTTTAAATTCTCTTGTTCATTAAAAAATTCAACAATCATTTCAGGCGGGTTATTTTGATTAGTAATGAATTTTTCTTCAGGAGTTATTTTTTTGTATTGAAGGGGTAGTAGATTCAATAGAAATTTAAATCTTTCAAGATCTCCGTATTTTTCATTTATTGGAAATCTGGGTAATTCAAATTTGTCTTTATTTATATCTATTACGCCTGAGTGTTGACCAAATGCATATTTAAATTTCTGACTTATATATTTTTTTTGTTTTAGACTATACTCTCCAAAAGGGTAAGAGAAATATTTTGGATTATATCCAAGTTTTTCCTCAAAAATCTTTATCGATTGATCTATATCTTTTTTAAATTTTTCAAAATCAAAATTAACCAAATACTTATGAGAATGAGAGTGATTACCAATAAAAGCAAAATCTTCTTTGTCAATTTCTTTTATTTGTTTCCAATTCATATATCCAAATTTTCCAATCGGTTCAGTAGAGACAAATAATATGAATGGAATTTTATTTTCTTTTAAATATGGCCAAGCATTTTGATAAAAAGAACTAAAGGCATCATCTATAGTAATTAGAATTTTTTTATCAGATTTTGGGCTAAAAAACTTTAAATCAAATTCAACAGGATTATTAAATTTAAAATTATTTTTTTTAATAATTTCAATTTGTTTTTTAAAAATTTCAATTTGAATATTAGTTGAAGGGTATTTATTTTCATTAAATCTGTGATACATCAAAGAAAGTGTTCCTGAATCTTCAGAATAATATTTGCTATTATTTTCTTCTGCATTAGAATTTAGAGTAAAAGAAATTAATATGATTAATTTAATTATAGATGCAGCAAAAGATAAAATTTTTTTTAAAATCATAGCTAATGATAAATCATATACCAGTGAATATATTAACAGTAGAGAAAATTTTGATAAATTTGTAGTTTTACTTTTTAAATTTTTAGAAAAAAATAGGATAAATATTAAAGAAATAAATAATATATTTATAAATCAAGGCCCTGGAAAGTTTTCAGGTATTAGAGTTTCACTTGCTGTAGCAAAAGGATTAAGTGTTAGTAATCAATTGAATTTATATGGCTTTAATTCTAATCAAGTGAATAATCAAAATTATAATGAAATAATTGAGTTATTTAATAAAGGATTTTTAAGAAAGAATTTGATTAAACCATAATATTCGAGTTAAAATAAAATATGACAGAAACTATAGAACAAAAATGTATAGCTAAAGGCGTAAAATTAACTGATCAAAGAAAAATTATCTCAAAAGTAATGTCGGATTCAAATGATCATCCAGATGTTGATGAATTATATAAACGTGTTTCAAAAATAGACACCAAAATTAGCATCGCTACTATTTATAGAACTGTAAAACTTTTTGAAGAAGCTGGAATTATAGCAAAACATGATTTTAAAGGTGGAAAATCTAGATACGAAGAGCTAAGCGAAAGTCATCACGATCATTTAATTGATATAAAAACAGGTGAAATAATTGAATTTGTTGACGAAGAAATTGAAAAACGCCAAAAAAAAGTTGCCGAAAAATATGGATATGATTTAGTTGACCATAAGTTAGAGTTATATGGTGTTAAAAAAAAATCCTAATTAATGGGAAAAAAAATCTATATAAAAACGTTTGGTTGTCAAATGAATGAGTATGATTCAAATCGTATTTTTCATTTAGTTAAAAAAATTGGTTTTGAAAAAACAGAAAATCAAGAAAATGCAGATTGTGTTGTTTTAAATACATGCCACATAAGAGATAAAGCTAAAGAAAAAGTTTATCATGAATTAGGAAGAGTAAAAAAAATTTATGAAAAAAAACTCAAACCTATAGTAGTTGTAGCAGGATGTGTTGCTCAGGCTGAGAATGAGGAAATGTTAAAAAGAGAGCCTTACATAGATATTGTAATTGGCCCACAGTCTTATCATAAAATCAATGATGTACTTAATAATTATGTTTCTAAAAAGCAGAGAGAGGAGACCGAATTTGATACAATATCAAAATTCAACTTTTTTGATAAAATTGAAAATACAAGTAATAAAGTTTCAGCTTTCCTAACTATTCAAGAGGGATGTGATAAATTTTGTCATTTTTGCGTGGTGCCCTTTACAAGAGGTCCAGAATATTCTAGATCATTTCATAAAATTTTATTTGAATCTGAGACTTTAATTAATAACGGTGCCAAAGAAATTATTCTTTTAGGGCAGAATGTGAATGCGTACTCGTATATTGAAAACTCAAAAGAGTACAGACTTTCAGATTTAATAAATCAACTAGAAAAATATTCTGAGCTAGAAAGGATTAGATATAGTACTTCTCATCCAAGAGACATGACAGAAGATTTAATTGATTGTTATAAAAATAATAAAAAATTGATGCCATTAGTTCATCTTCCTATTCAAAGCGGATCTGATAAAATTTTGAAATTAATGAATAGAAAACATACTGTTGAAGAATATATTTTAACCTACGAAAAATTAAAAAAAATTAACCCTAGCATTGAATTTTCAAGCGATTTTATAATTTCATATCCAGGTGAAGGCGAACAAGATTTTAATAAAACTTTACAGTTAGTTAATAAAATTAAATTTATAAATTCATATTCTTTTATTTTTAGTCCTCGTCCAGGTACAAAAGCTTCAAATCTAGAATTAATAGATGAAAAAATATCTAAAGAAAGATTAAAAATTATACAAAAATATTTATTTGAAAATCAAAAAAATATAAATAAGTCGTTCGAGAATAAATCAGTTGATGTATTGGTTGAAAATAAAATTAAAGATCAAACAAAACTATTCGGTAGAAATAAATATATGAATTCAGTAATTTTTGAAGGAGAAGAAAATAGTATTGGAAAAATTGTAAAGGTTAAAATACTAGACAGCAATCAAAATACGTTGTTTGGAAAGATAGAAGAAAACACTAAAGATGTGAGAGCAGCATAAATTGAGCAATATTATTCAAAAAAAAATTAATTCCGAACTAAAATTTGTATATTCAGACAATAATAATATCAGCGTGATATTTCAAAACAATGATTTGCTATTAGGTGTTGTAGGTGAATTTAACTGCAACTTAAAAGAATTGGAAAAAATTACTGGGACGAATATTTATTCTAGAGGCAATTCAATTTTAATAAAGAGTGAACAAAAAAAAAATGAATTAGTCAAAAATGCTATAAAATTTCTTGCAGATCAATTTATTATTAATGGATCAATAGAGAAAAAAGATATAATTTCATCGGTAAATAAATTTATGATTAACGAAAAAATAAAAAATACTGATAAAAATATAGAATATATTATTAAAACGCCAAAAAGATCAGTAATTCCACATTCTGAAAAACAAAAAAAATATGTTAGAGCGCTCAAAGAAAATGAGATTATAATTTCAGCTGGGCCTGCTGGAACTGGCAAAACATTTCTTGCAGTTGCAGTTGCATTAACAATGTTATTAGAAAAAAAAATTGAACGAATAATATTGTCAAGACCAGCAGTAGAAGCTGGTGAAAGATTGGGTTTTTTACCTGGAGATATGAGAGAGAAGGTCGATCCATATCTTAGACCCTTATATGACTCATTTTATGATCTACTAGATTATGAAAAAATTCAAAAAAAAATTGAAGTAGGCGATATTGAAATTGCACCACTAGCATTTATGAGAGGAAGAACACTAAAAAATTCATTTGCAATTTTAGATGAAGCTCAGAATGCAACAGATACACAAATTAAAATGTTTTTAACTAGAATAGGTGAAAATTCGAAAATAGTAATTAACGGAGATCCCTCACAAATTGATTTGACTAAAAAAAGCTTATCTGGGTTAACCAAAACTAAAAAACTTTTAGGGCATTTAAATGAGATATCATTTGTAGATTTTGATCATACTGATGTAGTAAGACATCCTTTAGTTTCGAAAATAGTTAAGGCTTATTCAGATCAAAAAACTGATTAATGATCAAAGCCAATGTAATTTTGGATTATCCTAAATGGAGAAAAAAAATAAAAAATCCAAGTCATTATATAAAAAAAAAGTTGAAAACACTTTCCAAAATACCTTCTTTTAGAAATAAAAAACAAGAATTTACTCTTTTGCTTACTAACAATAAGAAAATGAAAAGTTTAAACAATAAGTTTAGAAAAAAAAATATAGCAACAGATGTGTTATCATTTCCATTAAATTATATATTTAAAAAAAATTCATATTTAGGAGATATAGCTATAAGTTTTGATATAGTTAATAAAAGATCAATTAAATCAAATTTTTTTAAAGAATTTGATAAAATGTGGATACACGGATATTTCCATTTACTTGGACATGATCATAAAAATTTAAAAAGTTTTCAAAAAATGAATAAAGAAGAAAATTTAATATTAAACTATTTTTATAGAAAAAATTGACATCAATATTCAATAATAAAATATTAATTTATTTAATACCTTTTTTTTTAGGCATATTTACATCTTTTAGTTTACCGCCTTATAATTTTTTAATAATAAATTTTATTACATTTCCAATTTTATTATTATTTGTAATTTCTAATTTTAAAAAAAAATGGACCTCATTTAATATTGGCTGGATATATGGTTTTGGTTATTTTATTTCAAATCTTTATTGGATAACACATTCTTTAACATTTGATTCAACATTCAAACCTTTAATTCCTTTTGCCTTTATCATTATTCCTTTATTCTTAGGTTTGTTTTATGGTTTTGTAACATTTGTTTGTTCATTTTTTAAATTAGAAAAAAATTTTTTCACAATTTTAATTTTTGCAACAATCTTTGCTTTAATTGAATTTATTAGAGGTTTTATTCTTAGTGGTTTTCCTTGGAATTTAATTGCATATAGTTGGACAAATTATTTAAATTCTTTACAAATTCTTTCATTGATTGGAACTTATTCTTTTAATTTAATATCTATAACTATTTTTTTATTACCTTTGGTTATTTTTTTTAACAAAAGCTTAAAATTTAAATTAATAATATTCATTTTTTTAGTGGTAATTTTATTATCAAATCATTTTTATGGTTATCAAAAGATCAAAAATGACGAAAAATTATACGCTCAACTTAAAGACTTTAAGATAAAAGTAATTTCCCCTAAAATTTCTATTGAAAGATTTTTTCAAAATAATAATGAAAGGATTATAATTGAAGAATTAATTGAATTAAGTAATCCTGATATTTCACATAATACTATTTTTATTTTTCCCGAAGGAGCTTTAGCTGGAGTTAATCTTAATCAATTAAAAAATTTTAAAGAAATTTTTTCAAAAAGATATTCGGAACAACATATAATTATAATGGGAATAAATACTAAAAAAATAATAAATAATTCTTCAAAAATATATAATTCAATGGTTATTTTAGATAATAAATTAAATTTAATTAGTGAATATAATAAAATTAACCTAGTTCCATTTGGTGAATTTTTGCCTTTTGAAAAATTTTTTAAAAAACTTGGATTAAAAAAAATTAGTTATGGCTATGAGTCATTTAGTGCAGGAAATGATCGACAACTAATATCTCTAGATGATAAAAATTTTAATTTTATTCCATTAATATGTTATGAGATAATTTATTCTGGAAAAGTTAATTTAAAATCAGATAAAACCAATTTTATTATTAATATTTCTGAAGATGGATGGTTTGGGGATTCTATAGGACCTCATCAACATTTTTCACATACTATTTTTAGAGCCATTGAAGAAGGTAAAAATATCATAAGATCGACTAATAATGGCATTTCTGCATATATTGATAGTAATGGAATTATAATTTCAAAGCTTGAGTCAACTAACAAGGGAGTAATCGAAATAAATAAATATAAGAAATTTAATGAGACTCTTTTTTCAAAATTTGGTAACAAGATATTTTTTTATATTTTATTATTTTATATTAGCGTGATTTTTTTTCTAAAAAAATGGGAAATTAAATGAAAAAAGACTATTTATTTACAAGCGAGTCAGTTTCAGAAGGACATCCAGATAAAGTTTGTGACAGAATTTCAGATATGGTTGTTGATACTTATTTAGGATTAGAACCCCAAGCTAGGGTTGCTTGTGAAACCTTAGCAACAACTAATAAAGTAGTTTTAGTAGGCGAAACCAGAGGTCCTGAAATAAAAAATGATGAATTAATTTCAAAAGTAAGAGATTGCATAAAAGATATTGGATATGAACAAAAAGGATTTCACTGGAAAAATGCTATTATAGATACTTTTTTACATTCACAGTCCTCTGACATTGCAATGGGAGTTGATGCCTCTGGAAACAAGGATGAAGGAGCAGGAGACCAAGGAATAATGTTTGGTTATGCATGTAATGAAACAGATGTTTTAATGCCTGCACCAATTCACTACTCACATAAAATTCTCAGGCTAATGGCTGAAGATAGAAAATCAGGTAAATTAAAAAATATTGAACCAGATTCAAAAAGTCAAATTACAATAGAATATAAAGATGGTAAACCAGTATCGGTTAAATCTATTGTTATATCAACGCAACATTCACCAGATGTAGACCAATCTCAAGTTAGAGAATTAGTAAAACCATATATAGAAAAATCTATCCCAAAAAATCTAATAAATGGAATAGATGATAGTGAAATTTATGTTAATCCAACAGGCAATTTTGTTATTGGTGGTCCAGATGGTGATAGTGGATTAACAGGTAGAAAAATTATTGTTGATACATACGGTGGTGCCGCACCACATGGAGGAGGAGCATTTTCTGGCAAGGATCCAACTAAAGTCGATAGATCAGCAGCTTATGCCTCAAGGTATTTGGCTAAAAATGTTGTTGCTTCTAAAATCGCTGACAAATGTTTAATTCAGCTAGCTTATGCAATAGGAGTTTCAAAGCCACTTTCAATATATGTTGATCTTTTTAGTAATGATGAAGAAAAAAATCGATATGTTGAAAAATTAATTAATGAAAACTTTGATTTAAGTCCAAGAGGAATAAGAGAAATGTTAGGATTAAATAAACCTATTTACGAAAAAACAGCCGCTTATGGTCATTTTGGAAGAGATCCAGAGTCGGATGGCGCTTTTTCTTGGGAAAAAACTGATAAAATCCATATTTTTAGTAAGTAAATAAGTTGAAAATGTAAAAAAAACACCTATATTTTGATTACATTGTTGAAATTTCAAAATGGGCCTCGGCCCATTTTTTTTTGGAGCGAAGAAAAATGTTAAATAGAAGAGCAGATAGACTTGAATTATTGAGAATAGCTGAAGCAGTAGCTTTAGAGAAATCAATTGATAAAGAATTAATTATAGATTCCATGGAAAACGGAATTGCAAAAGCTGCAAAATCAAAATTTGGATCTGAAAACGATATTAAGGTTTTGATTAATAGAGATAATGGAGATATTGGAATTTTTAGAAAATTAACAATTGTTGAAAACCCAGAAAATACAAATCTAGAAATAAGCTTAGATCAAGCAATAGTATTAAATGATGAAAATAAAAGTAAAAAAATTGGTGATGAAGTTTTACAACCGTTACCTTCTTTTGATTTTGGAAGAATTGCTGCACAAACAGCAAAACAAGTTATTAGCTACAATGTAAGAGAAGCAGAGAGAGAAAGACAATACAATGACTTTATTGATAAAAAGGATACAATTTTAAGTGGAATAGTTAAGAGATTAGAATTTGGTAATGTAATAGTTGATCTTGGAAAAGCAGAAGGAATTATTCAAAAAAACGAAATGATTCCAAGAGAAAATATTAAAGCTGGAGATAGAGTAAAAGCTTACTGTCTTGATGTTAGAAGGGAACCAAGAGGTCAACAAATTTTTCTTTCTAGAGCACATCCAAAATTTATGGAAAAATTATTTATACAAGAGGTACCCGAAATTTACGATGGATTAATAGAAATAAAATCATCAGCACGAGATCCTGGTAGTAGAGCTAAAATATGTGTTAAAGCGATCGATACATCTTTGGATCCAGTTGGAGCATGTGTTGGGATGAGAGGAAGTAGAGTGCAAGCAGTAGTTAATGAATTACAAGGAGAAAAAATTGATATAGTAAATTGGTCAGATGATCCTGCGGTAGTAGTATCAAATGCTTTATCACCTGCAGAAATTCAAAGAGTTAATGTAGATAATGAAATAAAAAAATTAGATGTAATTCTTACTGAAGAAAATCTAAGTAAAGCAATAGGTAGAAGAGGACAGAATGTGAGATTAGCAACTAAACTTTTAAATTATGAAATTAACATAATGACAGACCAGGAAGATACTGAAAGAAGACAAATAGAATTTAAAGAAAAAACTGATAATTTTGTTAAGAATCTAGAATTAGATGAAACTTTAGGTCAATTATTGGTTGCTGAAGGATTTTCTTCCATAGATGATATAAAGGATAGTTCAGTAGAAGCTTTTACGAAAATTGAAGGTATAGAAGAAGAAACAGCAAAAGAACTTATTGAAAGAGCAAAAGAATTTTATCAAAAAGATCAAGAAGAAATTGCAAAAAGGATTAAAGATCTTGGACTAGACAATGATTTAATTAATCATGAAGGTTTGACGCCTGGAATGTTAGTTACTCTTGGTGAACAAAAAATTTTAACTCTTAATGATTTTGCAGACCTTTCTTCGGATGAACTTACAGGCGCCTATGATATAGTTAAAGGAGAAAGAGTTAAAATTAAAGGATATTTAGAAGATTTTGCTTTGTCTAAAAAAGAAGCTGATGATTTAATTATGTCTTCCAGAGATAAAGTTTATGAGAATTGAGAGATGATAAATGGAGAGAAAAAAAACAAAGTTAACAATTTCTGGGAGCTCAAAAAAAACCATAAGCAATATTGAGCTAGCAAAATCAAAAGGAAAAAATTCAGTTATAATTGAAAAGAAGCTGGGTAGATTTGGAAATAAACCTCGCTTTCCAAGAACCAGTAAACAAGAAACTTCTTTTAAATCAAAGCCTTTTATAACTTCTAAAGAACCAGTATTTTCTAAACCATCTCCTACACCATCTAATAATTTTGAAAAAAGAAAATTGGCTGAACAACGTGCAACTAGAAGATTGAAAGGTGAACTTCCTCAAAAAGGTAAATTAGGTTCAAAAAAGCGCGAGTTAAAATTAACTATATCTAGAGCTTTAAGCGATGAAGATACAGAAACAAGAGGAAGAAGTTTAGCTTCATTAAGGAGAGCAAAACAAAAAGAAAATAGAGATTTAAAAAAAGAAGAAAATAAAGATCATTTAAAACCTGTAAAGAGGGACGTTAAAATACCAGAAGTAATTACCATTCGAGAATTAGCAAATAGAATGGCGGAACAATCAAGTAATATTATTAAACATCTTATGGGGATGGGAGTTACTGCAACCATTAATCATAGCATTAATGGAGATATAGCTGAATATTTGGTTCAAGAATTTGGTCACAATCCAATTAAAGAACAAAAAGCTGAAGAAATTATAGAAAAAATAAAAGAAGTTAAAACAGAAAATTTAAAAAGTCGTCCACCAATTGTTACTGTTATGGGTCACGTTGATCATGGAAAAACATCAGTATTAGATGTTCTAAGAAAATCAAATGTTGTTTCAGGTGAATTTGGGGGCATTACTCAACACATAGGAGCATATCAAATTAATTATAATTCTAATAAAATTACATTTATAGACACTCCTGGTCATGCCGCATTTACAGAAATGAGAGCCAGAGGTTCAAAGTTGACTGATATAGTTATTTTAGTAGTAGCTGCAGATGATGGAGTAAAACCACAAACGGTAGAATCTATTAAACATGCAAAAGCAGCAAATGTTCCAATAGTGGTTGCAATTAATAAATGTGATTTACCAGATGCGGATCCCCAAAAAATAAAAAATCAATTACTTGAACATGAATTAATTGCTGAAGAACTATCAGGTGATACTTTAATGATTGAAATTTCAACAAAAACAAAACAGAATTTAGATAAATTAATTGAATCAGTTTTACTTCAAGCTGAATTGTTAGACTTAAAAACAAATTATGATTCAAAAGCAACTGGAATAGTTTTAGAGTCTAAAATTGATCTTGGTAGAGGACCAATAGTAAATATTGTTATAACTTCTGGTACTTTAAAAAAAGGTAACTATTTTGTAAGTGGTTTAAAGTGGGGAAAAGTTAGAGCAATAATTAATGATATAGGAAAAAACGTAAATGATGCTTATCCTGCTACTCCTGCAGAAGTATTAGGTATCAATGGAGCTGCTAAAGCAGGGGATGACTTTGTAGTTTTAGAAAGCGAAAAAGAGGCAAAATCTCTTTGTGATGCAAGAGTTCAAGAAAAACAGGAAGGCAAGAATCCTTTAACTTTCGTCACAGAAGATTCAGCATTTAAAGATAAAACATCAGAAGAATTAAATATAATTATTAAATCTGATGTTCACGGGTCATCAGAAGCAATAAAAAATGCCATTTCTCGAATTAAACATGAAGAAGTTAAGGCAAAAATAATATTATCTGATATTGGAATGGTAACTGAAACAGATGTTTCATTAACTAAAGCATCAAATGCAGTTCTCATTGCATTTAATGTTAAGCCAAGTAAAGAAGCAAAAATACTTGCAGAACAAGAAAAAATAGCAATTCATTCTTATAATATAATTTATGAAGTATTAGATTTTATTAAAAATAAAATGTCAGGCTTATTAACACCAGATGTTCAAGAAAAAATTATTGGATCAGCAGAAATTCTTGATATATTTAAAGTTTCGAAAGTTGGCAAAGTTGCTGGATCCAAGGTAATTGAAGGTGAAATATTGCAAGATTCAAATGCTCGAGTAATCAGAGAGGGCACTATAATATTTAATGGTAAAATAGGATCTATTTACAGAGAAAAAAATCAAGCAAAACAAGTTTCTGCTGGTTTGGAGTGTGGTATTACAATCAAAGATTTTAATGATTTTCAGAAGAAAGATATAATTGAAGTTTATAATTCAACAGTAATCGAGAGAAGTATTTAAAATTATGAAAAAACTTGGAAAACCAGTTACACAAAGACAATTAAGAGTAGGAGAAATGATAAAACAAGCTTTAGGAATGATTTTTTTAAGAGATGAAGCAAAGCTACCTAATCTTGAAACAAGAGAAATTACAGTTACAGAAGTAAGAATGAGTCAAGATCTTAAAACTGCGAAAGCATTTGTATTACCTTTAGGTGGAAAAAATGCTCAAGAAGTAATCGATAAATTAAGAGAATTTTCATTTGTGATTAGAAAAGTATTGTCAAAAAAAATAACAATGAAGTTTCTTCCCAAACTTCTATTTGTTAAGGACGAGTCATTTGATTACGCTGAAAAAATTGAAAACTTAATAAAACAAACACATAAATAAGGAAAAACATGACAACAAAAGCAAAAAAATTAGCACTGCACGAAAAAGATACTGGATCTTCAGAAGTGCAAGCTGTTCAACTAACAAATAAAATTGAAAATTTATCTAAACATATAAATAAATCCAAGAAGGATAAACATTCGTCTGTTGGTCTGTTAAAAGCGGTAAATAGAAGAAAAAAATTATTGAATTATTTGAAAAAAAATAAAATAGATTCATATAAAAAAGTAATTGAAAAACTAAATTTAAGGAAATAAATGTTTAAAATATCAAAACAAGAAATAGAAATTGACGGAAAAAAAATAATTTTAGAAACAGGAAAAATAGCAAGACAAGCAGATGGTGCAATTATTGCTACATGCGGAGAAACAGTAGTAATAGCAACAGTGGTGGGTGAAAAAAAAGTTAATCCAGAATTGGATTATTTTCCACTACAGGTAAGTTATCAGGAAAAATATTATGCAGCGGGTAAAATTCCTGGTGGATATTTTAAAAGAGAAGCAAGACC
>LUMJ01000464.1_pt1 | contig 30388 bp, 38 predicted proteins | sample 729631 | NCBI WGS metagenome assembly LUMJ01 (sample SAMN03860266, study PRJNA289734) | marine metagenome | biome: seawater column; feature: ocean; material: water; isolation source: Red Sea water column Station 22 - depth 500m | place: Saudi Arabia: Red Sea | collected 2011-10-15 | depth 500 m
GGCAACACACAGAGCAGCAATTAACTCATTCATGGTATCAATCTAAAATTTCAGAATAAAAAATACTATTGTTGCAATAACTAGTACAATTGTTGCAACATAATACGTGCGAATTGGATTTATTCTGTCCATTATACGACTGTATTTTCTAGTTTCTTTTATGACTTTGAAAACAATCGCTGCAGTAGACAGGCTTGTCCTGTTTGGGCTCGAATGGGACCTCACAGTCCTTTCCACAGTCTCCACAGGTCGCTTTGTGCATTTCTCTTGGTTCTCTTCTGTATGACATGATATTACTACTAATTTCTAATTTTAAGTCGTTAATTATACCTAAGGAATGAGATATTTTGATTAAACTTAAAGGGTAAAATACCATATTTCTGCCATGCGATTATTTGGAAAATCCAAAGAGCAGAAAATCGCCGAATTTAAAGAAAAACAATCCACGCTGAATGGCAAGGAGCTTAAAAAACTCCTAACATTCTTTAAGGAAAATCGAGACGAAATAGAAAAGCGTACAGGCAAAAGGCCAGATATAGACGATACGACAAAGCTATTCATGCAAAAAATTCTAAATGTTTGGTTATCTGAAGGGAAAGACATTGACGACGAAAAGTTTTGGAATGCAGTTGACTACAACAAACAGTTTGATTATCCGATTGAATATTACGAAAGATGAACCAAAACTTGATTACTGGAAAGTTAAAAGTACAATAGACTGATTTTAGTACTTTGTAAGCTATCTGTACTTGATGCATAAGGAGGATTTGATGGGGGATAACACTTTTCTTAACGCCAATTATCAAAAGCTCTGCCCTGTTTGTAAAAAACATATGAGGGAGCATAGCAGAGAAGATTACAAGAATTGTATGAAAGTAATGAGTGATGAGATTAAGGCATTACCGAAAGCTTCTGAAAAGCAACAGGAAACGGAATGCTATCTCTGCGTAAAGGGCGCACCACATCATCACGATAAACCATCAGTTTGTTATTTATGCCTGAAAAATGGAAAGACACTTTATTTTTCTGATACCAAGAAATACAAAAAACATCTAAAAACCGAACACTTTCTATAGTTGTCGTAAAATGATGAGCGAATCTGAAAGAATTGAGGAAGTTAGGAAATACATAGAGACTACCATTGCCGAGATAGATGGTCATACAGAGAAGATGGAGGAATTGTTCAAAATGGACAAGACATCTAAAGATAAGGAACTGTATGAAATCATTATTAATTCCTATGAGCGCCACCGGAATACACTAAAGCGCATTCAAAAAATGATCGACGGGAAGAAAGTGGAAAGTGGTCTCTATACGCTAAGCGCCAAGTCAGAAATGGATATGATTAAAGATAGGCTTGAAAAATTGAAAACCGATGTCTGATTCAATTGCATCTGAACTCTTGCAGAAATGGGTATCTACAGTAAAAGTCGGTGACCCAAAGCAAGTTGTCAGTCTTTACATGGATGATGGAATTCTGCTCGGAACCTTTTCCAACAAGGAAAGGGTAGGGCATGACCTGATTCTAGAATATTTTGAAAACCTGCTAAAATCTCCGGTGGACGTTCACATAGTTTCAGAGAATCCTCATGTGTTTGGGACGGATGCCGTAAATTCAGGCCACTACAATTTTGTGACAAACGGTCAGACAATCAAGGCCAGATTCTCATTTGTTTACCACAAGGATGATGAATGGAAAATTATCTCACATCACTCTTCGGTAATACCAGAATCCTAGTGCAGCCAACGCGGGTTGCTAAACTGAACTAATTTAGCGATCGGATATATTCCTGAAGCTTTTGCTTCTTTTCTTCAAGTGTCAGCGGCAGATATTCCTGGAACATCTGTTTCATCTCTGTCTTTTTTTGTGTCTTCTCATCCTCAGACATTGTGTCCCATTGCAGCTTCATCTGCATAAAGTGAATAATCATGGCGGCTCTGTCTTGTATTGATAATGATTTGTATGCCTCGCCCATCTCCTTGAACTGGCGCTTCTTCTCTGTTATTTGTTCTTCAGACATTCCCTTGAAGTAGTTTTTCATTTTTTCATTATGTTTTTCATTTGAAACCTTCTTGTGGCTGTAATCCTTTTTTATCATGTCAGAGACATAGAGCGCCTGACCGTTTCCAGCGTCAACTAGGATTTTGTAAAATGCATGATCATCAGTAATTACCATGACTTTATGAACAAGGAATCCATTGACATTTGCAAGCTTGGTATACACTGCCTTTCCGTCAGAGACGGAGTTCTCACCAACTGCCATTGCAACAGTTAGTGCGATTCTATTTTTTTGCTCAAGGTTATCTTCAGATGAAACCGGAACCGTTCCCTGGATTTCTGGATAGTTGAACTTGTCCCATTCTGCAAAGGCAGGAACGGTTGCGATTGATATTGAAAACATGCCAATCACTAAAATTACTACAATTGTGATTTTGACCGATTGCCTCATAACCTAACGGTTTTTGTGTTCTATAAAAAATAACCCTATGATTTGTTCATAATACCTGAAATCTTATATTCAAAATCAAACGAAGGTTAGAAGGCAAAATGAGACAGCATGAGATAAACAAAATAAAAAGGACAAAACAAAAACGTCGCGAGTCTGGTAAATCTAGTGATATGGAAGGTCCGTGGACTGAAAGGAGGAGACGAAGGGGAAAAGGGCGGAATAAAAGATGAACACAATCTGTCCCAAATGCAAAAGAGACCTGAGGCTCCACACCAGAAAGGAACTGCTAAAATGTTCCATGAAATATTGGGTTTCTGACTGGAAAAAGAGCTGAAAAGGCTACATTCACGCCTAGTACTATATAGAATTAATAGATCGCATCTATATACTACGCCTACCTAATAATACCAAGCGTGTTGAGGGTAACGCCGGGCAGATTCTAGAACAAACGCCCAAGAAAAAACCCTATGAAGCCTTGATGGCAGAATCTTTTCTGCCGTCAAACGGTGGATTTCTCTAATAACATTCATCTAATCTGTTGTTATTTGAAAAGAGTGTTAAACCGTATTATACTATTTTTTGTATTTATGGCTGTTTTTTCAGTTTCATTTGTGATAGGTAGCGAGATTCAGGTTTCTGAGGACGAAAGCACAGTTCTTTTGGAAGAATTTGAGAGCCTAATTGAAGGCATAGATGCCATAGGGATATTTGTACATAACGTATCACTAGCCCTTCCAATGTTTATCCCAGGATTTGGAATTGCCTGGGGTATGTTTTCCGCATTTTCGACTGGTATTGCTTTCTCAGTTTTGAAGGATGCGTATCCAGCTTTGGAAAACATTCCAGCACTAACCATCATTTTCATGTCGCCTTTCGGACTTATGGAAATAGCTGCATATTCGTTAGCAATGTCTAGAAGCTGTATCCTCATTCACAAAATTATAAAAAAGATTCCAATTCACAGAGACATCCGTGTTACTATAATTGAAATTATAATACTAGTTGGTCTTCTGTTGGTTGGTGGTTTTGTTGAGTATTTCCTGATTGAAAATATACCATCTGCCGGTCCTCAAACATAATAATTATTTTATTAGTTTTGTAGTATGTCGATATAGGTCGTGTAAACCTTTACCGTCTAATTCGTCTTCAAGTTTTGTCCCAGTTTCATGGTAGTAGTGACGTTCTATCTCTCTTAGTTTCTTTGACATGTCATGATTTTTTGATATTCTTCTGAGGTTTTTCCATTCAGTTACAAGTTTTCTTAGCTCAGTTTTTTTCATTTTAATCGTCACGCAATCGCTTTACTATCATAAATGCAGTTATTCCACCGACGATCGCAGCAAGAATAATAAACTCAGTAAAATACCCACCGTCCATTCTAATCAGACCTTTAGCTTATTTCTTAAAAAGTATGTATATTTTTATTCCTACTAGCGCACATACTCCACAAACTGCAGCCGCTATCATCAACAGCATTGAAAATTCAGGTGGATTCATTATCTTCTGATTTAATAACTTGTTAAAAATTGTATAATTAGTAGCTTATTGCTATCTTTTTTATGAACTGTGATGAATGTAAAGAATGGCACAAAAATTTAGATTTTAAGGCAGAAAAATATGCAAAAAACTTTCCGCTTACAAAAAACCCTTTCAAAAAATGGCATGTTAATTGCAGGTGCTCTTGTCATAAGGCTGATCAATAATCTATTTTTGTAATCCTTACATTACTGCCCTTTGATTCAAGGAAGTGACCCAGAAAATTCTTTAGCTGTTCGCTTATTCTAAATCCTGCCGCGTTTTCCATCATACCAGTATTTTCTATGATAGATGCCATCTCGAGACTAAGCTCCAAGTTGAAAAAAGTCCAACCAGCTTTTGCAAATGGTTCCTTAATCTCAAAACCATTCTTTATTTTGCAATTGAGTTCAAGTTCGTCCATAGCTTTTTTCACTATAACGATCTCTTCGTCATATCTTCTGGTACTTAGCTGGAATAATGGTTTCAATCTTAAAACCAATGATAAAGTTCCAATAAAAATATGTCAATAAACTAAGTAAAAATTATGCAGCAAAAATCAAGGGTTAATATCCAATGAGTTTTTCAGAACTTACTCTTCTTCTTCTTCATTAATATCAGAAGTACTTTTGTTAGGTCTGATTGGAATATAGATTTTTGTCAAATTCAAATTATGATTAAAAAAACTATTGGATAGGAGGTAAGGTTATCAAAGTTTGTCTTTTTTGTTATAATGAATGAATCAATACACAAGATCAGTAAGCCCTTCTACGGTTTTTATGAAATTTAGTTGTTAGAGAACCTTACATTCTGAGGAAATAGATCTTATTGTGGTATAGTAGACAAGGCACAAGAGTACGATCGAACCAAGACGAAGTGGTATCTCATAATTTGTTAAAAACGCAGTTGCAGTACCAGCCACAGTTCCAAATGTTGAGATTATGGAAAACCCAATTGGTCCACAGCTACAAATTCCAGCAGATGCCCCAATTATAGAACCAATGATACTACTACCAATTTTGGACGAACTTTTTTGTAGTATTTTGATTCGATAAACATTCATGGGAATTACAATTGCTGACATTATAGAAACAACAAGTATCAATGCAAAACTAAATGCATTATACTCAGTTATATGGAACATAAATAACGGATCAACAAAAATAAATTCAGACAATATGGATAGAGGTATAAGCATACCAACAAAGATTATTATTGCAAGAATAGCATATGGATAACTTGAAAACACAAGTTTAAAGTTATTCAATTTAGAGCATCGGTTCTATTACTTTTGAAAAAACAGAGTACGGTTGTGACCCAGAAATTTTTTTCATAACACCATCAGGTGAAATCAGTATGAATGTTGGCGTTGCTTGTGCACCCTGTCTTATCGCTTCATCATAATTTGCTTTAACACGTTTACCATATTTTGTTGAATCCATGCAATCAGTAAATTCGTTCAAGTTCATCTCCAAATTAAATGCAAAGGCAATTAATCTGTCCTTGCTAGCCCATCCACTATCAATCCCTTCTTGAAAGTTGTAAAGTGTGTTATGATAATCCCAGTATTTTCCCTGATCTTCTGCACAGTAAGTTGCTTGTGCGGCAATAATAGAATCACGTCCTAAAAAGGGTAGATCTAAAAATACCATCTTTGCTTTTCCCGTTTCAATATAATTATCAATTACATCAGCTCGAGTATTGTGAAACCAATGGTAACACATCTCACATTGATAATCACCGAATTCTACTATTGTTATTGCCGCACTCTCTGAACCTAATACGGGAGAACCGTTTTCAAGATTTATGAGCTTTGGTGGCTGAGAAGTTAACACTTTTTGTCTGTCAACAATATCAAAATAGTATGAGGAAAAGCTAATAGCCACAACTATGACTATACCAACAAATGCAATTGAAACTATAGCTTTTTTGTTCATTTTACATTAGTTTTTTTTTAGAATTAAAAAAGCTATGCAAGTTGATCTAGTACTTGTTATGTCTAAAGATTTTTGTAATTTTTTGAACAGCTAGATCAATAGGGCATGTTTCGCAGTGATTTCCATGCTGCCTTTGAAAGTGAGTTTCAAGTCCTCCTTGTGTCAAAAACGAGGCACTACATTCATCACAAAAATACCTTGTCTGTGAATCTTCTATCTTAGACATAATTTTCTAGTTAATTTTGTGAATATAAGGAGTCAGTATTTAGCCATTTTGAGAAATGAGTAATTTTGGCTATAAATAATGAATTTTAACGTGGTTATTATGCTCAACCTCATACCTAGTTACATGGCCACAATGTGAACATGAAAACATTTGGCCAGTTGGTTTTGCAGCACGCTCAATCTTTTTACCAAAAATTGATTTGATTGCAATATTATTATTATTTGAGATTACACCAAAGTTTCGATTCTCCCCTATTGATTCTAAAAATTCCTTGATTGAGGTGATGACTTCAACCTGATCACCTAATGATTCATAGATACATATGGTCAACATTCTTTCCATCAAAGAAGATATTTCCAATAAGGGTAAGGAGATATTATGCACCAACATTCTAATTTTTCTAGTTTTGAGATAAGAAAGACGATTGAAAACAAGTGGCAGGAGTATCTGTCAAAGTATGGAAATCTCTTTGCGTCTGACTCTCTTAACGGCTCTAGCCCTCCATCTGTTTTTGTTGGATCTTATGGTTATCCAAAAGTGGGTATAGGTCCTATGGTACCACCTATCCATGGAGATACCACTTTGCTTGACTGTCCAGAACGTTGGATGGGAAAAAACCTAGAGGAGATTGTAAACTTTAGATTAAATCTTGTTAGAGGAATACAAAAAATGTCTGTGCTAGATCCACAGGGTAGATTTATTGAAAGCCTACAGGAAGTTGCAATGTCTTCACGCTCGATTGAATCTGACTTACAATTCCAGAAAACTACAGTACCAATTACAACAATAGATGGAGAAAGTGCGCCATTTGGACCTGTAGGTGAGATTAAGTCAGCTAAATTTTCTAATACTAGATCTGAAAAATTAATCGAACGTGTATACTATGATCATGATCTTAATGCTCAAGAAGCAGTGTTAACGTTGTATAACAAGGGTATTGAGATTTCAAAAATTCAAAAATGTTTTAGTGTTGGAATGTTTGGGAAAAAAAGGAAGATTGTTCCAACAAAATGGAGTATCACAGCAACTGATGACATCATATCACAATCACTCGTTTCCCAAATTCTAGATTTTAGTTTGATTGATTCATGTCAGGTCTTTTCTCATGATCATCTTGGAAATATGTTTTCAGTCATTCTATTTCCTCATAGATGGGTTTATGAAATGCAGGAAGCATGGCATGATGGTAGTAAGATAGGCTTTGGTTCTGATAATGAGGATGCAAGGGGTATAGATCATCCTCCTGCAATAGCAGGTGCGTATTTTGCTGCAAAGCTTGGTGTTGCAGAGTATCTTGCAGGGAAAAAACTTCAAGCATCAGTTCTTGTATTACGTGAAATTAGACCTGAATATGCAGTACCTGTTGGTGTTTGGCAAATTAGGGAGGCTGTACGGACTGCAATGCAAAAAAATCCGTATATTGCACAAAGTTTTCATGACGCTGTTAGTTTTGCATCAAAAAGGATGAGTGTTAGCAAAACTGAATGGCTATCCAGAGGCAGGTTACTTCATATGCTAAAGCAAAAATCAATCTCTGAATTTTTTTAAAACCACTAAAGATTTCAGTTAATTCTATAGCGTATTTATTGAACTTTTTTGGATTTAGAATGATGCACAAAAATACAATTCTTGCTATGCTGCTTATAGCAAGCCCAATTCTATTTGTGCTTGCTGCATATCCAGATACTTTTAGTATGAGCTGGAATCAAGGTCGAGGTGGATTTTTGTTTGGACTTGCATTTATTGTAGCGGAGATAGTAGGAATAAAATTTGTAGTTTCAAAAAATCGTTTAATTTTTGCAATACCGCTAGTTATTGCCACAGCGACATATTTTATTGGATTAGATTTTGGATTGCGTGATTACATAACAAATGCTGCACCAGCGTTCAATGTTGTAGGTTGTTCTATAGGAGAACCCCAGGGATGTATATACTCTTGGGGATGGTTGTGGGATTTTGTAGTGATTACAATTTTTGTAATTTCTACAGCAGTGATTATGTTTGGCAAAAAATGGATTAGAATAGTTATTGCGGGTCCAGTTTTTCTTGCAGGAAGCGCAATCATCTTGTCTCTCGATACGTTTTTTCCATTTGATACCTTGGGTCCTTTACAATATTTTGTTCCGTATTTAGTAGAAACAAACGTTTGGGTAATTAATGCACTTGAACTTGGTATTGCAACTGCGAGGGACAACATAATGTTTTTGGAGGGAGATCACGGTCGTTTTGTTCTGCAAGTCTTCTGGCCATCAGCTGGTGTGCATAGCATAATCATCTATTCACTTGTAATGATGGCATTTTTGTTGAAGATGAACATAAAGCGTAACCGGAAGTTCATGTATTTCGGTCTTGGAATTTTAGGTACTATTATCATCAACCTAATTAGGATATTCTCACTTTCAGTATTTGCGCTAAAAGTCTCAACAAACCCAGTAGAATTTGAGGAATATCATTCTATTGCTGGTGAAATAATGTTCCTTCCATGGTTGTTTACATTTTTACTTGTTGTGACAGCGATTGAAACGAAACGAATGAAGAAGAAAGAAGCATCACTTTAAAAATAACTCGTTATGTTGCTTTGACCCTCCAACTCTGACAATTCAGATACTTTAACACCAAGTCTTCTAAATAGTACTGTTTCATTCTCAAGAGCTTCGTGAAGTAACTGCTTTGATGTTTTTTTTAGCTCTTCTAGGCTTGAAGTCGGATTTCGTAGTATCCTTGATTTGGTTCTGTTAGAAAGGTTAGTTTGTGTTAGCTGTATTCCAACTGATTTAAACACCTTTTTTTCTTTGAGTATAACTAAATGTAGTTGGTTACACAACTCGACTAAGCTTTCTTCCAAGAAACTATAATCATTCGAGTCTTTTTTTAGCGTAGAAATCTTACTAATTTGAGTAGTAGGAGCCCTTAGAGCTACCTGCTCATCATCTATGCCCCTTACAGCATTGAATATGTATGTACCAGTTTTTCTACCAAACATTTTCATCAACTTGAAAATATTTAGTTCCTTTACTTCTGTAATGGTTTCAATTCCATACTCTGCCAATTTCTCCCGAGTTTTCTTTCCTATACCAGGAATATCATCCATCTCCACCTTTTCGATAAATTCAGAAACATTATCAGGCGTTACTACCGTTAGCCCGTCCGGTTTTTTGTAGTCAGATGCAATTTTTGCTAATAATTTGTTAGATGATACTCCAATGGAACAAGTGAGTTTTATTTTTTCTCTAATTACATTTTTTATTTGTTGAGCTATATGACTTGCTCTTTTAAAATCACCACTAGATTTTTTTGACACATCTAGATAGGCTTCATCTCTCCCAACATATTCGAAGATATCGGCAAATTTCTTGATTATTTCCATAGATTTTTCAGACATATTTGAATAAAATTCAAAATCTGCGGGCAAAAACACTGAATCAGTTCTATCCTTGAGCTTCTGTTTTGCAAACCGAATTGGTATTCCAGATTTGACTCCAAATTCTCTTGCTGTATAATTTGCAGTAGCAATTGCACCACTATCCCCACCCCTGTCAGAGAACATGCATACAGCTACAGGTTTCGTTTTGAGGTTAGGGTTTCGTATTTCCTCGCATTGCGCATAAAAATAGTCAAAATCTATGTGAAGAATAATTCTTTGTGTCAATGAATTGTAAGGGTAAAAATGGAATATTATAATATCGCTAAAGACAATTAGGTATGCAATTAATGTAAGCATATCTATGTTTCATGAATTTTTTATTCCAGCAAGGAAATACCGTAGCCAACTAGGCTGATTTTATATTCAGTCAGAAACGTTGGTTCAACAAACGTTTCGTATTGAACGCTATCTAATGAAATAATATTTTTACCCGGCTGTAATTTTATACCTTCAAACTTTATGTTCGACTTCATAGTAGGAACTTCCAAATCAAAAAGATATTCCTCATTTATGAAAAATTGTACAGTTTTAGTTGTTTTTACTGCTTGAACTTCTATCTCCAATGATACATTGATCACATTACTATTTGGGTTAACCAGAATAATCTCAGAATATTGTTCCATAAGCCTATTACCAGAAGTTGAAATTTGACCTTCAGGACCAATAAGTAATTGCGCTGGTGATTCGAAACTTTGCCAACCAGAACCAAGTAATATGAATGGTTTAGTCGATTGTGTTTTTGGTATTTTGTATACTATTATTTCTTCATCTTCATAAAATGGTTTTTTTGTTTCTAAAATTTCATTCATAAGAGCTATTGTCTGAGGAACGAAAATTTTACTATTGTAATTTTGAAAGAATGCTAATTCTTCTAGTGTTTTATGAATTACTAAATACTTGATATCATAGTAATTAAAAAGTGAAGTACCGTGAATTTTTAAATCTTGATTAATTATATCAGCTTTCTTTCCATAAAAGTGAAACATATTCAAAAAATATGTGCTAGAATTAGAAAGAGTATCTAGTGGTACACGTGATTCGTGACCACCATAAATTGGTTTTTCATGGTATGTTTGGTAATACTGAAATGATGGTGATGTTAGTAATCCAAAATCACCCGTTCCACCATTTGGAGATTCAAATATTAAAAAATTTGATTTATCATTTTTAATCATTTCATACCCTTTAGGAATAGATTCAGCATGTGTTGAATATGGTACAGTACTTAATTCAAAAAGTATAATCGCAGCGATAATTCCTATCAATACGTATTGTTTTTTCTTCACAAAAAAATTCTTTTTTATTAAACCATATACTGCTGTGGATGCTAAAATTGACATACCGAGATTTACCATTACAATAAATCTTGCAGGTGACCTAAAATCATCCCACCATGGTATATTCTCATACAAAATTTTTTCTGGTAAAGAAATACCAATGAAGTTATTATAAAATTTAAGTTCTGGACCTAAACATAAAACAGCAAAAACACCACAGGATAATAACCAAAACCATGTTCCTGTATTTCTAAACTTTGCAATTGAAAGCGATGCTAGAAAAATTACAGAGTAACCTAGGAAAATTTTTTGTTCAAGGCGATAAGTTGGATGATCAATACAAGTAGGTGGTAAGTCTTTAAACGTAGGTGGCGGCATACCTTCCACTCTTTTTGTGGTGGATTCAGCAGAATTATTTTCACAATTAGGCTGATTAAACGTCAAAAATAACGAGTTTATTAGAGAATTCCCAGAAAAATACTGATGCGAATGTAATGTTGTAGGTATTACAAAATTTTCTAGATTCGCGGAGAAACTAACATGTTCTCCAAGTGGCCTTTTGTGTAAATCATCAGATGTAGAAAGAACTGGTGAAAAAACAATTAATGCTGCAATTATACCAATTATAATTGTGATAGAGAAATTAGTAACAAATACGCTGTTTGAAATTTTCTTTTGTTTGAATATATAGAATGCTAAAAATATACCTGAGAATATTAGGAGAGAAATAAAGTAGTACACATGGCTCATAGATGCTAAAAAGAAAAATACACCACCAAGTATTGCATAAATTTTTGAGTTTTTTTCTGAAATCTTGAATAGAATCAAAACAAATATTGGAATAAAAACTATCATACTTAGACCAATATGCACATTTGATTGTGCCATATGATAAGTTGAAAATGTAAAAATTATTCCAGCTATAATCGATGTGTAAAAATTTTTGTTAAAATGGTTCGCTAACAAAAATGCGCCGTATCCTCCAAAGATAAAACTACTAATCCAAATTAAATTCCAAGTTACTGTGTAATTAAAAAATTGTAATAGCATGTATGCAACTGACGTAGTGAACTGTGCAAGATTACCAGATATTTGAGCACCGTCGGGATAAAAAAGATAATTTGTATAGTTCGAATCTAATCCATTTTCAATTGAAAAAGATGTCCACCACCATCTCCACATCATATGACATTTATCATAACAGCCCTCACCAGCAGATTCAGTTACGAAGTTAAGAATTACAGGGAAGGTGAGAATGATTGTTAAAATAAGAAATATGGAAATTGCTAATAGATGCTCTGAGATTAATCGCGTTAATGTTGATTTATGAGTATTTTCTAAAGATTCTACCAATAAACAGTTACACGATTAGGTTATGATAAGTCTTCATCTCTATTTTTTATGAGAATTTCTAATACAATCATATTATAATAGTCTAAATATTATTAAGAAAATAAAAAATCATGCAACATCCACTTACAGCCGAAAAGGAGGGTATAAAGATAAAACCTGAAATTATGAAGCCAGAAACATTATACCATTGTGTATTTCAAAATAAAGTCATGTTAGTGTACAAGGATCAGAATGAAATTCTAAACTGTTATGAAATTGAAGACGAGGAGATTGTTTCTAAAGTTAAAACATTAAAAAATACTGACATTGAAAAAATTCTTGAAGCATACATACAAGAAAAAAATTTGAGAAGATAATCAGTGTTATTTTGATGCCTGAAGAATAAGTAAACCTATTAATCTTGTTTATACAAATATAATAAATGAGTTCAGAAAATAAAAAAAGTGACGCTGAGGAAGTCCTCGAAGAATTTCAAAAAACACATAAAGTTCAAAACGATGAAGTTGAACATTCTGAACTAGAACCACAGTCAGAACCACAGTCAGAACCACAGTCAGAACCACAGTCAGAACCACAGTCAGAACCACAAAATAACAATGAAGAAAAATCTGTGGAACACAATCAAACAACTGAAAATATGATTTTCGTAGGAACAAAACCAATCATGACATATGTAACAGCAGCATTAACACGGTTATCATCTTTGTCTATTGTTACAATAAAAGCTCGTGGAAAACGTATAACGCAGGCAATTGATGTTTCACAGATGATTGTTAAACGAATGAATGAAGTCGGTTTCGTAATTGACGGCGTGCGTATATCTTCTGATTCATTGATATCTAAAGATGGTCAAAAACGTAATGTATCAACTATAGAAATTGACGTAATAAACAGTTCAAAGAATTAAATGAATAATAAACTAGTCTAAAATAAACCAAAGTAGGGAAAACAAAGGAATATTATTTATTTATCTGTACATAGTATCACCGAGATCTCTACTTTCTGTTTCTACTTGTTTCATTTCTTTCTCGATTTGTTTTGCTTGTTTTTCTAACAATGAGAGATTACTTGAAATTCCAGGCACGAGCTTTGCCAAGCCATCACATAGGCTATAGGCAGCTCTCAAATCAGGCGAATCGCTTTCAGAGCCAACTAGTAATACAATTACATTCTGAGCATTCACCATTCCTTCATTTAATAGTACACCAGGAATACCTGGAATTGCTGCATTTTCTACAATTTTAATTCCTGATTTAACAAGTTTACCCCTTGCTTCTCCTGTTGAAGCAATTCCCATTATTTCTTTCGAGTCTGATCTAATTGTGATACTACTAATAACGGTAGAGCATTTTTTTTCACGAGTCCAATTTAACATCATCCTTGCTATACTTCTGTGTAGAGAAACATCAAGAGCTAAATACGATGAAAAGATTGCAGTTTTAAGATCATTATTCACAAAAATTCTTGTAGGATAGTTCGGTGCGCCATTTTTAATAATGCTAATTGGTGGAAAATTATCAGAGTCTATCGTTGCAGCGAGTTGAAAGTTAGATGTATTGATAATTAATTCTGATGTTACAGCACTTGTTAGTCCAGTTGACGGAAATCCGTTAATAACGAATCCATTTTCAATATTAATCTGAGACGTTTCTTTTATTTTAATTTCTGGGTTCATAGTTTTATTTTTTTAATCTATTAATTATAATTTTCTTCAGCCTAACTTTGATAACAATACAGAATATAAAAATGGTAAAACTGTTGTTATTTCAGCATGAATTGTAGTTTGTTTTGCGTTTTGTGTTACCTTACCCCATGAAATTGCTTCTCGAACTAATGCACCACTTAAGCTTCCATCAAATTCTTGAGCAGTAGTTATGTAAACAGCAAAGTCTAAACCATCTCTATATTGGTTCCACCATAGTGTGTGATGCTTTGAAATTCCTCCCCCTAGCATTAGCGCACCAGATTTTTTTGCCTTGAATATTAAACCTGAAAGTACGTCAGCATCCTTTGTAATATTTAGTTTAAAGTCTGCATGTTTCTGTGTAAACATCCAGATTTGACTACCTACTGCACCATCCATAATACCTGGAACAATAACCTTTATTTCATTTTTTGATGCCCAGTAAAGAAATGAATCTTCTCCCAAGTGATCACCAATCATTTTACAAATATCTTCTGTAGACATTTCTCTAGTTCCTTTGTTGTATTCTTCTTCTAGAAATAACTGCATCTTTTCTTCAATGAGTGGTCCATAACTATCCATTGGAACCAAAACGTTACCTAATCTATGGATATTTTTTTCCGCTAGCATTACATCATCTAAAGTAAATGAACCCTCATTATAATTTGAGAAATGTCTAGCAATATCATGGTCTAGTGCTCCACATGTTGTTATTACGGTATTGAACCATCTGTTTTTTATCATATCTTTTATTATTCCTCTTAATCCTGTGGATATGATGGCACCTACAAACGACAAAAATTTCTGGCAATCATTATCTTTGATCATAACAGTTAGTACGTCAAGACCATTAGCTAAATTACGTGATTCAAAACCACCAGATTTTGACATCTGTTCAAAAATTTTCTCAAGAGAAGATTCTTTAGTAATGGAAATGTCTTGAATTGGTTTGCCTAACTGGATCATAAGTTGTGGTTGCTACAGGTGTATAAAATTCTGACTTTGGAAACAAGAGTATCTGCAAAACCTTAAAACACACTAATGAGACATGTCCACAAATGGCTAAAAAAATCAAGGTGGCTTTGGTTGGTATAGGCAACTGTTTTTCTGGTCTAATTCAAGGGATTGAATATTATAATCAAAATCCTTCTCAACAAGTGATTGGTATAATTCACGATAAATTACGTGATTATACAATTCATGATATTGATTTTGTAGTAGGTTTTGATGTTGGTGAAAATAAGATAGGTAAGACAATCAACGAGGCAATTTACGAATACCCAAACATGGTTGACTGGATTCCAAAGGATAAGATGCCAAACACAGAGGCCAAAGTTTACGAAAGTCCTGCATTGGATGGAGTGGGTATTTGGGTAGAAAATAGAGTCAAGCCAATTCAAAGTGGAAAAAATACTGAAGAATTGGAAAAAGAGATTAAAAGCACTTTACAAGAAACTGGAGCCGAGATCGTTGTATCATATTTACCAGTGGGTTCTGAGAAAGCAACACAATTCTGGGCACAAGTCTGCCTTGATACAAATATTGCATTTGTAAACTGCATGCCTGCATTCATAGCTTCTGAAAAGGAATGGGCTCAAAAATTTGCAGATAAAAATATCCCTGTAATAGGTGATGATATAAAAGGTCAGGTGGGTGCTACAATTGTTCACAGAACACTTGCTAGACTCTGTAATGACAGAGGTACAAAGATTGAAAAAACATACCAAATCAACGTTGGTGGGAATACTGATTTTCTAAATATGAAAGAACAGGAACGACTAGTGAGTAAGAGAATATCTAAAACTGAAAGCGTTCAGAGTCAGCTGGATGAGCGTCTTGACGATGATCAGATTTATGTTGGTCCTTCCGATTTCATTCCATTTTTAGCAAATACCAAGCTCATGTTCATGAGGATAGAAGGAAAACAATGGGCAAATATTCCATACAACATGGAAGTCAGGCTAGAGGTTGATGATAAAGCAAATTCTGCTGGTATTGTCATTGATGCAATCAGACTTGCTAAAATTGCTTTAGACAGAGGAATTGGGGGACCAATTATACCTGCAAGCGCCTATCTTATGAAACATCCTTTAGAACAAATGACTGATCCACAGGCAAAGATAGCATGTGAAAAGTTTGTCGCTGGCGAATAATAAGATTTTTTCATAAAATATTCACATTTGTTGTTACCATAGTCAACTAAACTTGTTAGAATTTCATATTCGTCCTGTTAAACAAATTTACATATTGGTTCATATCAAAAAAGTTGACATTTTTGGATTCAAGTCGTTTGGGTTTAAAAACACGACTGTAAACTTTGAGCCAGGACTAGTATCAATTTCGGGACCAAACGGATCTGGAAAGAGTAACATCTTAGATGCCATAATCTTTGCGATGGGTGAAAATAGACCCAAAATGATGCGAGCTCCTAATCTTAGAGGACTTATCCATGATATTGAGGGACATAGGCATGGTCCTAAGATAACTCGTGTGAAAATTCTATTTGATAATTCTGATAGAAAAATTCCTGTTGATTCTGATAATATAACGATTACACGCGAGATGAGCGATAAAGGTGAAAGTGTATATTATCTTGATAGTAAAAAGATCAACCGATCACGTATCTTAGACATATTTGATGTAGCAAATGCTGGACTTAATCAGTTAAACGCTGTCCAACAAGGAACTGTAACTAGAATTTCTGAAATGAATAATGAGGAAAAAAGAAAGACAATTGAAGATCTAATAGGTCTTTCATTTTTTGATGAAAAAAAGAACGAATCTGAGAAACAATTAACTGCTGCTGATCAGAGATTGGCAATTGCGATGGCTACCATGGGTGAGGTGAAAAAGCAAATAGATGAATTAGAAATTGAGCGAAATCACAAACTACGTTATGAATTAATTGGGCGAGAATTAGGACGTTTCAAGGCTATAGAAGCTGCATCCAAATTAAAATTACTCAGAAGTAAAAAACTGATAAAAGAGGAGAATTTGAACTCAAATTCATCCAAGACCACAGATCTTGAAAAAACACGTTCTGTTCTAAAAGTGGAAATTACTCAAATAAAGTCAGAAAAAGCATCTTTTTCAAAAAAACTTGATGACTACAATCAAGCTAAATCCACTATTGACACTGAATTGAGTGCTGAGCAAGAAACATACAACGAAGCTGATATTCAAATTAAAACTTCGAGAAAAAGAATTAGGCAAATTGAGGAACGACTTCCTGAAATAACAGGTGAACTTAAAAAATTGAAGATCTTGACTCTAAGCTTACATCCATCCTAACTCATCAATCAGTAATAACTGCAAAAAAAAATGAGTTTGATGGTAAAATACAGGATTTAAAAAATAAATTGCATGAGGCGCTTATTTCAAAGTCACAAGCAGAATCTGACCAACAAAATATACAGAACAAAATTAACAATAATGTTGCGAAAAACAAAGTTATCGTTAAGGAAGTATTAAGGCTAGAACAATTAGCACATAAACTTACATCTGTTAGCTCAACTCGCCAACTAACATCTTTAGAAATTAAATCAAGAATTTTAAAACTTTCTAAGCAGAGAACAAAACTTTCAGATGACATTACGGAATTAGAATTAATTTTAGATAAATCATCCAAGGCTGCTAATCGTTACAGTGAAAAGATTAAACTTGTTAAGGGTGTGATGCACGAAGACTACACAATATCTCAATTAAAGAACGACGCAAAAAAACTTGGAATTGAGGGACTTGTATATGAAATGCTTTCTTGGAATAAACAATATGAACGTGCTGTTCTAGCTGTAAGTTCTGACTGGATTAAAGCTATGGTTGTCCCGGATTTTGAAACGTTGGTAAGTTTAGCACAAGTTGCACGGGATAAAAAACTTCCAAAGCTTAAGATCATTCCTCTTAATGCTATACCTGAATTTAGTATGAAGATGCCTAATACTTCTGGGTTATTAGGAGTATTATCTAATTATATTCAATGCGATAAAAAATATCTTCCAATCGCAAAATTTTTGTTTGGAAATGTAATTCTAACAAAAACACGAAATGATGCACATAAACTATCAATGGCTGGTTACAAAGCTGTTTCGATAGATGGTGAATTTTTTGAATCTAAATCAAATGCTATCATCATTGACATTAATTCTAAAATATCCAAGTTGACAAAAATAATCTCCCAAAGTTCATCTGTGGATGGTTTGCTACAAACAATTAATTTGTTAAGCAAGCATGTACAAAAGAAAAAATCACATCTAAGGAAAATTGAGCAAAATCATCACGAGTACCTGAACAAACTACAAGTAGCTGAAACTGAATTTGGTAATGCTTCATATAGTAATTCTGGCACAAAATCTCAAATTACTTCAGCATCTAATAGACGTGATAAACTTTCTCACAGAATTTCTGAGTTGGAAAAACAGAAAGAAGATCTTAAGCCAAGGATTATTCATTTTTCATCAAGTATAGAATCCCTTAAACAGAGAATTAGATTAGTGAACCAAAACTATTCTAATGAAGAACAGGATAGGATCGCAAATCAGCTTAGACTATTGAATCAGGAAAAATCCTCCCTAAACTCTGAACATACTAAAATAATGAAGGAATTGAGTGAGGCTAATGCAAAAGTATCTGTAGTAGAAGATAGAAAAAGGCTTAGGAAAAACGCGCTTTTACGAGAGAGGTCATCCAGCGACAATGAGAAAAACGAATTAGAATCTGCAATCAATACATTTGAAAAAGATATGAGTACATCTCAGGAAGAATTGACAAAATTAAGGGATAAGGAACAAGAATTAATTTCAACGTCTGGAACGTCTGTATCTACACTATCTGAATTTGATGATAAACTGGGAGAAAGAAATGAGAAAGAGCGTAATATTACAAATGAGATTAATGAGCTCAAAAGAGAGTCAGATGGACTTGATCGTGATCTTACGGAAATTAATTTACAAGCGTCATCGTTTGTGAAGATTTTGGATTCATTTGGGTTTGACGAATCAATTGAAACCTTTTCAGTTGGGCCATTAGTAGAAACACTAGAAAAAGAGTATAATGCTTTATCTCCGTCACTTAATGCTGGGGCTGTACAAAAGTATTATGAAATATCCACAGGTTATCGTACCATGTCAAACAGAAAGAATGACCTTGAGGCAGAGCGCAACACTATATGGGCGTTTATAGAATCTATCGAGAAGGAGAAAAAACAAACATTCCTAGACGCATTTGATATTGTTGACAAGGAAATCAGAAAAATATTTACCAAGATGAACGGTGGTAATGCATGGCTTGAGTTAGAAAATGAGGATGATATATTCAATTCAGGAATATCCTATCTTATCCAGTTTCAGAATAAACCAAAAAGAGAATCTACCTCAATTAGTGGTGGAGAAAAAACACCTATTTGATGAGATTGACGCACATCTAGATGCACCAAACTCCGAAAGCCTATCAAAAATTGTAGAGGAGAGATCACGTGGTAGTCAGTTTATTATGGTTTCTTTGAAAGATTCTGTAGTAGAAAAGGCAAAACTAATTTACGGTGTATATCCTAAAAATGGAGTTTCAAATGTTGTAACATACAAAGATAAAAGAATGCCTTCAATAACCAGTTAATCTAGGTCTACAAAACAAGCAACTTTTCTTCCATCTTTTAGTTCAAGCGGTGGTGTTTCCTTGCATTTTTCAATTGCATAAGGACACCTAGCGTGAAACCTGCATCCAATAAATGGATCAATGTCAATCGGATCATTGATTCTTATTATTTTTTCCTTGTATAGATTATCAGGATTTGGCTCAGATATTGCATCAATTAGTGCTTGTGTATATGGATGTCTTGGTCGCATCAAGACTTGATTTATTGAACCTGCTTCCATTATTTTACCAAGATACAAAATAATGATGTTCTGCCCAAAATATCTTGCAGTTGCTAAATCATGTGTTATGTAGATAAATGAAATATTATTCTTTTTCTGAATTTCCTTCATTAATTCAAGAATTTCAGCACGTATAGATACATCTAACATAGATACAGGCTCGTCAGCAATGATAATTTTTGGTCTTAAAACAAGTGCTCTGGCTAATACAACACGTTGTCTTTGTCCGCCAGACAGCATATGTGGATATTTATCTAATATTTCTTCAGCAGGTTCAAGTTTAACCTCTTTGAGCGCATCTATAATCATTTTTTTCCTTTCCAAACCCTTACCAATGTTATGAATCTGTAGTGGCTCAGATACAATATCTTTAATCCTCATTCTAGGATTAATTGAATCGTAAGGGTCTTGGTGTACCATCTGACATTGCATACGAATTTTCTTCAAACTTTTTGGTTCATTCTTAATTTGCTCTCCCTCAAAAATTATCTTACCAGAGTCAGGATTTATCGCCATCAAAATAAGTTTGGCAATTGTAGACTTACCTGAACCAGATTCACCAGCAATTACAAGCACATCACCTCTGTTGAGAGAAAACGAAACATCATCAACAGCTTTTACCACGGAACTTTTTGAGCCAAAGATATTTTTTTTTATGAATTGCTTATACAAACCGTCAACGCTTAGAATCTCTCCCAACAAATTATCAATAAATATCTAATATATCAAGAAATCATAAAATAATTCAAAATTATGCCAAAAAGACTTTATTTGGTTAAAATTTTGGAGCATTTTATGAGTCTAAAAACACTACAAAAGGAATTAGGGTACACGGAATATGTTATTGATGAACGACTAAGTTACTATGAACCAGGTAGAAATAAATTTCAAAAAACATTTGCCCAGGAATTATCTCATAGTATTACACAAAAACAAAAATCAATTAATCCAAAATTTTTCTATGATCAAAAAGGCTCACAACTTTTTGAAAAGATATGTACTCTGCCAGAATATTATCTGACTAGAACTGAAATTAGCATACTAAAGCAAATAGATGGAAAACTTCAATCTCATCTGAATGGAAATTTTCGACTTGTTGAGCTAGGGAGTGGTTCATCACAAAAAACTAGGATATTAATTGATATACTTACAAGATTGCAAAAACATGTAGAATATTTTCCAATTGACATTTCTAAAATTCTTAAGAGTAGTTCTACTGCGCTACAATCTGATTACAAAAAGTTACACATAACCGGAATAATTGATAATTATGAGAACGGTTTGGAATTTGTCAAAAATTATGATGATATGAAAAATTTAATCGTGTTTTTAGGTTCCAGTTTTGGAAACTTTAATCCTGAAAATGGACTAGAGTTTTTACAAAAAATTAATTCCTCTATGAAGAATGATGATCTATTTTTAATTGGTTTAGATCTTTTAAAAGATAAAAATGTATTACATCAGGCGTATAATGACTCACAGGGTATAACAGCAGAATTTAATCTGAATGTTCTTTCAAGAATTAATTCTGAATTAGGTGGTAATTTTGATATAAGTAAGTTTGTACACCATGTAGTCTACAATAATAACCAGAATAAAATTGAATTATACTTACGTTCCTTGGCAAAACAGACTGTAGAAATATCTAATGCTGATTTAATATTGGAAATTGATGAGGACGAACTTATACACACCGAAAATTCGTACAAATACACAATTTCACAGATCAAACAAATGTTTACAACTACTGGTTATAAGATTAAGGATATTTGGTATGATAATGATAGATACTATAGTTTAGTACTACTTGCAAAAAATGATTAAATCTCCTCAGCACATCTGAATCCTGCAAAAAGCCATCTTTCGTCAAGCCTGAAAAAGTTTCTGTAACTACCACGTATGGACAATGACGGTGTTCCAAAAGATCCACCTCTTAGTACTTTCTGGTTTGCAAACCATTTGTCATTGTATTCAGAAAAACTAGTCTTAAACCCAGGATATCCAGAAAATTCTGAAGATGTCCATTCCCATACATCTCCAATCATTTGCTGACAACCGAGATGGCTTTTCCCTTCGGGATAAGAACCAATTTCTGTTGAATTCCAAAAATACGATTCCAACAGATTTGCATGTCTAGGATCTACTGGTTCATCACCCCATGGAAAAACTGTCTTCTTCTGTTTTTTTTCATTCCAGCAAGCAGCTTTTTCCCACTCTGCTTCCGTTGGTAGTCTTTTATTTGCCCATTTACAGTACGCATCAGCCTCGTAAAAGCTAACATGGCAAACAGGCTCGTTTGGGTTTATCTTTCGTTTTCCCAAAAAATTACGAGTCATCCATTGGCCATCAATCCTTTCCCAATACATGGGAGCATTCCAACGTTCATCTTGTACTTTCTCCCAACCATCTGATAGCCAGTACTGAAAATCACTGTATCCTCCATCATCCATAAATTCTAAGTATTGTTTGTTTGTTACTGGATAAACATCAATTTTATAGTCATTTAGATAGACTTTATGTTCAGGTAATTCTATATCATAACAAAATTGATCACCAGAATAGCCTAGAGTATACAAGCCACCATCAATCTTGACGGAACTTGGTTCCTGTTGTAGTGATTTGGGCAAATGATTTTGTATTATAGGTCTGTATCTGTCTGCCAAGAGATGTTGTAAATCATACACTAAAAGCTCCTGATGTTGGCACTCGTGATTTATTGCCATAAAATAAAGACGCCGTGTTTTTTCATCTAACACTTCGTTTTGCAAAATGTCAGCAACATTATTAGTTATATTATGAAAGTATTCAAAAGTTTGATCAACAGTAGGTCTTGTTGCCAATCCTCTCTTAGCTTTGTCATGCGGTTCACCGAATTGATGATAATACGAATTAAGATACTCGTTAAATTCACGTGAATAGAATTCATAATTTTGCGATGTTTTATTCATAACAATTTCAAGCAGCCAGCTAACATGGCCTAAATGCCATTTTGGCGGACTTGTGAAAGGAGCAGTTTGTACAATAAAATCATCTTTTTCTAAGGTTTGTACTAGTTTTAATGTCCTTGCCCTAGTTTCACTAAACTGTTGTAAAAGATTTGATTTTTGTTCTGAAACTGTTGCCATGTCAACTATGTTTTAGATTAGTCATATTATATTTTTGTTTAAGATTGATAGCAACTACATTTTTTTGCTTTATGATTTATACATCCAATAAGTTTGTGATCCTGACAACCGCAAATAATACATTTTTTTTTAGTACTAGTCATATTTTTATGGCTTACAATGAGATACGATGATATAGAACTCATTCATAATACCCTCCAGATCTTCATCATCTTCTGCGTTCATAATTTTTTCCTTAAAATCAAAAGCCCATTTTTGTGTAAACGAGTTTAACGTAATATCTCCAACAGTTTGTTTCTCTAAACACTCATCAATTTTTTCTATATACTGGGATTTGTCTATCATTGTTTTACTAATAGAATTAGCAAGCATATCTAATGGTTGTGAACTAAAAATATATGCGGATGCCGAAAATCCCACTATCACAATTACTATTACTGCAACGGTAAATCTTACGTTTAATCCCATTTGATCACTTGTTTAATATCCACGAGCAAATAGCGTATTTGCAATACCCTTGTCTTTGCAATAAATGCATGTTTTTGATTTTTGTTCATTATTAGATGGAATAACACGTAGTTCTGCACCTGTTTCTTCCTTGATTTTATTTTCGCATTCTTGTTTTCCACACCAGGAACAACTGAGCATTTTATCATTTTCTAACTCTGTCTTAAATTGTTCATATTCGGATACCTCAGAAACCCTTTCATTAAGAATTTTTTTAGCAGCGTCAAACATTTGTTGTTGTATGTTTTCTAGCTCTTTAACTATTGTTTCAGATAATTTATCCATACTAACACTGTTTTTAGTTTGATTGTGTCTCCTAGCCATTATTACTTGTTTTTTAGCAACATCCTTTGGACCTATTTCAATTCGGATTGGTATACCTTTAAGCTCCCAATCATGAAATTTGAATCCAGGTGTAAGTTGGTCTCTATCATCTAGTTTTACACGTACATCATTATCAGACAGTAAATGCTCAATCTTATTCGCTTCCTCTATTATTTTTCCCCTATCATCTTTCGAGTAATAAATTGGAATAATAACTACCTGAATAGGTGCCAGTTTTGGAGGCAGCACTAGTCCTTTATCATCACTATGGGTCATTATCATTCCACCAATTAATCTCCATGATATCCCCCATGATGTTTGCCACGTAAAAGTTTCAGTGTTATTCTCATCAAGATATTTTACATCAAATGGTTTAGTGAGATGTGCCCATTTGAAGTGCTTTCCCATCTGGCATAATTGATTCAAGCGTAGTAGTATATACTGCACCAACAAACTTGTCCTTCTCACTTTTTTTTCCAACTATCACAGGAACTGCCAGTTCTTCTTCTATAGTTTTTTTATATATCTCTAAAATATTTGCAACCTCTTTTTCAGCTTCATCTTTGCTGGCATGAACCGTATGGCCTTCCTGCCACAAAAATTCTGATGTTCTAAGAAATGGTTTAGTGCCTTTGATCTCAGCCCTTAAGGCAGTATTCCAAAAATTAATTTTTAGTGGAAGATCTCTCCAGCTTTTTATCCACTTAGAATAAAGCGAGTATGCAAGAGTTTCAGATGTTGGACGAAGTGCAAGTTTATCACCTATTTCTGAATCTCCAGAGTGTGTAACCCAAAAAACTTCAGGATTAAATCCTTCAAAATGTTCTTTTTCTTTTCCGAGTAGCGATTCTGGTATTAATATGGGCAAAAAGCCATTCCTATGACCAGTTTCTTTGAGTTTTCCATCAAGTGATTCCTTAATTGATTCCCAAATAGAATAACCATCAGGTCTTAGTACTATGAATCCCTTTACCGGCGCATAGTCTGCAAGTTCCGCCTTGATAATTACTTGGATGTACCATTCGCTAAAATCTTCATTTTTTGAAACAGTAATACCAACTTCTTTACTCAATCAATCATCTACCACAATCAGCATAATGAGTTTTTCTGGTGTTTATTAGTTTGATTACTTGCGACCTAGTCTCTTTGTTTTAATAAATTTCCAAAGTTTTTTGGTCATTTGACTTGGAGGAATGTCAGTTTTACCAAACACTTGCTCTAGCGTTTCTTTCCTGTTTTTGAAACTTATAGCATATCCACCAAACGGTTTTTTGGTTTTGCGCTTAGCACTTCTTACAGTTCTCTTTTGACTTTTCCTAGTTTTTTTCTTATTTTTTTTAGTCAATTTAGACTATTACCTTTACACAAAACTTTTCCAGTTACCCTGCTTTGGAAGTTAGGACAAACAAAACAAGGAACAAATTGGACTTCTTTCTTAAGAACTGGGCAATCTACATATTCAGTCTTCATTCTTTTTAGCATCTTTGCACTTACACCTTTTAGTTTTAATTTACCCTTTTCATCCATCATACCAGACTCCTTTAATTCATCTTTAACTTCTTTTGAGAGAGTTTGTCTTTTTTCAGATGTCATTATTTCAACTTCATATTTGAATTCAAGTTCATCTGTCATTGAATAATCTGAAATAATGTCTGATTTAATACTAACTATGCGATCAGTTGATTTTGCTTAAGCTTAATATTGTTTAGAATAGGTTTGAAATTTAGAAAGTAGTTGCTAGCAATTTTTGATGTTGAAGGCGTTTTATATGATGCAGAGTACCTTCCTTTATTAGCTGAAAAAGTGAATAAAGAAAAAGAAATCTGGGAAATTACAAAAAAGGGTATACAAGGAACAATTGATTGGGAAAAGGGACTTACAGAACGTGTTCAACTTCTTCGTGGATTGGATTATGAAACATGTGTGCAAGTTGCAAATTCATTACCAATAATGACTGGTGCTAAAGAAGCTTGTCATGTATTAAAAAATGCTGGTTGGAAGCTAATGGCTATTTCAGGGGGTTTTACTATAATAACTGATAGATTGAAAGAGGAACTTGGTCTTGATTTTGTATACAGCAATGACCTTGTATTCAAAGACGGTAAGCTTGATGGTGTTGTTGTTAATGTAAATGCTGACAAAGCAAAACCATCTAAAACAAAAATTTTGGAATGGGGTGAGAAAAAAGAAGATATCACTGTTGTAGTTGATGGTGCTAATGATGTTAAATTATTTGAAATAAGTGGATTCGGGATTGCATTTAGGGCGCAGGATTTAGTGAAAGATTTAGCTACGGTTACACTTGATGAAAAAAACTTATCTAAGATAGTTGGTTTGATCAATAATCATTATAAACTAAAACTGGAATTACAGGCAGCATAATCAACCTAAATATTTTTTAAAATAGAGTTTTAAAAAATATTGATGATACAAATTATTCCGGTGGAAATCAAAGAAGAGGTTAATGCAAACTCTAACCTTGCAGATTTAGTTCTAGCCTCATCAATGATCAACAATGGAGATGTTTTGGTTTTTACTCAAAAAATAATTTCTAAAAATGAAGGGCATATTACAAATTTATCCAGTGTTAGTACTTCACTTCTTGCTAATGGTATTGCTAGTTCGTATGCAAAAGATCCCAGATTAGTTGAATTGATACTTTCAGAAAGTAAAAGGATTGTGAGAATGGAAAACGGTGTAATTATTGTCGAAACTAAGCATGGTTTTATTTGTGCTAATGCGGGTATAGATGATAGTAATGTTAAAGATGGTTATGTTACACTGCTACCAGATGATCCTGATAAATCAGCGAGGCTACTGAAAAATGAAATTGAACAAAAGTCAGGTAAAAGTATAGCTGTATTAATTTCTGATACGTTTGGTAGACCATTTCGATTGGGTCAAACAAATATAGCAATAGGTGTTGCTGGTATAGAACCAATACTAGATTACAAAGGTAGAACTGATACATTTGGTAAAACTTTGCAAGTTTCAGCCATAGCGGTTGCTGATGAGATTTGTGCTGCATCTGAACTTGTTATGGGTAAAGTAAAAAAATGCCCTATTGCTATAACACGAAATTATAAATTTGATTTTTCCAATGCTGATATACAAAAAATAATTAGGTCAGAATCAGAGGATATGTTTAGATGATTTTAATTACCGAACAATTTAACTTGAGCCAATAGATGCATCCACTAAAATCAGAATTGCATTGCCATAATGTCTTTTCAAATGGGCATATCGGTTCCTTAGAACCAACACATGATTGTAATGTTACAATTTCTAATCAACTGGAACAAGCATACAAAGTTGGTCTTGATGCACTATTTGTTACTAACCATAATACTATTGACGGATACAACCAGATGCTTGAATACAAAAAAAACCATAAAAAATTTGATAGTATAATGGTATATCCAGCAGAGGAGGTTACGACAGATAATGAGGCACATGTGTTAGTTTATGGAATTACTCACACCATAAATCCAGGATTAACATTACATGAAGTATTGGACGAGGTGAAAAAGCAAGATGCTATTTCCATTGCACCTCATCCTTTTAGCCTACTTGACGCATTACGTGAGGATTCTGCTTACTGTGATCTGTTTGAGGTGTTTAACAGTTCTAACGTAGACGTATATTCAAATCTTAGAGCAAAAAAATTTGCAGAAGAAAAATCTTTAGATACGGTTGCTGGGAGTGATTCACATGTAAAATCTACAATTGGTAGATCCACTAATCTAATTTATTCTGAGAATAAACTAGATAGTGTAATTTCTGCAATGAAACATCATAAAATAACAATTCAGGATACTGGATATGTACAACCTAAAGAAGCACTTGAACATATAAGATACAAAATCGAAAATTCTGCCCTTTTCATAGAGAAATATGCTTCACAGTTTTACCCACGAGCATTATGGGCTGTCAAAATGCTTTACAAATTGTATATGATCAGCCCTGAAAGCATATTTTGGAATATATTTTACAGAACATCCATAGCTGCGCTAAAAAGAATCTCTAGAAAAATAAATTTTGAGGGGTATGATTATCGACTACTTCGAGAAAGAAATTTGGGCGTTCTATTGAAGATGATTATCTGATTTCATATATTCAGTAGGCGTAGCTTAAACCGTATAGATTTTAATATAAATCAGAAGACAGAATGCTGTTAGGTGATTGAATTTTCAGAATCTGGGAAAATATTAGATGCAAGAGGGTTGTTTTGCCCATCACCTGTTATGCAAACAAACGTAGAACTTTCAAAAATGCAGGTTGGTGAAATTTTAACAGTTCTTGCTGATGATCCTGCTGCTGAAGATGATATAGCAAGCTGGGCAAGAAGACTTGGACATGAAGTAGTTAAGATGGAAAAAAATGGAAACGAAATTCGTTTTGAAATTAAAAAGGTAAAGTAATCCTATTTTTGTTCAGCTAAATACTTATCGGCATCAATTGCAGCCATACACCCAAATCCAGCTGCTGTCACAGCTTGTCTGTATCTATGATCATGAACATCACCTGCACAAAAAACACCTGGAATACTGGTTTCTGTATTATTTTTTAATATGACATAACCATTTTCGTTCAATTCAACCTGACCATGAAGTATTTTGCTATTAGGCTCATGTCCTATTGCCACAAACAAACCACCTGCCTCAAGGGTAACCTTCTCACCGGTTTTCACGTTTTTTAGAACTACTTTCTGAAATTTTTGGTCACCTTGAATATCCTTAACTGTGCAGTTGAAATGAACTTTGATTTTTTCATTGGCAAGAGCACGCTCCTGCATTATTTTACTCGCTCTAAATTTATCCCTTCTATGTACAATATGTACTGTTGATGCAAATTTTGTAAGGAAAGTTGCCTCTTCCATCGCTGAGTCACCACCACCAACAACGATTAGTTCCTGGTTTTTGAAAAATGCACCATCACAAGTTGCACAGTATGAAACGCCCTTGCCTGCAAACGTTTGTTCACCGTCTAACCCAATTTTTCTTGGATTCGCTCCAGTACAAACTATTACAGCATTTGCCTCAAAAGTACTTGAGGCTGTAGATACTTTTAGAGGATTATTTTTAAAATCTACAGAAACCACTTCATCATCTATTATTTTTGTGCCCATCCTTTCTGTCTGTTTTCTCATTGTTATCATTAGGTCAGGTCCCATTATTCCCTGAGCAAATCCAGGATAGTTTTCAACATCTGTGGTATTCATTAATTGACCACCAGGCAAGATGCCTGAAATTAATAACGTATTACGGCGTGCACGTGAGCAATAAATCCCAGCAGTATATCCTGCAGGACCTGCGCCAATTATTACTATATCGTATTTAGTTTCCTGCTCAGACATACTTTCTTAACCATAGATTCTACTTTAAAGATGTTAGTTATCAAGTAATGCTTGATGTTTATTGCAAAGTTTTCCAATTTTTAATTGGGAGTATAGCAGATCTTTTTGCCAATGTGCATTATTTAGCCTACAGTCTAAGTTAACACAAAACGCATCACCTGTCATGTAGTAAAAAATAGTCTGTAGCAAATATCCTTCAGTTATTTTTGAAAGCCTTTGGTCATGATAATCTAAAAATTTTCCATTATAGTTTTTTTTAATATTCTGTATGCTTAGCCCTTGCATTTTACATTTCATGGATTCAAAATAATACTCCCTAGGTCTAGCTGGTGCCTCAATCATTCCCGTTGTAGATATAATGGCTGGATTCGAACAAATTACTGATCTTCCATGATATCTACCATCACCAGTATCGTAAGTGCAGATTAGTCTGTTTGTAAAAATAATATGTAAGTTATTTGGGTCGGGGTCATTTTGTGTGATAATATCGTAAATAATATTTTGAATCTCAAACCCATCATACATCACAACATCTTCAATATTTTTAGCATCCTCAACTCTTATTGTATTTTCCATCAGTTTGCTATCTTTGCAAACACTTTGCTCAAAATCTATTTCTTGTTTGTTTGGCAAGTGTTTCTTAAAGGATAATTCAGATTCAAAAATTCTACAGCCAGAGATCTTCTCTACAATTTTTTTATCTAAATTATTAAATATGCATTTCTTAATCTCTACATCAACGGAAAAAGTTTCTAGAAGAAAATTTTTTAGTTTTAAAATTTGTATTTCCTGAACAGTAGGCTCATCATACAGAAAAATTTTAGATATTTTCAATCAGATTTTTTTGGAATTTTATGATCAATTTCTTTTATTTTTTGATCTGTAATCTCTGCCGCTTTTTTTCCAGAATACAACATAGAGCCAAACGTTGGTCCCATTCTTGCAAGTCCGTGTGTTTCCGTAACTGACATACCTGCAATAACAAGACCAGGATAAACTTCGCCTGTTTTCTCAACAACATACTCCTCACCATTTTCAACCCACATAGGATTCATTCCCTTCCATTGGACCATATTTCTGTCAACAAGTCTTTTTACAGCAACAGAGTCATGTCCTGAAGCATCAATTATTATCTTTGCTTCTAGTGCAATTGGGTCAACACATGTGATATTTCTTGGTAGCGCAGATACTGGCATCCAGTTTACAACAATGCCCGCAACTCTTCCTTGCCTTAAAACTAAATCATCAAATTTTGTGAGATTCAAAAATTTCACACCTGCATCACATGCTGCAGCAATTAATTTTGATACAGCATGAGGACCTGGGGTTAAGTATAGTCC